>Ga0247608_10006984_pt1 | contig 11716 bp, 8 predicted proteins | sample 176DNAGHGlowgp2_FD_193490 | JGI IMG/M metagenome (GOLD analysis project Ga0247608, IMG submission 193490) | Sheep rumen microbial communities from Palmerston North, Manawatu-Wanganui, New Zealand - 1766 DNA GHGlow gp2 | ecosystem: Host-associated > Mammals > Digestive system > Stomach > Rumen ... | reverse complement strand
GGATGGTCGCGTTGGCGTGGACACCTTTCATGCGGTTCTTAAAACTTAAGAGATCTTCATATAATTCAGGCTCATCGAAGACCTCAGCGGCGCTTAAATATCTATTGTTGCACGTCAGCACATAGAGCTGATACAGGCTGTCGTTCATGCCGCCATATTCGACGGAAAGCACCTTTTTGCGTGTCACTTTGTCCCATGACAGAACGCGGTCACAGACCCAGTCTGCAAGCGCCAGAGCTGTTTCTTTAGCGCCGGCGATCCTGCCGTAAGTCCATAGGTCCATGATCCCCTGCAGTACCTTGTGAAGCGCGTACCAGGGCACCCACTGCTGACCTTCTGCCTTGCCTTCAAGTACATCGAACTGGATATAGGGATTATCTTCATCCTGAACTGTCGCAGCACTTAAGAATCCGTTTCCGAGTTTTTCCTGACACTCCTTAAGACCTGTAACGATCGCGTTCGCCTTTGCAAGGCTTTCTTCAAGTTCAGTTGTGTTAACTCCGCTGCGGAGAACTGCTATGCGCATTCCGAGTGCTGAGAAATAATGACCTGTTCCGTGTCCTGCGATAAGGCTGTTTTCCCAGCCGCCATATGGCTCAGCGTCAGTCTTGATCTTGCAGGTTCTTCTAAATCCCGCAAGGACTCTCTCCGGATCCATTGAAGATAAGAAAAGCGCATTCTTATCCTCGCAGGTTTTCCATCTGCGGTCGGTAATTCTTATTGCATTGAGTTCAGGTTTTTGGTACATCATAAACATATTATAAGGCTTCGTTACTTAGATGATATACTGATTTTCGAAGGGCAGTCTTTAGACGGGAAAAAGTAAGGGTATGTCTGAGAGGTTTTTGGCGGAGAAGGGGGCAGTTGTCTCCAATTGTTGGTTTCGATTGGTATCGATTAAACCCTTATAAAACATGCATTTTTTTGAAGAGTCATATAATCATTCTTCGATTTTGTCATTCTTTGTGTTTGGCCGTAAGCTTTGTCGTAAGATTTTATCGCTTTATCACAATAATCCTGAAGAAGACTAATATCTCAGTTTTTGAATTTGCGCGAAGTATCTGCGCATGTTGACATTTGTCCACAAACTAGTTATAGTTCAAGTGTACAGTTGTCCACATACGTTCAGGAGTTGTTTATGAAATTAACAGAATCAGAATGGAAAATAGCTAATTGCCTTTGGGAAAACAAATCCATGACCATTGCAGAGATCACGGATGAACTTAACGAGAGCACCGGTTGGTCAAGATTTACAGTTATTACCTTGCTTAAGCGCATGCTCGAGAAGGGCGCTGTCTCTTTTGTCCAGGAAGGTCGCACCAAGATCTTTTCTCCTGCTATCGAGAAATCAGAAGCTGAGAATGAGGAAGTCGAATCGCTCCTTGATAAAGTCTATAACGGGAATGCGGGACTTCTTATATCTAATCTAATCGGTTCAGAGAAGCTTACACCGGAACAGTTGGAAGAGATCAGGAAGATGATTGAGGATATTTGATATGCTTCGTTATGTAATAGGCATCTCGTTTATTACTGTCGTCATCATACTCATTCGAGCTCTGACGAACGGAAAAGTGCTGAAGAAATATCAGTATGCTATGTGGCTGCTTATTCCGATCTATATGATTGTTTTCCCATTTGTAAAGATAAATCTTCCGTTAGCGGAGAAAATAAGCATACCGTTCCAAACAAAAAACAGTACTGTTACTGAAGCCTTTGTGGATGACAGTTTTATCGGCTCAGTAGAAGTTCAGGAACAGAAGGCGCCGCAGGATTTAAACTATTTGCAGGTTATTAGTAATGAGACTGTTCCTATAAATGAGACTGATAGAAATATTGAAATAGCAATTGCCGATACAGGGAAAAAAGTCTCTGTTAATCTGAAAGCTGTTCTTAAAAGTGCAGTTATTTCTGTATCAGTGATTTTACTTACATTGATGGCAATATATAATGCAGGTTTCGTGATTTGCTGCAAGAAGAAGAGAAAGTACATTGGCAGAGATAATTTCAGCGGATTGAAGATCTTTAAATTGCTCAATAAGAGAACTCCGTTTCTGTTGCTCAATAAGATTTACGTAGAAAATGATGCAAGCAACTGCGATAAATATGTGATCTCTCATGAAGCCAGCCATTATAAGCATGGCGACCATATATGGATAATTCTGAGATATATCGTTTTGATCCTTAACTGGTACAATCCGTTGATCTGGTGGGCATTCGTTCTTTCAGGATACGATTGTGAAATGGCCTGCGACGAAGAAGTCCTAAAAATATACGGATCTGATTCTGCCAAAGAATATGCACAGGCGTTATTCTCACTCTTACAAAGACATAACGGATTATCTTATGGCTTTACTGTATCCACCGGTATGAGAGGCGGATACAAGATGATGAAGAAAAGGATAGAAAGTATTAAGAATCCTTCGAATCAAAGAAACAAGATCCTTGCGGCAAGCACAGCAGCACTTATACTCTTTTCGAGTTGTTCGCTGATAAATCCAAAGCCCGCCGAAAGGAATACTGACGATTTCTGGTACGGATGTACATCATTCAATGTTCCGACGGTTAAGGGTTATAGCCAGATGTGTGTAACCTCGTATTCTGACGGTTATTACTATCTTGCTGTCAGCGGTCAGAAAATCGATGAAAAGATAGAAGGCGATGACACTTACTATCAGCTCTTCAAGGTTAATTCACAGGGCGAATGCATCAAAATGGTTTCACTACCTGCAAAATGTGCTAATACATGCGATTTTGCAGTAGCAAACGATAAGTTCTATTGTTTAGAACCAATTTCAAATACTGAGTATGTAATAGATCTAAACACCGGAAGTGTTATTTCTGAAGAACGATTAAATACTTTGTACTTCAGGTTATTCTCTACGGATGACGGATTTGTGAAGATGACAGAAAACGAAATTATCCGTTATTCCAAGGACGGAGTAGAGACAGGGCGTCTGGCATTAGATATGCATAAGAATTATCAGTCTTTCTATCAAAAAGACGGTAAGTATTACCTGATTGGAGAGAATAACAGAAAGATGACAATCTTTGAATTGCTCTTCGATAACAACAGGATTAATACTGTTTTGGAAAGTGATATTTCGAGATTAGACAGCCTGGAATTGCGTAATGGACTTTTCTTTGCTGATGAAGGTGTGTATTACCTTGATGTTAAATCCAAATCATTAGTTCCTGTAACCGAATGGAATTATGTAGATGTTAAGCCTGCATACAAAACTACTCTGTGTGAAACTAACGTAGCTTATTGTAATGGAAGATTTGGAAAACTATACGAATACAACGATTATGAAATTGAATTGATCATCTTTAATCAGATCTCACCTGACGTATATGCAAATAGGACCCCGATTACGATAGGTGGATATCAGGTTACCTACGATGCAGCTATTCAGTGGGCAGTTTATAGTTTTAATACAAGCCAAAACGAATATAGAATCTATTTGGATGAGTATTGGAATAAATATTCGTATAACTCCGGTGAAGACGGGCAGAAGCAGATTGCCAAGCTAATCAAGGACTTTAACGACGGCAAAGCGCCGGATATGTTCTATGGAACAAATTTCGATTATAGATACATGTATAATGCCGGTCTGGTTGCCGACATGCTACCTCTTATCGAAAAAGACACTGATTTCAGTTTGAATGAACTTATTCCATCGGTGAAAAACACGATCACAAAAAACGGAGTATGTTACCAGATTTTTGCGGGATTCTATTTCGATGGAGATTTTGGACTTAAGAGCGATTTTGATAAAGATAATGTTACATATACAGATGTAGATGCATTGGCCAAGATAAAAGGAATTTCTGTACGGGGTGATATGCCTGCTGCGGAGTTTACGGATCAAATCCTCAGGTATTCTCTTGGTGATCTTGTTGACAGAGCTTCCGGTGAACATATTGTTTCGAAAAGCGATTTGAAGGATATAATTGATTTTTCTGTCAGAAATGGAGGCCCCGAAGGTCAGTTTACGAATGGAATAGCTGATTTTGATACGGTCAAAGACGGAACATATTTAACATGCAGAAGAACCTGGATGGGAAATCTTTATGATTTGGCAGAAATCGAGAGTGACCTGAACGACAGCTTTGTTTATCTCGGTTTTCCTTCAATATATGGATCGGCTCATGCAGCGCATGCGGAAGGTCTTGTAGCAATATCAAGCAGTACAAAATATAAGGATGCTTGTTGGAAATTCATTAAAAATATGCTTACTGATGAGGTGCAGGAAATCCAACTGGGTAGGTATAACAATCCGGTAATGCAGAAGACGTTGGATGACTATTGCAGATATGCAGCAGCACCTGAAACAGTTCCTGATAATGAGATCATATGGAACAGCATTATTGCCGGGAAAAAGCCGGTCCAGGAATGGATCATCGATGATTACCGTTCCATGGTAAACAGTATTGATTCCGTAATATCATATGACTGGGGTCTGTATAGTATCATCACAAATGAAGTTAACTCATATTATTTGCAAGGCAAGAATATCGATGCTATAGCGGAAACTTTGCAATCCAGAATAGATCTTTATGTTGCGGAGAATTACAAATGATCAATCGTCATAAAGCAAAGAAAACCACTTTGGCGATCGTTATTATGACGCTAATTGCTGCCATGCTTATGCAAGGCTGTAAGGGTGAGAATACTGACAATAGTTCAGAAACACAGCCTTCCTCAATCGAATATGAGCAGTTAAAAATCGACATAGACAATGAGAATCATTGCTTTGTAATCAAAAAAGATGATTCCAATATAGAGATGAAAGGGATGATACTTACATATGATCATCCCGATACTGCAAATGTTTATAAGATCGTTCCTTATGATGAAGAACCGGAAATGTATTATAACCCGGTAAAAGAATGGCAAAGAGTTGAATTTCAGCCTTTAACAATATTGAATGGTTTTCCGGTACATTATCTTGATGGTACTTTTGGAGATGCAAGGTTATCGCGTTCAGAACGAAAAGGTGTTATCGATTCTCTAACAAGAATCAATGCTCCTGATTTTGGGCGAATGGAAAAAATCAAAACGTCTTGTCCCAATGCTGTTTTCAGTGATTATGTAATTCGATATACATATCCTGCAACTGATACGGATCTTTATGAATTAACGACATTTGACTTAATCCGCAAAACGGAAGTGACAGTTGACTTTATTAAAGAAAAGCCGATAGATTATTATGTCATAAGGCGGTCTGTAGGCGGAATTACTGTTGGCACGCCTTCGAATATATATACTCTTTATGAGAAATATGATGATAAGAAGAAGGAAGAGACCCTTATTTTCAACGAAGAATGGAAATTTCTTTATGATGGTAAGGATCTATACGAAATTCATACTAATGATAAAGCAACAGAAAAAAATATAAAGGTCTATCAGAGCGATCTGCCGGTATTGCCTGTTGAGCAAGCATTTAAAAAAGCGGCACCGTCCATCAATCGTATCTTATCTGATTCACAAAAAGAAACTTGGATATATGCAGCCGAATTGGTCTATCTCACAGTCCAATTAACCGATGTGAGCAATATAGATTACAACAACGCAAACTATATCCCGAGGAGCAGAAATGAAGGATATTGGTATCCGTTTTGGGTTATATATACACACTCCAACTTTATGTCTGTAGGAGCTGATGAAGCTGATCACAGACCTCTATTAGTTAATGCAATTACAGGTGAAGTCATACTTTGCAACTGAATGAAGGGGTATAGACACATGTTTAAAAAGAGAATGAGATTAACAGCAACTACCGTTATGCTGACGATGATTGGTTCCATGCTTCTTAATGGCTGCTCGGGTGAGATTAGTAACAGCAGTTCTGTTGAACAGTCATCGGCTCCTTCTACCAATAGCGAGTTGAATATTGAGATCGATCAGGAGAACCATTCCTATGTAATCAAAAGCGAAAAGCTTAATACCGAGATGAAGGGTGTGATACTTACGTATAGTTGCCCTGATACAGCCAATGTATATAAGGTTGACTTTCGTGATGACCCTCAGACGTCATTTATATATAATCAGATTAAAGACTGGAAAGTTGCATTGTTTCAATGTAGTACGTTGATGAATGGTTTAACACAAGAAAAGAATAATGTTGAAGGAAAAGACAACTTAAATCGCAAAGAGAGAAAAAGCGTCATTAACTCGTTAACTAGAATAGAGACTTCTGATTTTAAGCAAATGGAATTAATCAAAGCCGGTTATCCTGATGCTGAATACGATGATTATGTCTTGAGATTTACTTTCCCGGCAACAAAAAAAGATTTATACGAAATAACGCATTTCGATTTGAAGTTGAATCACAGCGTTGTTTTGGATGATGTAAAGGAACGACCACTTTATTATTATGCTGTAAGGAGATCTATAGATGGAATCCCGGTTGGCATCCCAACCATTGTTGATTTTTTCTGCCGAAAATATAATGACCAGACAAAAATCCTTACCTTTGCAGGGAACGACGGCTGGAAACATTTTTATGACGGTGAAAGTGTATATGAAATACTCTACAATGGCAATTTTACTGCTAAAAATATAGAAGTCGAACAAAAAGACAAACCGGTGCTATCTTTTGAAAAAGCATTTAACAAGGCTGCTCCGGAGATTTCAAAGCGTATATCAGATTCTGCCGATACTGGTGGAGATATATGTTTCTATGCAGCCGAATTGGTGTATCTTGTATCAGGAACATCTGACTTTAGTAATGCGGATTATTATAACGACCCTGTATTTACTATTGATGGTGATAATTCATATATTTATCCTTTTTGGGTTTTCTATATTAGTGAAGATCAGTATGATCTCGGAGAAGATCATGCTGTAACAAAACCCCTATTGGTAAATGCCATTACCGGTGAGGTCATTATGTGTAATTAAGCCTAAGAAAGGGACTGTGATAGCTCAAAACTATGTCGAGTTTTCGCAGCCCCTTATTACATTTTAATAAAAACTTAGCCTGCATCTTTCCAATTGATGTCGATTCTTTTATTGTTTTTTACACAATCGGTCAGATATAAGTTAATTAATGTCTGATAGGGGATGCCCGTTCTGACAGCTTCAGCCTTGAAATAATCAATAACCGTCGGAGATACCTTTATAGTCATTTGTTTTTTTAGTTCTTTCGCATAAGGATTCTTAATGGCCTTATCAAAATTGAATTCTTTTTCTAAAAACTCATCTTTTTCAATTATATCTTTCATAAGTCTAAGCTCCTTTCATAATTATCGTGCTCTGTTCTTGTTGCCTTTCGGGCCGAAATGATCCTGATAACAGATTCTTCCCGAATACAATGGACTACAAGTAAAAGATTACCTTCGTCGCTATAGCCTAAGATTCTGAATCTATCTTCATTGTCAGAATGGCTTTCATCATATTCTAATAATGCGTTTTCGTCATAAAAAACGGTTTTAGATTCTTCGAATGATACACCATGGTTTTTCTTGTTCAGTGTGTTTTTGTTTTCGTCCCAAGCAAATATGTACATGGTGTTCCTCCTTGCCTTCGTAATTACAAAGTAATTATAACACGATTATAACGTGATGCCAAATAAACAATTCTTATATTGTCATAAGAATTGGTTGACTCTTGTCGACCAAAGTTGTATATTGGTAAACAATGGTAGACCAATGTGAAGGGAAGATTAATTATGCGTTTAACAGACTCTGAATGGAAGATAGTAGATTGTCTTTGGAAAAATAAATCCATGACTTTAATGGAACTTACAAGAGCGCTGTATGCAAGTACAGGCTGGTCTAAACAGACAATCATAACTCTACTTAATCGTATGGTTGAAAAAGGACTGGTTTCCTATGACCAGGAGGGGCGAACCAAATGGTTCCGTGCTGCAGTAGATAGAACTGAAGCTGAACTGGAAGAGACAACATCTTTTCTGGATAAAGTATATGAAGGCAATATAGGTCTACTTATTTCCAATCTTAAGTGTTCAGACAAACTTACAAAAGAGCAGTTAGAGGAGCTTCGAAGGATAATCGAAGAGGATTAATATGCTGCGCTATATCATTGGCATTTCTATAATAACGCTCGGAATAATCATTATAAGGGCTTTATCGAACGGAAAAGTTCTCCATAAGCATCAGTATGCTTTCTGGATTGCCATTCCGCTCTATATGATTTTAATGCCATTTGTAAAGATAGATGTTCCGGTAGCAGATATTTGGAACAATATTTTTACTTCAAAAACGGAAACTACAACATATGATGTAACAGATAATGATTCTCCGGCGGTCATAGTTGAAGATTTACAAATAGAGAACGACGCTCCTGTTAATCAGACAAATATACCTGGAGATAATATACCTGCAAATGAGACAATCCGTGAACAAGCGCAGATACCGGTTAATAATGTGGCGGTATCAAATGTAAAAGCAAATGAATCAAAAAAGATAGAATCTGTACTACAGAACTTCTATTACTTCGTTTCTGCTATTCTTGTAGTTGTTCTGATAGCGTACAATATCGGTTTTATATCGTATTGCAAACGAAAAAGAAAATATCTTGGCAAGGATCCTTTGAGTGGACTAAAAATCTACGGTATTAAACATAAGGAAACACCGTTCCTTATGTTTAACAAAATCTATATTGATGATAGTACTGAAAATATAAGTGAATACATAATTTATCACGAAGCATGTCACTATAAACACGGTGATTATTTGTGGGTGCTTATCAGATATTTGGTTCTTTTCCTTAATTGGTACAATCCGGTCATTTGGGCAGCATTTATTCTTTCCGGAAGGGATTGTGAATTGGCATGTGATGAAGCAGTTATGAAAGCATATGGATCAGATTCTTCTAAAGAATATGCAAGAACACTGTTAGAAATGCTACAACTGCAGTCGAATATAACAGGTTTCTTTGCATTATCAACCGGAATGAAAAGCGGTTATGAGATGATGAAAAAGAGGATCATTGGAATCAAGAGACCTGTAAATAACAGTCGAAAAGCTCTGGCATTTAGCATGGCTGCCATACTGCTATTTACAAGCTGTTCTTTTGTTAACACTTCAGATGCAAGAAAAATCCGATCTAGTGATCCTTGGTATGATACAGAAGTCATTGAATTCGAACCCGAACTCAAAAATAAAGACATTTCATTTTTAGATAATGTTTTAGCTGGTGTTGATGAAAATAATATTGTGGTTTATACAAATGGCAGTTACAGGATTGATCAATGGACAGGAAATGAGACTTACGATGATTGGTCAATTCAGCTTGTTACTTTTATAGACAGATCCACAAAGGAAATAGTGAAAACAATCAACTTATACGATCTTATTGGCAATGATTATCCGACCAATGTTGCATATGCGGACGGTAAGCTTATTGTTATGGGTCAGCACTTTGATTCAAATAATAAAGAGAGTGATAGAGAATATGAGATAGATTTTGTTACTTCTAAAGTCATAGCAACTCGCGATTTTGAACGGTCACATTTCATAGCACGTCCATTTTCCTTTAATGTAGGAGAATACAGGATAGAACCACATACTGTGGATATGAATAATCCTCCATATTGTTCTTTGGCCGTAATTGCAGCTGATGGCACTATGACATTAGTGGATGCAAAGGATTCTGAAGAAGGCGTTTATTATATCCCGTTTATATTTGCACTTGACAATGATACTGCTCTGATAGCTTATGCTGCAGACAGAAGTTATAAGTTTTTCCAGTTAGATCTTCCGACCTGCAAATTGACTTCTGTAAACGCTGATGAGTATTCATGGCTTGATATTGATAATTTAAACTCTGTTTATAGTAACACTGATGGTGAAGTGTTCTTCACAACATCCCAAGGCATTTCAAAATTGAATCTGAAAAACAAAACGACAGAAGAATTCTTCAATTATGATTGGAGTAACGTTAACAGAAGTTATACTCAAAATATGCGCATTGCGGAGTGTACAGAGGATTCAATGCTCCTAGCTGGCAGGTATACATCATCTAACATGTTTGATACTCAAGTTGAGAAACTTGTAATAGTGGAGTTAACTAAGGCAAATAAGAATCCTCATGCCGGAAAGACAATAATTGAGCTATATATCCCAAATGGAGAAATGAACGAAGTAATTGCTGATGCAATAATTAAATACAAAGAGACAAATAGTGATTACTTTATTCATGTTACAAATAAGTATGATACAGAAAAATACATACGATCTGCCGGCGATTGGGACAACAAAGATGAGCGTGACACAATATATTTGAATGCGGATGCTCAAGTAAGTTATGAGCTCGCAATGGATATCATAAACGGGGAAGGCCCTGATATTATGATGAATACAAGTGGCTTTGGACAGCTCAATAACGATAACTGTCTCATAGACCTCTCTCCGTATATTGCAGATCTTGATCCCAATGAATACTTTACGAACATAATTGATGGAGCGAGAACAGATGGCAAACTGTATCAGCTGCCTATCAGTTTTACTATTGAAGGCATACAGACAGACCCGCAAAATGCAGGGAAGTCAGGAATCGGATTCACGACAGAAGAATATGAATCTTTCTTGTATGGACCGCTGAATGGTAAAGATATCATTGAATCTGGCCAGTTGTTATACTTTACAAAACTCTTTGATAACATGAGCGATGTATTCATTAAAAACGGCAAAGCTGATTTTACAGGGCCGGAATTCCGTGAACTTGCTGAATATGTAAATGATAATGTAAGGGAAACAAGCAAATCGTTGAGTCTTGTTGACGAAGAGGATAGGCCCAGATCTGAAGAGGATGATCCTTCACCTGGAAGAAATAAGACGGCATACTACTGTAATTGTCCCGGAATCAGCGGCTATCTTGTTAAGAGAGCCCGCATGAATGAGGCAACAGCGATACTGGGAATTCCGTCTGCTGATGGAAGAGGTCCTATGTATGGTACCAATATTTCGGTTGCTGTCTCATCACATGCTGTAAATAGTGATGCATGCATTAGTTTTGTTAAAATGCTTCTTTCAGATGAAGTTCAGTCTGATTTGGTCTTGAACGATAATTTTGTTTTGAATCGTAATGCTTTCAGGCATGGCTGTGAAGTTGGAATCGATTATTTCAACAGTACACCTATAGGTGCAGAGATATTCGATTATTCAATCGGAACCACCGTCGTTGTAAATTCAAAGTTTACAACAGAAGATATTGAAAATTTGGAGAATATCATTTTGAGTTGTTCAAAAATCGATACACCTGACGCTTCGATTAATCTAATAATTCTCGAAGAGATGCCGGCGTTTTTCTCAGGTCAGAAAGATTTGGCATCTGTAGTTAAAATAATGCAGGACAGGGTGCAAAAGGTTTTAGATGAACGAGGGTAGTGGTGATGATGAATCTGTATAGTACGGATGTCATAATCCGGCTAGAAATGGACTGAATAAGTTCATTTAACATAAGAACGCAAGGTCCCAACGAAAGGAGTGTCCCCACACTTCGGGGCCTTGTTTATTATTATCTCGATTCATTAACGTTTTCTTTGTAGACAACAATCTGCCTCTATTTTACCGGCAGATTATCCTCTATTTTGCTGAAATGAAGTAATATCATAGTGTTTTGGTGAATGAATGAAAGTAATTATCAAGTGGCTGAAGAGTGGCTTAAAAAAGGAACGTGAAGCCCGGAAACCCCGCCCTTTCAATGTTATTAGATGTTCTTTGGACGCTCCTAAGCGGTAGGCCGGCG
>Ga0247608_10006982_pt1 | contig 11722 bp, 7 predicted proteins | sample 176DNAGHGlowgp2_FD_193490 | JGI IMG/M metagenome (GOLD analysis project Ga0247608, IMG submission 193490) | Sheep rumen microbial communities from Palmerston North, Manawatu-Wanganui, New Zealand - 1766 DNA GHGlow gp2 | ecosystem: Host-associated > Mammals > Digestive system > Stomach > Rumen ... | reverse complement strand
ATCCTGTTTACATTACGACCGCCTCTGTCGCGAACAACGGCACGGATACTTCTCGTGCTGTCTTTTGTATATTTGTTCCGCTCATCGGCATCGTATTGAATAGTAATCCTCTGGCCGGGTCTGATATGCTTACGGATTTCTTTGCGTGCCGCTTCATTCATGGTCACGCCGACAGTTCTTTTCCGTTTACGACCAGACTTGTCGGTATAGGTCTCCTCTCTTGTGGAGAACATATCCGTATTCGATTCAGATACGTTTATACCGGCGAATTTAATACTGTGCTGTTTGCCGTATTCTTTAGTGATAATCGTATTGTTGTTAATGATTTTGTCTACGGTAACAGTTTCAGACTTCAGGTTCGAGGTCTTAAACTTATATGGATAAACTCTAAGAGGCTGCTTCTGTTTCTTTACTCTCTCACGGATTGCACTTGCTTCTTCCTGTTCTTCAGGTGTCAATTTTTCCTGGGATAGGGCGGCACTTGCGTCAGTGAATTGTTGTGAATATGGAGCAACATCTGCCAGTATTCTGAACCTGTCGAGAGGCTTATACAAATCACCACGTCCGATTACGCCTTTCGCAAGAGCGTCTTTTATGTCAGCCCTTGCACCATAAAGATTATCCATGGATTCCTTAAGCAATCCCTGGTCGTATTTGAACCCAACCATGTAAGAATTCTCAAGGTTTTCCTTGTCAACGTAATAGATATATCCGTTCGACTGGGTATTCTTTGTGGCCCAGAGATAATAGTTCACCTGTTTCTGATGATGCTCAAGAGGCTTACCGGAACGTCTTATCTCATCAAGCTTCTTAGCGGATGTTGTCTTGATGTCAACGATACCAACACCGGTAGGAGATGTCTGGTCGTGAATCATGGCATCGTAAAATCCAAGGATACCATTTCGCTTATCCTGAATTTTTCCTTCAGTGCTGAATGCGAATCCAGCATCCATCCAGTTCTTTTCTATTTGTTCATGTATCTTAGTACCTTTGTCCAGCGTGTCTTGTGTAAAGACAGATGCATAATCGTCTTGCCCAATTAAATGTTTTGCGATATAAGCTCTGTCGTATCCAAGATAGGACGAACCGACTTTAAGGTCAGTGATACCAGTAATGCCGTGGAGTCTCTCATATCCTTCGCCTGGAAGTCTTTCTTCGCCATTATCGACTTTCGTGTACGGGTCACCGTGTTTGAAATCCGTAAAGTAATCAGAACCGGGCATCCAGTTTGGCATGGTATTCCTGATAGGATTGATGTAATCCATGTTCTTATTACGGTCAGGAATAAATCTTCGGGTAATCTCAGAGAGGTTTCCGCCAAGACCGCCAAGGTTCTGATTCCAGAAAGAGTTATTCCAGCCGTATGCGTAACCGGAGTCTTCGATTACCTGTCCACGCTGACCCATTTCGCCAGTAATAAATTGTCTTACAGCGAAACCTTTGAGACCTGCGACGTCGGTTAAGGTATTGTACTGCTGGTCAATTCCCCTGAGTATGAACTGATTGTCAATATCAGGGCTGTCATTACCAACTGGAATTCCAGGTCCCTGAAAATCATCTATCAGGTCAACCCTTTGATTCGTTCCCTGTATCTTGTTAATTGAATACTGCTGTAAATCCTGATTGACGTTATACAGGTTCATCTCGTCCGGGACATCCACTATAGACATGCCGCCAGAAGGAGTAGTGTATACTTCGTAAGGATTTCCGCCGTATCTGTCATAGTTTCTCGTAGGCAATGCAGGTGCAGACGAAGACACAGATGTGTCGATACTTGATGCAGGAAGTATATTTATCTGCTGGAATGTAATACCGGAGTTGTCACGGATTGTTCTCTTTGTAAGAGTCATGGCGGAAGACATGGAAACATAACGTCCCTCAGAGTCTTTCTGTTGGGTCGCTGCCACGAATCTGTTCATCTGCTGGTATTGCTCAGCCTCGTTCTTGCCGAATATCATAAGTTTTTGGTATGGAGGCTGATACGGTCTAAAATACTGACCGGTGCTTATAATAGGAGCCGTTGCCTCATCATTTGGCAATGGCTGGAATCCATTATGCCAGTATTCTTTGTGCATTTTCTGTGGCGGGTTAATGACCCTGCCAACAGTCTGCGAGAACAATGGCCCTATGATAGGGATGTTCTGTCCTTCAGGAGATGTCTGAAGATACGGCCTGTCATAGTAATGAACTTTATCATAATGATGTCTGTTCGTTACGAAATGATTGATAGGAGCTAGTGGATTAACAGGGTTCGGATACCATGTATTGTTATAATATTCCTGCCTGCTTCCCCATTTAGAATCCGAGAATGCCACGTCAGCCTGCACCCTGCGGTACAGGTTTGGTCTCCAGTACATGATTTTTGTACCGGTCCACGGCGTATTGCCAAGTCCCCAGAAACGTCCTTTACGGATTGGGTCATAGCCATTTTCAATGTAATCCTGTCTCTCTTCTTCAGTCTGCCCGAGTCCGAGAGCATAGACAAACGGAATGGTTTCGTTAAGCTGGTCGGAACCAGGTGTTAACTCGCCAGCTTCTTTGATTATGTTGGTAGCTCCAATCAAATCCATAAACCTGTGAGCTCCAAGGTCAATGGATTTTACTGGTCCTCTCATGAGCCATCTGGTTACATTGTCAGGTTGTCCAGTTTCTTCATCCTTGCCGAAGAATGGTTCAGATAAGTAATTGATGACACCAGGTATCTGGGTCAGCATATATACAGGTAATGCTCTCTGAAGAAGCAATCCTCCCATCATTGACAGGGTATTTCTTTTCGAGTATGTACTTAATCCCAACTGGTGAGCGGCGGAGCCGATACCTTCTGACAGGGCATTCAAATAAGTCCAGGGAGCGAACATTCCGCCTGAACTTTCAGTAAAGTATTTGGACATCATCTCAGGATTACCGATTTCACGACCGGTAAAGAACTGAGCTGCGAATCTTTTCGAGGACTCTGCAACACCAGAAAGGTCATGGTCAATAGCTGCGTTCACTACATTAGCCGCCGAATAATGTTCTCTCTGGGCATAGTACATCTTCGGTTTGAATTCCTTGCCGTTACTCATGTTCCAGCTTTCGAATCCTTCGCCGAATACGGTCTTATAATTCTTTGAACGTACACCGCCATTCTGAATGTGTTCGTTCATCATTGTCCTGACATCAGAGTATTCAAATCCGGTCATCCTGAACAGGTCTTTTTCAGAAACTTTCTCAATCATCTTATTGATGAACTCGTCTATGTTTCCGAGACCTTCGACAGTCATTCCTTCAGCTTCGCTCGCCATACGTGCTTCCTGATGTCCGAGGTCGAGGTAATGGGCAACAGCATGTTTGAATTTCATGCCGTTAGTTACGTCAACGCCAGCATCCTGAAGTTCCTGAAGGTATTTGTCCCAGTCGGTCCATCTGTCTGCGGCATGACCGATATCAAGTCCTGCCATCTGTCTCTCTGCGTTAAGAGACGGCTTAAGACCCATACTTTTATCTGCATTTGTTATGTCATGCAGTTTAAGTCCGTCGGCAAATTCCTGTACTTCAGTAAACATACCACGGGCGTCTTTCTTGGCAACGTAAGCCTTGCCGTTTATGACAGCGATATTCTTTCCAGCAAACTCGTTGCCGAATCTCTCGTTAAGATAATCGCCGATTGTAAATTCACCAGCGTGACCTGTGATACTTGGGTCAATCTGTCTTGGTGTTATTACACCACCGAATATCTCATGACGGCCAGCTTTATCCCAGCCAAGAAGAGACTTGAATGGATTGAACTGAGCACCAGGAAGTTTGAAGTCATTGGCAAGAGAACGCTGAAATCCAAACCAGTTATCTCTGGACATACGGTAATCTACAACCTTACCCATATCATCTATCCTGAGAGCTGAGTCGATTGCGATTTTCTGCCAGTCACCAGAAGTAACCAGGGATTTACCCTGATATTTATTCATAGGGTCAGAAATGAACGCATTAAACTTATCCAGAAGCGATTCGTAGTCAGCGTTTCTTCTGGATGATATATCTATCGGAGCACCCTCCTTGAGCTTGAGTTTTCCACCATCCTGCTCAAGAATATCTCCGAGTGTTATTTTTCTAAGACCAGTCTCACGAAGTTGCTGTTCTGCATCCTCTGCGGACTGCATCATTGACTGTACGAATTCTTCGACATACTTCTTTCTGAATGCGAAACTTTCAGCACCGGTCATCTCATGCTCAGTGGTCTTTACGAAGTTCTCGAAGTTAAGCAGTCTGTTATAAAGTGATGTATTGTTGTATTGAGAGCGTAAGTCACTAAGACGACCTACGTTGTGCTGAAGCATATCCTGAAGCACGTTTAGGTCATCACGAGTACCTGATATTAACTTTCGGATGTTATAAAAATCAAGACGTCCGGCGTTTATGGAATTCTTTGCGTCTTCAAGAGCTTGATATGCGAGGCTTGAATGTTCACGGTCAAGCCTGAAGAGCGAATGTTCAGCCGCACTCCAGGCTTTGCCTCGTATGTTCTTCGCCTGTCCGGGGGTAAGATGTGCGAGGTTTGACCATTGCTTGATTGTATGCATGGTCATTCCTGCCTTATCAAGTCCTTCTCTGGCCATTGTGTCTGCCACTTCAAGGACAGGTTTGATTATGTCTTTAGCAAGCCCGCTCTTGACCGCTTTGTATCCTATCAATGCACCAATGCCTATCTTTACGGCATTGTACAGAGTATCGTTACCGGAAGCGTTCTGGTCATCTTCGACGACTTGATTTCTGTTGTCTAATAACATTTAACAACGCCTCATCTTTCCATCTTCCACTTGAAATAAGAGGAAAGTCGAGAACTTCCTGTCTGACTTTGGTGAGGGATTTAATCTCATCCTGGAAATAGAACATCGGGTCTATGCCAGACTTGTAAAGCTCATCGACGAACTCCTTATTGTCAGACTGAATACTATCCATGTCTTCTTTGTATTCCTTTGACTGGTCTTCAAGATGCCAGTCGAAGTGATGCAATGCTGCAATATTTTCGGCATGGACCGTCATTTCCATAAGTTTCTGCCATGACCAGTCCTTCATTTCCTCATATGTGTATTCAGGTATGAAAGCTTTAATCAAATCCATTGCCTGCTGTTCCAGTGTTTTGATGCTCTTTGCTTTGTAATAGTCATCAAGCACGACCTGGATATCCGTAAACCCTGACAGGTTCTCTATGAGGTCTGCGACTTTTTCGTTTAATCCAGCATAGCCACATTCTGAGAAGTCGTATTCTTCAGGATACAGACAGCAGGTATTACAGATTGCATCCTGAACTTCAAACTTGCCGTCGTTTATCCTATATATGGATTTATATTCAGCCTTCGTAAGTGTCCTGAAGACAAACTCATTATGTAAGAAGCGGACATAAATAATCTTATGTCCGCTGTAGATGTCTTTGAAATACGAAAGCATACCCATGTCCACAGCCATATTAAAGCACCTCTATTCCGTATTCCTTCGTAAATCCTGAGTTTTCCATGATGATTTCTGCGAGTGTACTTGGATAACCAGAATCCTCGACAGCCATCTGCTTGAAATCGTAGTTGTATGGCCAGAGTACACAGGTGCGGCAAATCATTTCTTCACGATACAGAGCATCTACGTTCTCAACGGATACAATCTGTTTGTATTCGAACCTGTTAAGTGTCCTGAACACGAAATGCCTATCAAGAATTTGTGTATGGAATACGCTCTCTTTTGAGAACTTCTTCTTCCAGAGGTCAATCTGGGATACACCAGGGCCGCCCTCAAAGATAGGTGTGTCATGTGTATCCATGTAAAAATCAGGCTCCTGTTCATAGTCTTCAGGAGAATGTCTGATTTCTGGAGCGTTAGGCTCGCCATCTGGAGAGTACTGGATTTTCGTGTCCGGATAATTCGCCGGACCCATGTCCTCGTCCATCTCGTCTCTCATATCGGCATAGATATCAACGTTGCCGTCTGAGCTATACACTTCTGCTTCCTGTCCCTGGTCATGAAGTTTCTTCTGAGCCGCTGCCATCAAGTCGTTAAGATTACGTTCTGTGTTATCCTGTGCCATTGTTTGCCTCCTTAGAATTCGTTTGTTGTAATATCGTTGCCACCCTGGGCAAGTATGTCACCATATCTATGCTCAAGGTCAGCAAGTTCCTGTTTCTTCTGTTCGTATTCATCATGTGGGTCAATGTCCCCGCATTGCTGTTTAAGCATTTCAAGTTCCTTTTCTCTTTTTGTCTTTTCCACCTCGATGTGCTCGACTTTGGCCATCGTAAGATAGAAACCAGAATAGATAGTAGCGAAACCGAATGCCGATATAATAAGCTGGCCGAGATTACTCAAGTCTTGCGTGATGTGCATTTCAATCATCGCATATATCACAACTATCAGAACGAAACTGAAAGATATGATACCGATTAATTTCGACATTGCCATAAACCTAAGCCTGAATTGCTTAAGTGTATTTTCGTGCAACTGTCTGCCACATCTCCTACATTTCTTCATATATAACACCTCCTGTTATTTGATATATCCACTGAAATCATATTTCACATCGGAAGGTGCTTTGTCACCAAGAGAACTTTCAAGATACTTACCTGTATCATTTATTTCATCGCTCTCCAATATATCCCTGGCGATAAATTCATATGTTTCAGATATGGGATTACCTGATGTATCTACTTCTGTGGAGACGCTTCGCATGTAGACATTCTTGATTGTTTTGATGACACTTCCGTCTCCAAGTATAATTTTGATATCTTTTCCATTTTGTCGGAACAGTTTGTAATTTTGGCCACTAAAGAAAGCATCGTAATGAGCACCATAAAGCTGACCAGTAGAATTATCACTAGCATCACCATCATCATTTCCACCTCCTATTTCATCGCTGGCGTATTCGTCAGCCTGCTTAATAAGCATTTGAAGCGTGGAATCATTAAGGGTTCCTGTTGGGCTCTTCCCAAGAGATGCCTGAAATTCTGCAACAGCATCCGATACTTTATCGTTATATTGTGTCGTGTTCGCTCCGTTATAGTATCCAAGTTTCCTTAAATAATCGCACACGTTAGAAACAAATGGATACGTCTTCATGGTAGAAGCACTATTATACGATAGCTCGGAATCATTGTATCCGGTCAACTCAGAAATGCGATATTGACTTAATGCCATCTCATGCTCCTCCTTTCTTAGATTTGGACATATCCTTCGCCGCCATCGTCAGTTCTTATGAGTTTCCAATTGTCTGCAAACTCCTGTATGACATAAGCTCTTGTGTCGCTTGAAAGAACAGTAAGGACATCGAATATATCTCCGGGACCACTGTACACAGTTGTTCCCATAGGGATAGTTATTGTTTTTTGTCCATTACTATCCAATGCCATGTCTATTGCGACTTTTGTGTCATCAGTAAGATGTCCGTTGGACTCGATACCATGTTCAGACTGGAACTTTGCAATGATTGCCTTGATTTCATCAGGTGAGGCATTCGAGTCTATATTGTATCCGAGAGACGCAAGCTTGCTTACATACTTATAGAGCTCATCATCACTCATGTTATATTCGTTGTCAATGTACGGTATTTGTCCCGTAGGATTACCAACCCAATCAGAATTATCAAGTTTCTCTTTCTGGGCTTCGTTGTACTGTTGCCAAACATCCTGGTCTCCCATGAGAGACCCTACTAAATCCATAAATGGAGTCTGGGCATCAGGATTTGCTATCGCAACCTTCATAGTACCGTTCACTATTCTGTTTCCGACGGCGACATCATCAAAGGTTCTTGAGTTATATCCGTAAAGCGGGAGCAACTGTTCCTGCATTGAAAAGCCGATGTAAGATATTTCTGTCTGTTCCAGGTCATCAATGAATATCTGTGTATCGGTACTCGAATAGTATTCTTCCTTAAACAGGTTCTTCTGCCTCTGGTCTATTCTTGGAATGTACCGATGTGTGGCCGGTATCATCTGAGCCATTATGCAGCACCTCCTGTTTTGTAGTTAAAGAACCATTTGTATGGTATCTTATTATATGGATAGATTACTATTTCAACTGTCTCTGGCATTGAGCCATTTTTCGGGTCATAGATAAACGCTTTCTGGCAGTCCATAAGATTGAATGTCTGCTGGTTGGATATAGGTTTTGTCGTAGTTACAGTATTTGTTTCACCGTTAGGATATTTTGAAGTTGCAGAAATTTTTACGTTTATGGAGTTCTTACACGTAATCCTTGCCATGAAATCGTCAAGTGTTTCGGTAACCTTGTCTCCGTTAAGCGTGTATTCACCAGGATTTCTGTTGAACTCTATGTCAAAACCGTCGTCACTGAATGCACTCTTGATGTCATCGTTTTCTTTCTCAAGAAGTATCCATTCCTCTTGTCCGAGTACACCTGTTTCAGGAAGGAAATTCTCTTTCTGAAATTGCTTGATATAGAATTCATCCTCACCGGTTATACTCCCATCAGGACTTGCGTAATGATATTTCTTTTGAAGTGCTTCTTTGACAATATCAGTATAAGGTCCAACATAGCCTTTGCCAACAACAGGAAATCCAAAATCCTGGGACTCATGATAGCTACTGAATAAATCAGAGTCACGAATAAACCCTTGGTCAGTCTTATAAAATCTATGCAAGTCATCTTCTTCTTCAGAGGGAACAAAATCATAGATACGCACACTGTCTTTGTAAGCTATCGTTGCAACAACGTTTGCGTATGAACGAGGAGCATCGAGAATATATGCCCCTGACCTGTTCGTGCATGTCGCAAGACGAACACCATCAGTGCTCGTATTACTTACAAGACTGTTATATAATTTCTGGTCAACAATTCCATCTGGAACGACACCTATATCTGACTGGTACTTTCGTACAGCCTTGTCCATGTTGTCGTCAAATATACCGTTAAGAGCTATGCCGTCATATAAACGACTGAGCATAGTCTGAACTTCAAGGACATCGTTACCTATGAAATATCTGGAAGGAGACTCATACAAATCTCTTGCTATTTGTTTATAAGACTTCTTTTCATCAAGTTCCTTATCAAGCAGAAGTTTTGCCTGGTTGTACGAACGTTCCATTGCAGCAACGTCATCAATAGTAGCCGCACTATCAGGCATAAGATACGTTCTGCTCGATACAGCTACCATCTGGTCAGTATTAAGTTTAGAACTGCTGCCAGTAGGACGTAAATCGGTAGTGCTATTCGCCTTAAAAGTTGACACGTCGCGTGCTACAAACTGGAATACATTCTCAGTGAAAAGGTCCTCGACAGATATTGTCTGGGCCTCATCAGTAACATCTATGCCGTAAATATACATAGAACACCATGACCCGTATTCGTTTGCCGATACAATCATGATGTCGAATAATGGAAGTTCATCAGCTTTAAGCTCGTCAATAGAACCTATCCAGTTCTTGTTTTCTGGCAAGTCCTGGATTTCCCTAAGCCAATGTTGATTTATCAATGTGAAAATCATGGTTCCTGCGAATATTCTGGAACCGCGTGTGATGCCGTTTATATTTGTACGGCCAATGTTAATTACAGGACGCTTATTCCTAAGCATCGAGTAACTTATCGTTGTAAGGGAACCAAGACATACTGGAGTACATCCTGGAAGTATTATAAATGCCAGTGTGTCTGTTCCCGAAAAGGACTTATTAAATTTATATGATTGTATGTACGCATCTTTCATCTATAGGACCTCTTTCGGAATCAGTGTTATTCTGAACAAATTATAGCACAACGTAAAAAATGAGCCAAGGTCTTTTGAACCTTGGCCCACTATTATTTGTGATTAGTTCTGGTTTCGGCTTAGTTGCCGTCCTGAGCTGCCGCAGTAGGCATGATACCTCTGATATCACCAGCATCAGTTCTGTCATATACGCCACGGATGAGGGGACTCATACGTCTCGCAATCCAGGTTACCTGACGTGCCATAACGACCGTATCAACGGATGCACCGGAGCTCTCGTTCAGGATATCCACATCGTAAATCTTCTGGAATGCGGTGTGACCGTACTCAGAAGCGAATGTGAGAGTGATATCGAACGGAGGCAATGTGTCAGCGTAGATTACGTTCTCACCACGGATAGGGGAGAAACCAGCGGGAACATAGATGTTAGCAACGCTTTCATCGTTGTTATCCCACTTGTCGATGAAGCCATCACCGTCGGTGTCGATAGGCTTGCTGTTGGAACCTTTTGCCTGCTGAGCACTGATAGCGTCAGTGTAGTCACCAGCAGCGGTAGAACCGAAGGAGAATCCATATCCACCACGACCCTCAAGGCTCACGCCTGTGCCGTAGTCATCAGAAATACCGTTCTGAAGATTGGATGTGGTTGCATTCCACTTCATCATATCAAGGGCGTTCGAGAAATCCTCGTTCATCGCCTTCTTGTTGTTACCTGCTGCGGTAAACATAGCTGCCGGAGCAATGTCCTGCCATACGGTCTGAAGAGCAGATACAAGTGCGTCATGGTCAAATACTGCGAAAACCATGGAACCTGCGATGCCTCTCTTACCTCTGGAGAAAGAACGTGCGTCCGGAGAACCACAAGTGAATACAGGTGCTTTATCTCTCTGTACTGCCCAGCTAATCTGCTGAAGCTCACCGATGACCTTGTTAGCGAAAGTAGCAACCAGGTCAGCACCAGAGAAGCTTGTTAAAGTCTGAATTGTAGGACTAGCCATAACTTTTTCCTCCTTTTAATTTTCTGAACCTGCCCCGGCGGTATTCGATTCCGCCGGGGCTGAATTGCTTATCTTACGCTGCGGCTCTGAGAGCTACAGTTGTCTTAATCTTTCTGAGTTCCTGAGGGCATACAAGCTCAAGAGTGATAGAGCACTCGCCGAGCATAACCTCCTGCTGAGTTGCATCAACTCTGAACTCATAGTGAAGAATCTCGCCCTGCTCAAGCAGGTAGCTGAGTCTCTTTGCGATGAGGGAGCTCATTGCGTTTCTCTGCTCTCTGGTATTAGGCTCGCCAAGGAACGGAGCACAAACCTCACGTACCTGGTCAACGACATCAGTTACTACCTTGACAGTAGACATTCTGCCGTAGTCGCTGTTAGGAGCACCGGAAGTGCATCCGTCACAAACGTAAGGAACGGAGTTTCTTGCAGCGTTGTTGCTGTCAAGAGCCATGAAGCAAACCATTCTGTTTCCAACGAGCTCGTTCATCTGCTTGTTGGAGAATGCATACTTCATACCAACAGCGTTAGGGATTGCCTTGTGAGTAGGAGCACTCTCAGCGGCAATCGTGCTGTTAAGAGCAGCATAGCCGATAGCAGGAGAACCAGCGTAACGTCCGAGATTATCGGAAATGTAAATCGGTTCAGGACCAACCACGATGGATGTGTACCAGCCGATGTCCATTCTGTTACCGTCGGAATCCTTGAGGATATTGCCGTCAAGGTCCTGCATGTAGTGGATGTTGTCGTACTTGAGAAGCTTCTCAACGTACTTCTGAACACCCTTAAGAGTGGTGTTATTGTTAGGCTTCACGTCGATGAAACCGTGAGTCATCTTGGTTCTGTAGGTAAGAACAGCGCAGACCTTAGCCAGCTCGTTGTGGAACGAAGAGTGGATAGCCTTAGCCTTTGCAGGAACCACATCAGCATACACACCAACAGGGATGATGTAGTCAACATGGTAGTTCTCAAGAATCTGGAAAGCTCCCTGCTCCTTAAGAACATAGAGGTCTTCAGGAAGGCATCTGCCGTTCGCAACATCGTCTGC
>Ga0247608_10006979_pt1 | contig 11725 bp, 10 predicted proteins | sample 176DNAGHGlowgp2_FD_193490 | JGI IMG/M metagenome (GOLD analysis project Ga0247608, IMG submission 193490) | Sheep rumen microbial communities from Palmerston North, Manawatu-Wanganui, New Zealand - 1766 DNA GHGlow gp2 | ecosystem: Host-associated > Mammals > Digestive system > Stomach > Rumen ... | reverse complement strand
TGCTGTACGGTAATGACACTCAGACCCGTTTCCGCCGCTATCAAACGTTTTGACGGAAGCTTTGTGTTGCATGGATATATGCCGTTTACAATGTCACGGGCGATCTCGTTGTAGAGCTGAATATATGCGGTTTTTTCGGAATTTCGATCGATCCTGTAATTCATCTGGTCATATCAAATAGTTCAAATCTGGTTATTTTTGTATTACCAGATTGATTGTAGTCTGATTTAAAAGTTTTGTAAAGCATCTAAAATACTTGATTGGGAGAATGGTCATGAAAAAAGAAACAACACTTCAGATAGCCTTTACCGGATTGTTTATGGCTATGAACATCGCACTATCATCGTTTGGGATACCGGTTCCCGGAGGACATCTGTACCTGTGTGACATTATCATCTGTCTTGCGGCGGTACTGTTAAATCCGTTCGAGGCTTTTGTGGCATGCGGAGTCGGATCGTTTATAGGAGATATGATATTCTATCCCGCTCCGATGTTTGTTTCTCTTGTAACTCACGGTATTCAGGGAATAGTGATCTCCCTCATCGCACAGAAGACTTTGCACAAAAAGCCTGTCCTTGCATCGATCATCGCCGTAACGGTCGGAGCCGTCATAATGGTTACGGGATATACTCTCGGAAAAACATATGTATATGCAACGTTTGAGTATGCGATGATCAAGCTTCCTTACGAGATCGCCCAGGCCGTACTCGGCGCGGTTGTCGGCTTACTCTTATGCTGGAAATGCGGGATACGAAAGATTTATCACAAATACACCAAATAACCAAGCGTCTGCCTGTTTTTTATGATAAAATACAGGCAGATGTTTTTTATGCGCACAAGCGCGAATAATACGACGATTTACAAGGAGGAGGGTTTATGCAGCAACTTGAGAAGCAGTTTCATATTCAGTGTGTGGAAGGTGATGTGGGAAAATATGTCATTCTGGCAGGCGATCCCGGCAGAATACCCAAGATCGCGGAGTTGTTTGACGATGCAAAACAAGTTGCATGCAACCGTGAATACAACATCTATACCGGATACCTTGACGGTGTTAAAGTCACTGCGGCATCAACCGGTATAGGCGGGCCTTCTACCGCCATATGTGTCGAAGAACTTCACAATATCGGTGCGGACACCTTTATCCGTACGGGAACGTGCGGCGGTATAGATCTCGATGTTCAGTCGGGTGATATCGTGGTTGCGACCGGCGCGATCCGCTACGAGCATACTTCCATGGAATACGCTCCGATAGAATTCCCCGCAGTATCCGATTTTGATATTGCGATGGCTCTTAAACAGGCTTCCGAGGGACTCGGGAACACCACGCATATGGGTATAGTGCAATGTAAAGACTCTTTCTACGGACAGCATTCACCCGAGAAAAGTCCTGTTTCATATGAACTTTTGGCAAAATGGGAATCATGGAAACGCCTCGGCGTAAAGGCATCTGAAATGGAATCTGCGGCACTCTTTGTAATAGCAAGTGCACTTAAATGCCGCGCAGGTGCATGCTTCCATGTAATATGGAACCAGGAGCGCGAAAAAGCCGGCCTTGATCAGAAAATGAGCGAAGACACTTCAATGTCGGTTCGCACGGCCGTAAAAGCAATGCGCCTTGTCATCGAACGCGATATGCGATAGGTTTACGACTTCATCGATAAGATGATACGACTTTCTTAACACAAAAAAGCATTGGTCACAACATCAATCCGTATCTTCCATGAACGGATCGTAGGATAAAGCGACTTTTTTACCGTAATACTTTCCGACCGAATAATTGGGCCATTCATCGGGAAAGATATAGATATCTCCGAAATAAAGAAGTGTGTCTTTGGTTTGTATCGGATCCACATATACGATATCTTCATCAGACTCATTAAACAGTTTGAACCTTGCGTCATTCTCAGCTGCAAAAGCCGCTGCGCGACCGCTTCTTAGATCATGTACACAACGGAGGGTATTGGATTCAACACCCTCTTTGGTGCAGACCATCAATGCACACAGACATATTGCGGGAATAAGTCTGTAGACCGCACGGCCGATGTTTTTCTTATCTTCCGTTCCGCTTTCGGCAGGAAATCTTATAACTCCGATATTTACAAGCCACCCCAGTATCTGCGAATAGATAAACCATGAAAATACGATAAAGGTAACCCATACCGCATTCCAGAGTCTGGGAGCTCCGAAAGTCTTAGTCGGATAATACGGCACACACCACATGCCGCATATCACCATAAGACAGGCAAGTATTTGGATGATCGGAAATCTTTTGGGGAAATGTTCTTTTCCGCTCTTTATCAGCTCAACCAAAAAAGGAGTGACCGCTAAAAGACTTAAAAGCCAGACTATAGAAAATGCATTTCCGGCGTCATCTCTGACTTTATATATCACCGCTATGACAGTTTCAATAATGCCAGCTCTTTCATATGAACTTTGCCGCGCACTCGTCCCCGGAGAAAGAAAAGATATTAAGAACCCTAAACATGCACTTGAAAAAGCGGCAACGGAATAATACCTTTTCTTACTAACAATCAGAAATACAGAAATGCATAATAAAATCAGTATCTGCTCAAAGGCTACAGTTTGACATGCACCGGAAATCACAAATGCCAAAATAGCAGTTCCGATTATCTTCTTACGTCTTTTTTTGTCATCATCGCAAAAGTAAATATCGAGTATTGATGCGACAGGAACAAACACTAAAATCATCCAGGGCGTATATGTCATGGAACTGTTGAACCATAATATCCCCTCAGTAACAGATGGTAACCAAATAAGTAAAGCAGCTGTAAGTACAACAGAAACACTCAACGTATACAGCCAATCAACTTTAAGAAATATTTTATTCAGTACCTTAATACAGTAATGGATCATTATGAAAACAAAAAGAATAAAAATAAGCGGAAAGAGGCAGACTGCTTTTTCATTTATCACCATCGGATTTAATGCAAGCAAAAATGAATTGGTAAATGTTCCCTGGTGAGTATTATAAAAATGAACCATATTTTTAAATGGTGCTGCCACTATATTTATAAAGTTGCTCGTCTGTAAAGCTTCATGCGATATCAAGGAAAAATCATAGTCATCCATCGAAGGTCTGGAATAAAAGCCCAGTAAAGCAACGGGAAGCAATGACATAACCGATATGCATAAAGTTATTATTTCATACAGTCTTTTTCTGATCGTTCCCACTGTCAATCCTCCGACCGTTCATTTTGAGACTGATCCTTCAGTCCGGATATTTCGGCTTTTCGCATAAAGGGAAGTGCCGTTAAGAAAAGAAGGCCGAACACCACTCTTCCGGGATATGAACTCGTCTCAAAGAAACCGTAGCATATGAATGCAAGATATGAAAACATCGTAAACATGCAGTAAAGCGGTGTATGTTCTTTTTCCTTAAAGAACTTTACAAGAATATAAACCGGCATACCGAAAACCCAGACAAGAAACAGCGCGCCCGCAATTATGCCATATCCGTATGCCATAAAAAGAAATGAATTGTGAGGATGATTGCAGGCAAATGTAGGTGTTACCTGAACCTGTTCAAAAGATTCCTCATGCCCCTGTAGATTAAGATGTGAGCCAAAATACATCCACGCGTATTTCCTTACACCCAAAATTACATCCAATTTTCCATAAGAAACTGTTTTATAAAAAGCTTCTTCCGTATTCTCCGGTTTGGGATCGGTAGAAATTGCATCATAATCACCTGATCCCACCACTTCCGTTGCTCTGTCGGAAACTCTTGTATAATCCGCATACTTATCATAATTAAGCCGTCCCACCATAGCCATATAAGACTCGGCAAAACCGGCATACGCTTCTTTTACATGAATGTTCTCAGATTTGATCACCCCTGAATCATTATATTCATCCTGAAAAAAAACCGGGTGGTGGCGTAACTCGGGAATATAGCGTACACATGCGTAAACCGGGAAGGTGCTCGCAATGAATACGGCGAACATGAGAATACCTTTAAGCAGGAATCCCCTGATGCCCTTTCCGGTAAAGATGAACTCCTCTATAACAAGATAAACAACCGTTATCACAACAAATCCAAGGAACGCACCTCGGCCTGCCGTAAGCCACATAAACGACCACAACGAGCAGGTTATAGCAAAAGCAATAACCTTTACCCATTTTGATGCTCCTTTGTCCCTCAGCATATGCAGTTTTACCAGAAATGCCGCATAAGAAACAAGATAGAAAAGGGAATTCATGTTTGAATTGTAGAAAAATCCCTTATACCTAACATATCCGAACGGCCTGTACAGAAATGCCAGACACTGTATGATAAAAAATGCGATAATAAGCCCGTTCACCAGTGACTCAAATATATCTTTTGTCTCTTCTTCGGTCGCCGGAGTAATATAATAAGCGCCAAAGATCATCAGAAACCACAGGGGCCAGACGGAATTATTGACAGAAAAGACGCATAAAAGCATCATGCCGATCCAGCCCCAAAACAAGAACGTCGGTCTGAATCCCGGTTTCTTTTTATCCTTGATCAGTTCTACGATGTAATAAATAAGCCTGATAAGTAAAAAGCCATAGAGATAGACGTTAAATTCCGCGATCAGAAAGCGCGAAGCAAATACATCACGCTCAGCAAAAAACTTATATACAAGAACTACTCCGACAAGTCCCAAAACCGCATAAGCATAATACGGGATCTTTAAAAAATCGCGGAGTTTAAGTCTGAAAACGGTAAAGGCAAATACCGACACGCCGATAAAGTTTACAAAAAACGCTGCTTCTTCAAAAGTCCCGTTTGTCTTGTACAGTTCAAATACGGACAAACATATCGTTGCAAGCGTAAGAATGATCTTCTTTATATTTCTCTCTTCTTTCAATTTAGCGAATAAAACCTTCATTGATTTCTCCGATCAGCGCTTATGTTACCGACATCTGCCGGCTTAACAGGTTATCTTATTACCATGGCCCCTCTGTCGCCGTAATTGCCGGGTTCAAAGATGTATATGATCATATCCGGTTCCTTTGAGATAATATAACTCTTTATATCATCATCTCCGGTATATCTTAGATCTATCATGTCGATCTCGTGGCATGCGGCCGAGAGCATGGCAACCACGGGAACGGCATATGAATCCTTGATAACCACGACATTGGCCATATCGGGATTGCTTTCGTTAACGATCTCGGTATAGTCCCTGTCCGTTCCGAAATATGCATAATAACCATACCTGTCAAAGCTATAGCCGTCAAGGTTTTCAAAACTCACGATACAATCGCTGAATGAGCCCGTTTTCTTTTCACCGGTGCCCGGAATGTAAAGCGAATAATCGGTGTCTCCAAAAGGAACCCAGAGCGTATAATCATCAATACCGCCGTATATCTTACCTGCAAACCTTCCGGAACTTCCGAGATGAACCCCATTATATCCGTATTTGTTAAAAGAATCCGTACTGATATCCCCGATGTTTATCCCTTGCCTTTTAATACGATCGACGATCGCGCGGGTACAGATATATGCCGCATCATTGTTCCAGTGATGATCGCTTTTATAGAAAAAAGAAAGATAATCACGGTCCTCGGACTGTAACAGCTTCAGGGTATCTATACAGTCAACTCCCGCCTGTTCGTAAAACCTGCAGGCAAGATCGTACTTTCCGGGACCGTGATCCGTTATTCCGAAAGGTATCTTACTGCCGCACTGTTTAAGCGCTCCGTTTACAAACAGTACGGGAATATCGTATTCTTCTCCGAACGACTTAAGTTCCGTTACGCCCTCATACAATCCGTCCATATTGGGATCGGTATCGGGATTAACGGTATAGCCGTTACCCAGTCTGTAAACATCCCGGTAATCCGCTCCGCCGTAGGCCTCGGTCTTAAAAAGGCATAACTGTATGACTCCCCAGGCATTTACCGAGAAGTCTCTTAACAGCGACATTGAGCCAAGATCATTAATGCCACCCGCCAGATTTATACCGAACAGTACAAAGATCACGGCGAGAAAGAAAACACTGAGTTTTTTCATTTCCTGAATTCCCCATCCAACCCGTGCCGACGGATCGATGGTCACAACTAAAACGTAAAGTATATAAACGGACTGTATCCGCCCTTTATAACATAAATACAACAGATCAGAAACAGTATGCCAAGTGCGATCTGAAGTATCCCTTTCTTTTTCTCAAGTTTTTTAATGACAGGCATCGTAAATATAACCGCGATCGCAAAAAGCACTGTATTGTTAAGCAAAAACCTTATCGCGGTATCACATATCAGCCCGTTTGTACCAAGCCCGATCATTCTGCGAAGATACCTGTATGCCGATGTAATATCGGGCGATCTGAAGATGACCCACCCGACACTTACCACGATCATCGTTCCTATATGCATAAGTGCCTTCGGAAGTTTAAACTTATCGCCGTATCCGGTTATACGCTCAAACATAAGAACGACAAAATACATGAGTCCCCATGCGATAAATGTGTATCCCGCACCGTGCCAGATGCCGGTGAGCAGCCATACAATGAAGAGGTTAATACAGGTCCTTAAAGCGCCTTTCCGGTTTCCTCCGAGAGGAATGTATACATAATCCCTAAACCATGAGCTTAGTGAGATATGCCACTTACGCCAGAATTCCCTGACCGTTGTCGCGGTATAGGGATAGTCAAAGTTCTCTGATACCGTAAATCCGAACATCTTTCCGAGACCTATCGCCATATCGGAATAACCGCTGAAATCATAATATATCTCAAGTGTATAAACGATCGCACCGATCCATGCCAGTAAAAGCGACACATCTTCTCCCGAATTAACGAGTTTAAATATCCTGTCAGCCACAAGGGCAAGCGAATCGGCGATCAGAACCTTTTTGATAAGTCCGTATATAAACCTCGTAACACCCGCACAGACACCGTCAAAATCTTCTCTTCTGACACGAAGTTCCTTAAAGACAGTCTCATATCTTAAGATCGGGCCTGCGGTAACCGTCCAGAAAGCCGACATATAAAGAGCTGCATTCAAGAAATTCTTCTCGGGGCTTACTTTTTTAAGATATACATCCGTAACATATGAAACAGCCTGAAACGTAAAAAATGAGATGCCGAGAGGTGCAAGACCCGACAGGCCTGTCGGAAGTCCGGTCTTTCCATGCAATACCCCGGAAATTATAAAGTCATAATATTTAAAAAGAAAAAGTCCCGAAATATCTATAATAAGCGTGAGTATGAAAAGTGCTTTACGCCCTTTGATCTTAAAATCTGCCCAAAGAGCCGCAAAATAATTAAATACAACAAACAGCACAAGATATATCACCGCGCCCTTTTGTCCGAGCGCATAAAAAGCAATGCTTCCCGCAAGAAGCACCGCATTTTTAACCGTTGTGCCGTTTTTGCCAAAAAGGCGGGATGCGCCATAATAAAGCAACAGCATTACGGGCAGATATGCAAATAAGAAAAGCACACTTGAAAATGACACGGTAAAATACCCAATCTAAAAAACGATCATTCCGCCGGCTTAGGCGGTGTATCTCCGGACCTGCCCGCTATAAGACAAAGTCCCCAGCACACGATCATGGAATACACGACGGGGAAACAGTATCTGGGATGTCCGTAGTACGAAGGCACGGCCAAAAAGATCGCAACCGTAAGTACCCCGGGTACCATCGCGGGGAGATACTCGAATTTTTTCTTTTGAAGCATGTAACAGCAGGCAAATGCCAGCATCCATGTATAAATGCCGGGATTATGCAGCATCCTTATTCCCGGAAGCCTTGTCCACAGCGAAACCAGCGATTCCGTAAGGTTTCTGAATGCACTGAATATGCTCGGAGCCTTAAAATCAAATTCCGGATATTCGCTCTCATAATACCAATTACCGAAATCATTTACCGTATTTTCGGCAACAGGCGCCCAGAATCCGTATGACATGTTAAAGACGGATGCGGGAACGATCATGGGATGTGCCTTGATCTCTTTGATCCAGACTTTTTTGAGTGCATCTATCTTTTCGGGCGAAGCGTTAAGATCCGTTATCGCTTTGATACCGTCCGATGTAACGGGATCGTAGTGTTCGAGGAACTTGTCAAAATCCGTTACAGCGGAAATAACAGAAATATCCTCCGGTGACAGTTCCCCCGGATACTGCTCGTAAAACCGTGCCGTATGCTGCAGCATATTGACATATATCAAAAAACTCTTGTCCGGGATCACGCCCATCATGGGATAAACGATCTTTGTTATGCCGTAAAAACCGACCACTCCCGAAAACATTACGGCGATAAATGCGATCTTTTTCCCCGTATTTCCGATTCTTTTGATAAGTACAGCTATTGCAAGAAGCGCCGCAACGATCAAAATGTATACTCCCGTATGGCGCATAAGCGATGCAAGCATCCCCATCAGGCTGAATAAAAGGCCCGAAACGATAAACTTCTTAAATGACGCTTCCTTGTCAAAGACAAGTTCAAGATACAATACTGCCATCACAAGAAGACTCACGGAATATGACGCATCCTTGCCGATACATGATGCGTAAAAAGAAAACATCGTGTTACATCCCGCAAAGAGTACGCATACCCATCCGAAGGCTTCGGAACCGACTCTTTTGACGATCCGGTCACACGCATACGATACACCGAACAATAAAAAGAAAAACTGTATAAGAACCGCAAGGAACAGCCCCACGGTGGGATGACCTATCTTATTGCCGAGAGAAACGCATATTCCCACAACAAACGTATTAAAAGGGGGATGTGCATCCGAAAGCGGAGCATAACCGAAAAACTGCATAAGCTGCAGTCTCGTATCAAGAAGATATCCGCCGGGATAAATGGATATCAGAATGGGAAGCCACAGCAAAAAAATGATCAGAAAGATCTTTTTAAACGACCATTTAAACCTGTCGCCGTCTTTTTTTTTATTGGAATCGAGAAATCCCACAAGGAATGTAAATACGCCGCACAATATCGTATAAAGGCCGATCCCGCGAAGTAATGAAAATACAAACACAAACGCGTCCCCTATAATGAAATCGGCCGAATTAAGTTCGCGGAAGCTTTCTGCAAAGAGATATAAAGCACTCAGAACACCGGCAAGAATTTTAAAGAGAACCGGACACTTAAACATCCTGTCAAAAGACTTTATCACGATCACGATAAGTGCCGCAAATACCGCTTCTTTAAGGATCGCAAAATCCCCGAAAGCCGCTCCGATACGCTGCAGGAAAGTAACAAGAGTCACTACCGTTCCCGCATCGGGCTGCCGATATATGTTGGGGTAAACGGCATTCATATCCGCACAAAGGAACAGCCACATCAGGACTGCGATCAATACCGATATAACTATGTTTCCGATCTTTTCGCGTTTCAAACTCCCATCCCCCTCATGATCCGTAAGTCTTAAATTTCTGTTTATCGATCGGCTCCCGCAAACGTATACATATTTGCGGCGCCGTTATTTAAAAGATCGTCTTCTATGACACTTGTCGTATCATTGACCTTTAATGACGAACACATAACATTTCCGTAATATTCGCGCCTTATGATCCCTTTATCAAGCATGATCTTTTCAAGCGGTTCAAACCCGTTTATGTGGCGCGGATCCAGGTTAAGATCGCGCACATACATACTGTAGGTCTTAACACTTGTGTTTCCGTTACGATCCGTATAATCCGCCGTAAAATTCTTGTCGTACCTGAAATCAACTCCGACAGTTTTTTCAACATGATGTATATAAGTAAAACCGCTGAGAGCACTTACGCCGATCGCAAGCGCCTTTGCATCGTATTTTTCAAGAAGTTCAAAAATCGTACCTTTTCCGAACGCATTGGGCGGATCGATGGCCGTAAATTCGGATGTGAGCCGTCCCTTTACCGCAAAAGAATAAAGCGGATGAGCCGTCCTTACGTAGTCGTCTCTTTTAAGCGCCGCCTTGGGAAGCGCTCCCGTTTTACAGGGAGTCTTTAAAACATCAAACCCGATGCCTTTACAGAAATCCCAGTTAAATGTCGGAAACAAAAGCGTTCCCTCAGGTCCGACAATATCCCAAAGGCCGTCGATCAGTACATTAAGATCAAGTTTTGCCCCCGCCTCATGATAGGCCTTTGAAAGATCGAACATATCGGAGATAACATATACCGCGTCACCTCTTGATATTAAGTTTTGATCTTTTAACCACTTAATAAACGGATCCATCAATCCTCCGTATATTTTGATATGAGTTCACAGATAGCTGAGAGATTAATGAAATTTTCGGGCAGAATGTCATCGCCGCTTATCTCTATATCAAAAACTTCCTCAAGTTCACCAACGAGTTCAACTATCTGAAACGAATCGATGATACCGTCTTCCAGAAAATCTTCGGATGTCTTAAAATCACTCTCATCACATACCGCTTCAAGCGCTTTTACGATCTTCTCTTCCATCATTTAACCCTCTCAAGATCTTTAAGTAAAATGTATTTGCCTTCTTTGCAAAAACCATAGTCTTTTCCGTTAAAACCTTCCGGTACCGGCTCATCGGATATCTTATATTTGTAAAAAGAAAACGTTTCACCGCCGATACTTACCTTGGTCTTGCCAAGTAACATCAACGCACCGTAGTCCATGGCTCTTAGCAAAGCGGAAATTTCCCTAAACCCGGCATTTAAGTCAAGCATTCCGCCTGCGGGGATATCTTTTGATAAATGAAGTGTTCCGCCTTTTGGCATGGGAGTCAAAGTGACTTTTCCTTCAAGTATTGCCCCTATCACGCCCGAAAGGGCTTCGCTTCCCAGTTCACACTGCTTTTTAAACAATGACAGCGCGGTCTCGGTACCCGAAAGCGGGATCTTACACCGGATTATGATATCTCCGCCGTCAATTTCGGGTGTGAGCACATGCCATGTGATACCTGTCTCTTTATCCCCCGAAAAGATCGCCCAGCTCTCCGCAAAGCGGCCTTTATGTTCGGGTAAGAGTGCATTGTGCCAGTTGATGAAGCAAAGATTTTCTTTGGCGATCAGGTCGTTCGGAACAATATATATACTGCCCGCGCTCACAACAAGTGTTTCTTCGGTAATACCTTCAAGGAATCGCGTAAGGCTTTCTTTATCCAGAAGTTCGTACAAAAATCCCGCCTTACCGCAGTGTTTTTCAAGAGAAGAACTCCGGCCGTACATATACTCGATCACGCAGACATCACTTATGTATTTTTTGATAAGTCCCGCACAGTCAAGAGCGAGTTTTCCGTTTCCGATTACAACGGCTTTTTTGTATTTAAGATCAGCCATACCGCTCCTTGAGTAAAACCCTGTCGATCTTATCGTTGGCATTCATCGGAAGCGCATCGAGCCTAACTATCTTTCCGGGAACCATATAATCCGGGACTTTCTCTTCGACTGTTTTTTTGATATCGTCTTCGGTCGCACTTCCTTCGTAAATGAGCACGATCTGTTTTCTTTTGTCATTGTATACACAGCACGTCCGCCTGACGCCCGTTGCTGAGATAGCTGCATTTTCGATCTCACCGAGTTCGATACGGTAACCCATATGCTTGATCTGGAAATCCTTGCGGCTTACATATTCGATCTCGTCGCGTTCATTGATCTTAACAAGATCGCCCGTTCTGTATATGATATCGTTGTAATATGGGGAAAGCGGATTCTGAACAAACTGTTCGCGCGTCTTTTCGGGATTGTTGTAATATCCAAGCGCAAGTGACGAACCTCTTATGCAGAGTTCCCCTGTCTCACCCTTTTTACATTCCCCGTCATCGTCA
>Ga0247608_10006978_pt1 | contig 11725 bp, 22 predicted proteins | sample 176DNAGHGlowgp2_FD_193490 | JGI IMG/M metagenome (GOLD analysis project Ga0247608, IMG submission 193490) | Sheep rumen microbial communities from Palmerston North, Manawatu-Wanganui, New Zealand - 1766 DNA GHGlow gp2 | ecosystem: Host-associated > Mammals > Digestive system > Stomach > Rumen ... | reverse complement strand
GGTATATGTTAAAACAATTATCAATGGAGAAAAAGAATATAAATGTTCTGAATGTAATGCTCTGTTGTATTGTTACGGAACTCCAAAACAGGCTCATTATGACTATTGCTATATGTGTGGAGCGAAGATGGATTTAGATGAGGTGGAAGAATGACGAGATACAAAACCGATAACGAGCTGCTGATAGAATGGCAAGAAAGACTTGGCCTCCAAGACTGGGCAATTAAAGTTGTTGATAATTGTCCGCCAGATGAAATAGGAACAAGTGCTTGTGATGGGTATACGGTGTGGGAAGAGAGTATCAAGGCCGCAAGAATACAGATACTTGACCCAAAGTATTACGGAGATAGAATAATTCCGTTTGACTATGAGAAGATTTTGGTGCATGAGTTACTACACCTAAAGTTCACGCTTGTGTCGGATGAAGTAGAGGCTCTGCAGGCTCGTTATATGCATCAAATCATAGACGATTTGGCAAGGGCGTTTGTTGATGCAAAAAGGAGTAACAGACGGGATAAGAATAACGAGGTGGAAAATGCTTATCTTGCAAGAGAACGGCTACTAACGAGCTATTGTAAAAATAACGAGGTAGAAGAATGAGTTATGAAAGCCCGATAAAACTGATAACAGACCTGAACTACAAACTCATAGAAGACCAAGAGCGAAACATCTACAAGGCGGTTTGCTCTTACGGCATAGACATCAGCAAAGACGAACTGTTCAAGCTCTTGTATGATGACCGAAAGCAATATGACAAAGGGTATTCGGACGGCTACGCCAAAGCGAAAGGGGACATCGTGTTCTGTGTTGAATGCAAGCACTACAAGCAGAGCGCAGTCGCAGGCCGAAAGATGTGCTTTAGGAAAGATGTTGACGGAATAAAGGTCTGCTACGATTTTCTGCCGTATGATAGTTGCACTTATGGCGAGCGAAAAGAGGTGGAAGAATGAAGAACGATATATGCCATTGTATGAACTGCGGGGCTGAAATAGAGTACGACGTTCCGATAGGGGGGCGGGAAGATGCTTGAGGTAGACAAGAAGATAGCCGAGTGCCGCAAGCAGTTGAACGCTCCGACCATAAGCCCGTGTAGGAAACGGGACTTGACGAAATACCTGTGGCGACTGCGGGCGGAAAAACGGGCGATTTTAGAGGCGAAAGGAATACGTCGGTAAAGTTGCCCGATACCGATACTAACGGACGCAACAGGGGCGATTTTCGGGGTAATTTATGGACGAACAGCTCATACGGCAAATTGTGATACAGACCATACAAGAGCTAAAGCGGAACGGAATGCTGAAAAGCGTTGACGAGCTGGCCTATTCCGACGTTTCGGGCTTGCTGGCCGCATACTACGACGGCGGCGAACAGGATACGCAGATACGGGCGGCGGTCGAGGGGCTTAAAGGCGATTACTACTATAAGGTGCTTCCGCTGTACTTCGGATATAAATACACGATAGAGCAGATAGCCGAGGAGTTCGGCGTCGAGGTGTCCACGATTGTCCGCAATAAAAAGCGATTGTGTTTGCAGGTCTATAACGCAATTCAATGACCGCCCGAAAGGGCGGTTTTTTAATGCTCGAAAAACTTTTTTGAAAAATCGGAAAAAAGTCCTTGACGTATAGAGCCCTATACGCTATAATGAACGTGTCAGAAGGAAAAAGGCGGTCAGGTGAATACGGTTCTCGCAGTTCAGCAAGTCTGTGGGGGACGAAAAGCCCGAAGCCGAAAAGAAGTAGAAAGGACAAGAAAATGGTTACCAAGGAGCAGGAAAGAAAGGCACTCGCAAAGATAGAGGCAATACTCGCAGAGCTGGGCGAGGACAGCTACGTAGGAATGGCGATGAAAGGCGTTATCGACGACGCAAAGCAGAACATCGAGAACGACTGGGGAATGAGCTACTACGACCGCTGGGAAGAAAGCGAAAAGAAGCTGGCAAGGGCAAAGGCGGAAATGGCCGAGCAGTTCGCAAGAGCCGAAGAGCTTGAAAAGAGGTGCGTGCTTCTGCAGGCGGCGGTAATGACCGTCGATGAGATGGGCGACATAGCTGGGCTGATAGCCGACCACAGGTACGTCTGCTTCGATGAAAAGAACCGCACGGCCGAGAAGATAGTTGAGTTCGCAGAAGAGCCGCAGGGGCTGGCGTTCAAAGAGGCCGTGGCTAACAACCGCAGGGCGGCCGCCAACGAAGAGAAGTGCAGGCTCGTGCTCGAAATGCTCGACAAGTATGAAGTAAAGGTAGGCAAGCTGTAAGACGAAAGCTGACCTAACGGCTTGACGGGGGGAAAGGAAACGATATGAGCAAGAAGAGGTTCGTGTACTACCAGCCGAACGAAAAGGACATAAAAGACCGTTTCGGCGACTGCACGATAAGAGCGTTGAGCAAGGCGTTGAACGTGAGCTGGGTAGAGGCGTTCGACAAGACCGTTCCGCTGTGCAGGGAAGCGCAGGTGTCGGGGCTGTTCTCCGCTCCCGTTGACATCAAGAGGCCGTTGCTTGAGAGGCTGGGCTTCAAGTACGTGGGCGTCAGCAACAAGAAAGGCACGAAGCGGCCGACGGTTGACAGCTTCGCCAAAGACCACCCAGCAGGGACGTACATCTGCAACGTGGCAAATCACGAGGTGGCGGTGGTTGACGGTAAATACTACGATACGTGGGATAGCGGCGAGTGCTCGCTGTACGGGTACTTCGAGAAGATATGACAAGGACGCTGGGCTATCGGCGATACGGGCAGAAAGGAACACCGATGAACAAGAACATAGACGAAATCACGAAGAAGCTCGAAGAGGGTGTTAAGGCCGTGTTCGAGAGCGACCGTTACAAGGCGTACCTCGACTTTATGGGAAAGTTCTACGATTACTCGGCCAACAACTGTGCGCTGATATATATGCAGAAGCCCGACGCTACGCTGGTCGCTGGGTACAACACGTGGCTGAACAAGCTGAAGCGGCAAGTCCGCAAGGGCGAAAAGGCTATCAAGATACTTGCGCCTATGCCGCACAAGAAAGACGTCACCGACGACGACGGAAACGTGGAAGAGGTGAGGTGGACGACGTTCAGGGCGGTAAACGTTTTCGACATATCGCAGACCGACGGCGACGAAGTGCCGAATATCCTTACCAAGCTGACAGGCGGGTATGAAGATTACGAGTCCGTCCTCAAAGGCTTAAAATCGGTCGCAGGCGTCCCGATTACCATAGAGCCGATAAACGGTGCGGCCAATGGCTTCTTCAGTCCCAGCGAGGCTAAAATCGTCCTTAAAGAGGGACTGTCCGAGGCGCAGACGATAAAGACCGCCGTTCACGAGGTAGCGCACAGCATTCTGCACAAGAAAGACGGCGAGGAAGAGCAGGCCAGCCGCAACACGAAAGAGGTTCAGGCCGAGAGCGTCGCTTACATCGTGTGTAATTGGCTGGGGCTTGATACGGCGGAGTACAGCTTCGGTTACGTAGCGGGGTGGAGCAAGGACAAGGAAGCAAAGGAACTGCTGGAATGCGCCGACGTCATAAAGAAAACGGCTCGGCAGATAATAGACGGCCTTAAGGCCGCATAAGGGGGTAAGACAATGGCAAGATACGCATACGGAATGAGGTTAAGGGGCTTTTCGCCAATGTGCCAGCCGATGAAAGGACTGCTGGACGTTGACGAGGACAGAGAGGGCAGGTACTATAACCTGCTTCTCTACGACAGAAAGCTTACGGACAAGGAAGTGGCAGACTACGAGCTTGATTATCTCGGAAAGGGGGAATAGGAATGGATATTAAACAGGCGGCAAAAACGGGCTATATGTCGGAGCTTGATTGGGTTGAGCTTTACTTGAGTTCGCACGGCTATGATTATGAACGAATTGACAGAACGGCCAACGACTACCGTGACAAGCACCAAATCATCGTCTACCGACACGGCGTCAGGTCGTGGGACGTTATATGCCATAAGGGGAGCTACGGCTACGAGAAAGGCCTGTTGGAAACGTGCGGCGAGATAGTGAGCGTAGGCGACAGCGCAGACGGCGTCGAGGGCTGGCTGACCGCAGACGAAGTTATAGAGCGCATAAAACGGCTTCAGTCGTGGGTTGACAAGCGGGAGCGTGTCCCCTATACTGAAAAGGGGGTGACGCTATGACAGAAGCAAGAAGTAAATCAATGCAGAAGTACCTGAACGCCAAGACGGTCGAGATAAAGCTCCGACTCGTCAAGACCACCGACGCCGACATATTGGAGCGGCTCGAAATGGTCGGAAACAAGCAGGGGTACATAAAGACGCTGATACGGGCGGATATACGAAAGTCCGAATAGTCTTGAAATTAAAGGGCTCGCAAGAGCTCTTTTTTATTTGCAAAAAACTTTTTTGAAAAATCGTAAAAAAGTCCTTGACGTATAGAGCCCTATACTGTATAATGAAGCTGTGAGTTGAAGAAAGCCGCAAGGCGGCAAGTGAAAGGAGAAAAGAAAATGAAAGCTTACGAAGTACTGAAGAACGTTAACACAATGATAGAGAGCGCAGAGGCATACAAGGCTCATTACGGCTGGGCGAAGAGGTGGCAGATAGGCCACGTTTGCGAAGACCTCGGTATCTTCGACTGGTGGAATGAGTGGTTGAGCGTTTCCCAGCTCAAGCAGATGAAGAAGTTCCTCGAAGTCGCTATCGAAAGAGGGTTCGACGGTTATGTGTGCTTCAAAGTCGGAGCGGCTGGTTGCTCCCACGGAATGTGGGCGAATGAGTGCGATAGCACCGACGGTTATAGCCCGAAAGAGGGAGCTTGCCTCTATCACAGCTTCAGGAGCGGCGACAATTACTACGACTTAAGGCGTAGGGACGGAAGTTGGGTTCACGAGGATATGAAGCTTAAGGACGTTGACGCAGAGCTCGCAAACGCCTTTGCGGTTGGCACAGTCGAGGGCAGGGCATAAGAAAGGAGAACGAAAATGGAAGACAAGAATTACATCACATTTATAGTCGGCCAGCTTCTCAAAGACCACCTCGCAAAGTTCAGCGACGAGTACGTGGGGAATAAGTTCGAGGCGTGCGCCCGTATCGCAGACGAGGTTATCGCCTACAATGCGCAGACACTTGTAGCGGATAAGCTCGGTTGGTACGAAGCGGCGAGGCGTTGGCTGTACGGATATGAAACAAGGGCAAGCTGGATACTCGATTACTACTGCATAGGGCACGTGGAGTAAGAGCGGCGGCTGTGCTATCGGCAAGACGGGCGGAAAGGGAAAGAATGGCAAGCAAGTACCTGTTGGAAGTGGCCGTGAGAACGGCGAAGAACGAGCACAAGTTCGTGACATGGTACGAGGGCTGGTTTAAGGGCAAGGCGTTGACCTTGTTAGAGGACTTCAGGCCGAGCCCGAAGTACCCGAGGGCGGTTCTGTGGGAGATAACCGAGGACGACAATATAGAGCTAAAGAGAAAGGAGCTTTGATATGGAAATAAGGTTGGTGACAATGAGGGACGGCGACGTAGTCCTGAACAAAAAGGCGAAGCAGGGCGTAGCGGTTGACGAGATATGCGCTGTGGCCGAGAGTGAGGTTTTCGGCGGCAACGCCGACTACGCAAGAGTAACGGTTGACGGAAAGACCTACGCAGAGTACGAGGCATAGAAAGGAGAAGAAAAATGCACGCAATAGAGAAGTGGACGTTCCCGACAAAGACAACAAAGAAGCAGATAGAAAAGGCTTGTAATCAGCGGGCTATCGAGGACGGCGATTACCACCACGGGCTTGACGGGGGAATAAGGTTCAACGACACGGTGCTCCCGAATATAAAAGCGGCGGAGGCGTGGATAGAAGTCAACGACCGAGGCTGGTATGATAACCTCGCTATCCGCTTCAAAGAGGGACGAAAGATATTTTGGCTGGTAAAGTTCGAATATCATTGTTGAGCCCAAAATCGCCGAAATAAGCGTGAAGATACGACCAAGGTAAAGTTACCCGATGGTCGTATTTTCTTTTGTGAAACGGGCGATTTTCGGCCTTTAAGGACGACTTGCGTGGTCGTGGCGAAGTGTATGGGCGCATATGTGCGCTCTTTTTTATTGCGGCGGCCTGAATTACACTCGCAGTATGAGAGAGTTTAGGACTCCGTGTAAAAGAAAGGAAAAGCTATGAAAGTAACTGAAATGAATGTGAGGGACATCGTCCCCTACGAAAACAACCCAAGGAAGAATGAAAAGGCGGTTCAGGCCGTTGCCAACTCTATAAAAGAGTTCGGCTTCAAAGTCCCGATTATCGTGGACAAGGAGAACGTTATCGTTGCAGGCCATACGAGGCTTAAGGCGGCGGAACTGCTCGGCCTTGAGAAAGTCCCCGTCGTAATAGCGGACGACCTGACCGAAGAGCAGATAAAGGCGTTCCGCATAGCCGACAACAAGACGGGCGGCCTTGCTGAATGGGACGACGAAAAGCTGGCCGAAGAGCTGAAGTCGCTGGACGACCTTTTTGCTATGACGGACTTCGGCTTCGGTGAGTTTGAGCTCTCAATGCTTACTTCCGATTTTGAGCCCGAGCCCTACGACAAAGAGGACGTAGAGCCGTACAAGCAGAACGAGGGCGAGTACCTTGCCAAAATGCGAGTGATAATCACTTATACCGAGGACGACGAGGAGGCTGTTCGTGAACTGCTGGGCGTAGAGGAAATCGAAAAGGTCGTTTACGACATAAGCGAGCTGAAATAACGGGGGCTGTTATGGTTGTAAAATCGCAAGTGGCAGAAATGCTGGAACGGGCTGATAAGCTATTCCCGATTTGCATACCGTCTTACAAGCGTTGGGACAGGAAAGAGAACAAAACGCTTACAAGGCTCATTGAAAAGTGCGACAAGGCCGTTCAGGACAACACGTACGTTTTCGTTCGTGAAGAGCAGTACGGGCTTTACCGTGAAAGCTTCCCGTCGGTGAATATTGTGAAGCTTCCACAGGTAAACGGGCTGGCGAGCACACGTCAATACATTGTGGACTTTGTGCTCGGCGAGCTCGGCCAGCCGTATTTTATGGATATGGACGACGACATAATGAACCTGAAAGTCGTCACGACCGATACCGACGGCAAACCGAAATTGTCCCTTTTGGGGGAGTTTGATACCGCAAAGGTAATTAGGCTCGGCTGTCTTATTTCGGAGCTTGCATTCAGCGATTTTGGGTGTTTGCTGGGGAGCTTTAGGAGAGTTCGCTTCGCAAATCATAAAGAATTTGCTCAAACGGCGATAATGATAAATAAAGGGGCGACGCCGAGGCAGGTAATGTTCATCAACGCCGAGGGCTTACGCAAGGCGGGTATTCGCAGGAATATGATGTTCGACCCAACAGGCGACGACGTCGGCTTTGTGGCTGAAATCGCCAAGGTACGGGGCAATATGTTCAATATCCCGTTCCTTGCGTATGCGTTCATTGACGACGCAGTAAACAGCGTAATCAGGAACGACGACAACAGGCGACAGCTTGCGCAGTACGAGGAACGTTGTATTAAGCAGTACCCAATGCGCAATTATATGCGAGTGCCGTTCACATTCGAGGACGGGAGCTACAAGTTTTGCGACATCGACTTCACGAAGTACAGAAAAGTCACGGGCGCAAAGGGCAAGAACGTTCCTCTCGACTACGTTTATAAATGGATAATGCAGGGGGGTACGAAATGAATAGACCGTATTACCCGTTCTGTGTACAGATAGAGCTTGTGCAAGGCTGTAACAGGAATTGCGAGTTCTGTGGGACACAAGGCATAGAAAAGACCGTTCATTTTACGACTGCGGACACAATATCCCACGTCGCAAGGCTTCTCAAAAGGAGCGGCTTTACGGGACGCATACTTTTAGCGGGGCACGGCGAGCCGACGCTTCACCCTGAAGCGGCAAAGCTCGTCGGAATAATGAAAGCGGCGTTGCCAAAGGCGCATATTTCAATGTTCACGAACGGCTATGGTGTTCTCAAGAAGCCCGAACTGCTTCATCAGCTTTTTGGGGCTGGTCTGGACGCAATAATGTTCGACGAATACTCGGACAATATCCTTTACCGCAAGATAAAGAGCATTGAGGGCATAAACCGTTACACAGTTGATGTGCTTTATAAGGGCGTTCCGCTCTTTGACCGCAGTAAGAAAAAGCGTGTCGTGATAGCTCCGCCGATAGAAGAGGGCGAAACGAAAATGAACCGTAAGCTGTGTAATCATTGCGGGGCAGGTATGCCGCCGCTGAAAAGGCCGCTTGCGAAAAAGTGCAGTATCATTTTCAGGGACTTTTTTATCCGCTGGGACGGCAACGTGGCGATATGCTGTAACGATTTTAGAGGCGAATATTACGTCTGCAATATTAACGAGTGTAACGTTTTCGAAGAGGCTTATTTCCACCCACGTCTTGAGGCCGCAAGGAAGCGTCTTATGCAGAATGACAGGGGCTTTTACCCGTGTTCTATCTGCGACGTAACGCCTTTGAGAGTTGGGCTTTTACCCGACAAAAAGGGGACGTACACAATGCCGCTTCCTACCGAGGCCGACATAAGGCTCACGGAAAATAAATACCCGCCGCTGGCGGTTCTGCGAAAGAGGGAATGGGAATGAGCGAAAAGATTACATACGGTTATGGCTCGCCGAGATGGACGGGCGAAATTGCGGACTGTTCCCTGCCTATGACGCTTGACACGTATAGCAACTGTTCATTCGGTTGCGTTTACTGCTTCAGTCAGTACCAGCGAGCCGTCGGGAACACAAAGGAACAGTATCTCTCGAAGCAGGTTAAGGCGATTAACCCTGAAAAGATAAGAAAGCTTTTCAGCGGCGAGGACACGGAAAATCAGTTTTGGGCGTGGGTAAAAGACAGGCGGCCTATTCAGTACGGCGGCTTGTCCGACCAGTTCGACGGCTACGAGAAGAAGTACGGAGTGACGTACGAGGTGCTGAAATATCTCCGTGAAATCAATTACCCGATTTGCTTCAGCACGAAGTCGGCGTGGGTATTCCACGACGAGAAGTACAGGGAGCTTTTTAAGGGGGCGGATAATTGGAACGTTAAGTTCTCGATTATAACCCTCGATGAGAACGACGCTCGCAGGATAGAAGTCGGAGTACCGACTCCGAGGGAACGCCTTGCGGCTATGGAAGAGTACAACAAGCTGTCAAAGGGCGGCACGACCTTAAGGCTTCGCCCGTTTATCTGCGGGGTAAGCGACAAGACGTATCTCGACCTGATAAGAGCGGCGGCGGACGCTGGGGCTTCGGCCGTTACGACGGAGTTCTTCTGTTTGGAAATGCGGAGCGTAAAGACGGCCGCTGAACATTACAAGGTTATCTCCGAGTGCGCAGGCTTCGACGTCGTGGAGTTCTATCGTAAGTATTCAAACGGTTCGGGCTATTTACGCCTTAACCGCAAGATAAAGGAAAAGTACATCTACGAAATGAAGAACCTTTGCCACGAGCTGGGGCTTCGCTTCTATGTATCGGACTCGCACTTTAAGGAGTGCTCGGACAACTGCTGTTGCTGTGCGCTTCCGCCCGAATGGGAGTATTCAAGAGGGCATTTTGCGGCGGCCTTGCAGATAGCGAAGAAAACGGGCTCGGTGCGTTGGTCGGACATTGAAAAGGATATGTACTACCTGAATATGGAGTACAAAAAGGCGGCGGGCTTCAACGTGAACTCAAGCGAGAACAGGGCGAAGTTTGCCACTATGACAATGAAGGACTATTTGCGGTACTTATGGAACAACCCGCAGAGGGGGCAAAGCCCGTACAAAATCTTTGAACGGGTGCTCGTGCCCGACGGCTACGACGAAGACCGCAATATCATATACAGATACAACAACGACGTGACCTTTGAGCCGCATTCGGACGAGAAAACCGTTCAGGCACTCAAAGTATAAATAGCATTTTTAGAAGCTAAAAAAATGGGACGAAAAAGCAAGTACGAAACGAACATACAGCCGCACCTTGAGGAGATACCGAAATGGTACGAAACAATGACCGAGGCCGAGATAGCAAAAAAGCTCGGAGTGTCGGTTGCGACGTTCGAGAACTACAAGAATAAATACCCTGAATTGGTAGGCGTTCTGCATTCAGCAAAAGCAGAGCTCGTGGAGAGCCTGAAAACGTCCCTCAAGAAAAAAGCCTTGGGCTTCAAGTACACGGAAACGAAGAGGACAATTCGCAACGTAGACGGAAAGGACACAAAGGTTATCGAAGAGTTTGAACGATACAGTCCGCCCGACACGGGGGCAATACATTTGCTCCTTAAGAACTTGGACGACGAGTGGCGCAACGATGACCGAATAACGGTTGATTTTCACAGGGAGAAATTGGAATTAGAGAAGCTGAAAATGGAGAGTGAAAACTGGGTATGAGTGAGGCCATAGTCGTAGCAATTATTACAGGCGTTTTCGCCGTAATAGCGCAGATAGTCATTTCAAAACAGAGGGCGAAAGACCTCTACGCAGAGTTGGATAAACGGAGCGAACTTTCGGACGCCAAAATACACGGCGAAATTGATGTAATTAAGCAGGAGATTTTTTCACTCCGTCAAGACACACAAAAGCACAACAAGGTTATCGAGCGCACCTATAAGCTCGAGGAGAAGGTAAGCGTCCACGAGGAGAAAATTAAAGTCGCAAATAACAGGATAGCAGACCTTGAAAGAAAGGCGGGCTGACAATAGCAGAAATAGCGAGTTGGAAAGCGATTTATAAAGGAGCAACTATGACAGACAGAACATTCAATTTCATCAGGTTTTTAGCCGAGATAGGCATTACCGCCATTGGCACTTTCTACAAGGTCATCGCAGAGATATGGGACTTGCCCTATGGCGAAGCTGTCCTTGCGACTTGCGTAGCACTCTCAACCCTGATAGGGGTATTCACCGAGTGGCAGAGAACGCAGTACGCAAAGTCAAAGATGGCACTTTCCCCTGTTGATGACGCTACACCTATCAACATAGCCGATGACGCACCCGTTCTTGACGCAGAAACGGGCGAGGAAAAGACTTACGCCGAGATTAAGGCAGAGGAGATAGAGTAATGGCTTATGAAATAGCGATGACCGCTAAAGAGTACGTCGAAAAGCTTATCCATATAGCCCGTGACTTGGAGACCGAGTACAACAACACGTTCCCCAAAAACCTCGGATACTATAACAAGAACGGGAAGTTCTCTTGGGACTGCTGGAACTTGACGCCAAAGACGATAATTTGGGGCTGGGAAGAGAAAAAAAAGGTTGGGTATTACTGCTTCAATAAAGGCAGATACGGCCTCGGCGACTGGGCTGGAAGTACAATTCTCAACTGTTGCAAAGAGGTATCTTCTGACTTCTCCAAGCTTACGGCGGGCGAGTACCTGCTTACGCCTGACGGCGACCACGCAGGGGCGTATATAGGCGAGTACATCATAAACGGCAAATGCGTCAACGTAGTTGAGTGTACGACGAGCTGGGGAGTAAGGCGTGTGACGTTCTCTTACGTGTCTAAAACGGGGCTTCGGTATCGCTGTCAAAACGGCACGCAAGCTCCGACAAGGTGGGCGAAGCACGGAAAGCTTCCGTGGATAGATTACAGCGTGCTTCCCGAGCCGACGCCTGTTCCGCCGACGCCTGAAGAGAACGTTTATTATACCGTCAAGCGGGGCTACAACCTCACGAAGATAGCAAAGGTCTATAACACGACCGTTACACAGCTGGTCGTATGGAACAAGATAGTAAACCCGAACTTAATCTACGTGGGGCAGGTGCTAATCGTAGGCAAGAAGAAGCCGT
>Ga0247608_10006977_pt1 | contig 11725 bp, 7 predicted proteins | sample 176DNAGHGlowgp2_FD_193490 | JGI IMG/M metagenome (GOLD analysis project Ga0247608, IMG submission 193490) | Sheep rumen microbial communities from Palmerston North, Manawatu-Wanganui, New Zealand - 1766 DNA GHGlow gp2 | ecosystem: Host-associated > Mammals > Digestive system > Stomach > Rumen ... | reverse complement strand
AGACCAGTTGGCAGAGATCCATTCCTATGTCTATGCGAAGGATGAGCAGCAGATAGCCAAGGAATTGGCCAGCAATGAGAGCGTGTTCTTCAAAAAATACGACGACGTGGCCCCAGAGAACATCCTCCAGACCATCCTCGCCAAGTATAAGGGCAAGGCTGTGCTCATCGATATTTGGGCTACATGGTGTGGTCCCTGTCGTGCTGGACACAAGGCTATGGCACCCATGAAGGAACAGATGAAGGGTAAGAACGTCCAGTTTGTCTATATCACCCCACCCTCGTCGCCTCCGACCACTTGGCAGGAAATGATTAAGGATATCTATGGCGATCACTACTACCTAACAGAAGAACAATACCACTACATCCTCAACAAGTACGAGGCTCCCGGTATTCCCACATACGCCATCTACAACACCAAGGGCGAACTGACTTATAAGAGCATCGGCTTCCCTGGCTTAGACACCATTAAGAATGAAATAGAGAATTTAGTTAGATAACATGACCCGGGAATAGTGCAGTGCATCGCGATGATGCGCTGCACTTGTAGTATTATTATCGGCTCAAAACTACATTTTTATTTGAATGCAATTTCTATATATCATTCTATTTCAGGACTTTGGCATTTAAATAATTCTACATTTTTAGGATGTGCTATTCCAAAGTTGGAATGTTTTTTGTAACTTTGCACGAAATATGAAACAGTTGTTATTCTTATCAGTCTGTTTAGTGATGTGTATGTCATGCTCGAAGGACGATTCTGTCCTGGCGCAGCTTGACGGGGTGCTTTCTGACTATCAGCGATATATTGCCCAAAAAGAAGTCGAGTTAGAAAAATTGAAAGAACATCTGAAGGGATCTGAGTCAAAAGAAGAAAGATATAATACGACGATGGACTTGTACCGTGCCTATCAGGATTTTTCTCTAGACTCGTCTCTTGTCTATATCAAGCAGTCTCTTAGACTGGCAGATGAACTTGGCGAGCAGGAGCGTATCATTGACACCCACCTCAGCCTTGCCTTCCTCTATAACTATGTAGGAATGCATAATGAGGCTTTGAAGATTTTTAAGGAGCAGGATGTGACCGGACATTCCGACTGGCTTAGGAGAAGCCACTTTTATCTGGGTACAAACGTGTATCGGAATCTGTCAGAGTATTCAGTTGACGAGGAACAAAAGGATTATTATCGTCATCAGATGGAAATCTGTCGCGACTCTGCTATCGCATACGCTCCCAACGATGTTATTCTGAGGGCTGAGCGACTGGAAGACAGTGGCAAGATGCAAGAGGCTATCGAATTACTGTCCACCAATTTGCCTGATGGCCTGACTACCCGTGAGGCAGGACTTAAGTATTACATCCTCTCTGAGATTTATGAAAAACTGCATCAGCGTGATGCTCAGGTCAAATACCTTGCAATGTCATCAGTTGCAGGTATCAAGAATGCCGTACGTGAGTATATCGCACTTCGAAAACTGGCGGTATTGCTCTATGAGCAGGATGACATTGACCGCGCCTATACCTATATCCACCGCTGTATCGACGATGCGAAAGCTTGTAATGCACGAATGAGGATGGTTGAGACATCAGCTTTCTTGTCTGTCATTGACTCTGCCGTAGTAAAGCAAAAGCAAGATACAAGAAACGCACTTATCACCACCGCTGTCGTAATCAGCATGCTATTGATCATGTTAGTTGTCACCCTGATAGTGCTTCGCAGAAAGATGCACTTACTGCAGAAGTCGGAAAAAGAGCTGATGAGGGTGAATAATCAGGTGACAGATACAAATGTACAATTGCGGATGGCCAACAGACAATTAAAAGACGCCAATGAGCAAGTCGTTGCCGCCAACAATGTGAAAGAGGAATATGTCACCCGTTTTATGAATCTGTGCATGGAGTATATCTATAAGATGGAACAGTATCGTAGCCAGTTGAACAAGATAGCCAACAGGCACAATTTCAATGATCTATATGAGGCGGTGAAGTCCACCCGATACATCAATCAGGAGGTGAACGACTTCTATGACCACTTCGATGAGGCTTTCCTACATATCTATCCGAACTTTATCAAGGACTTCAACTGTCTGCTGCGGCCGGAAGAGCAGTTTATACAGAAAGACAAGCTGAACACCGAACTGCGCATCTATGCCCTGATGAAACTCGGCATCACCGACAGTCAGAAAGTGCAGGAGTTCTTGCGCTGTTCTTCGTCTACAGTCTATAACTATCGTACCAAGATGCGCAATAAGGCCATAAACCGGGATACCTTCGAGCAGGATGTGATGCAATTATGATTACACAGCCACTACAAATCGACTATCTGAGAAATGACGCAAGTTCTTGTAAGAAAAGGATTTGCGCCTTTTTCATTTCTACAATCTTTCTACTAACCATTTGTCTGTTTGTCATTTCTTCTTATCTTTGCATCGAGTTAATTTGAGGCATCAATTACCGATGTGAATCAGAAAGCCTTGTGCCGTTTTCGACAGCCAGAAGAACTCTACACCTGCTTCATCATTACACAAGCACGGAGGCTGGTGAAACGGAAGCGGCACTTTATAAAGAAACCTCTTTTAAATAACAATTAACAATAACTTAAACAGTAAAATGATGAAACAGGTACATTTCAAAATGCCTCTGAGGATGATGGCCGCATTGTTCGGCTTGATCCTTTCAGCGAGTGCCCTAGGCCAGCAGATAACGGTCAAGGGGCACGTAGTGGATGCTACCGGAGAAGGTGTCATCGGTGCTACTGTCCGAGTGAACGGGACAGGCGGTACGGTGACGGACTTCGACGGAAACTTTACGTTACAGGCGAATCAGGGCGATCGTCTGACCGTCTCGTATGTGGGTTACAAGGATGCTACGGCGCTGGCGGCTCCCTCTGTCACCATCCGCATGGAAGATGATACGGAATCGCTGGAAGAAGTGGTGGTTATCGGCTATGGCCGTGTGAAGAAAAACGACCTTACGGGTTCCGTGACAGCCCTTGGTGCCGACAAGTTAGTCAAGGGTGCCGTCACCTCGGCTACCGATATGCTCGTTGGTCAGGCTGCAGGTGTGAGTGTCATCACCGATGGCGGAGCACCTGGTGGTGGAGCCACCATCCGTATTCGTGGCGGATCGTCAATGTCTGCCTCAAATAATCCACTTGTCGTAATCGACGGCGTACCGGTGGATGACGGCGACATCAGCGGTATGCGCAATCCTCTGGCAACTGTCCATCCCAACGATATCGAGACGTTTACGATTCTGAAGGATGCCTCTGCCACAGCCATCTACGGAAGCCGTGCCTCTAACGGTGTGATTATCATCACCACGAAGAAGGGACAGGCAGGAAAAATAAAGGTTGGCTATAGCGGTAACGTGAAGATCAGCACACGTGCCAACGATGTGGATGTGATGTCGGCTGAGAGCTTCAAGCAGTTTGTGAACAACAAATTCGGAGCAGGCAGTCCACAAGTAGCCGCCATCGGAACCAACAGTACCGACTGGCAAAAGGAAATCTACCGTACTGCCGTCAGTACCGACCACAATGTCAATGTGTCGGGAGCCTTGCCCAATATGCCTTATCGCGTTTCTGTGGGATACACCAATGAGAACGGTATCATAAAGACCTCAAACATGAACCGTCTGACCGGTGCCATCAGCCTCAATCCACAGCTCTTTGACAAGCATCTGAATATCCAGTTGAACGTGAAGGGCATCTATACCACCAACCGCTTCCCCGACATGGGTGCTGTCAATCTGGCTACGCAGTACGACCCGACACAGCCCGTCTATATGACTGGCTCAGAGTATGGCAACGGCTATTTCATGTATCTCAACCCCGTGAACGGGCTGCCCGTAGATATTGGACTTACAAATCCTGTATCTATGCTCGACTCCAAGAGCGACAAGTCAACCGTCTATCGCAGCATCGGTAATTCACAGTTTGATTACAAGTTCCACTTCCTTCCCGAACTGCGTGCCAACTTGAACCTTGGTTATGACGTGTCGAAGGGTGAGGGCGACGTGGTGATTACTGATAACTCCCCTATGACATGGAGCGCAGGCAACTACAAGGCTGGTTTCGGTGAAAACACCAGTTATTGGCAGTTGAAACGAAACACGTTGTTGGAGTTCTATCTGGACTACGCCAACACCTTTGGTGTACACAACATCGACGTGATGGCAGGTTATTCCTGGCAGCATTTCTACAAATCCGACTGGACCAAGTATCCCTATTCAGAGAAATTCGCCAAAGAGAAAGGCACTGAGTACTATAAGGACATGGAGGAGAACAAGACCGAGAACTATCTCGTTTCTTTCTTCGGGCGACTGAACTACACACTGCTTGACCGTTATCTCTTTACATTCACCCTGCGTGACGACGGTTCTTCACGCTTCAGCAAGGAAAACCGTTGGGGACTCTTCCCGTCGGTCGCTCTGGCATGGCGTATCAACGACGAGCCATTCCTGAGGAATGTAAAGGCCGTTTCTGACTTGAAACTCCGCCTGGGCTATGGTATCACAGGACAGCAGAATCTGAACAACGGCGACTATCCTTATCTGGCCCGTTATTCCTATTCGAAGGCAGGTGCCAACTACTATTTCGGTGACACGAAGTATCGTCTGATTGCACCGCAGGCTTACGATGAGAACCTGAAGTGGGAGGAGACTACGACCTATAACGTCGGTCTGGACTTCGGTTTCCTGAACAATAAGATTACGGGAACGTTGGATTACTATTACCGCAAGACCGACAATCTGCTGAACACCATAACCGCTCCTGCCGGTACAAACTTCAGCAACGAACTGCTGACAAATGTGGGAACACTGGAGAACAAGGGTATTGAACTCTCGCTGACTGCCCATCCCGTTGATACCAAGGACTGGCACTGGACCGTCAGCTATAACATCTCCTATAATAAGAACGAGATTACGAAACTGACTTTCAACGATGATCCTTCCTATAAGGGCGTAATCCATGGTGATATCGACGGTGCCACGGGCTATAAGATTCAGATTAATGCTGTGAACAATCCCTATAATTCCTTCTATGTGTTCGAGCAGATGTATGATACCAATGGCAAGCCCATCGAGGGTGCATACGTTGACCAAAACGGCGACAACAAGATTGACGAGGAAGACTTGATAGCCTATAAGAAGTCGGCACCTGATGTCTATATGGGACTGAGCAACCAGATTTCTTATAAGAACTGGGACTTGTCGTTTGCCGTCCGTGCAAGCTTTGGCAACTATGTATATAATAATGTGCAGTCAAACCGTGAGGCATGGGACGGCTCGCAGATGTACGACCAGAGCGGTTTCCTGAAAAACCGTCTGCAGTCTGCTTGGGACCACGACTTCAAGGCAGGACAGTATCGCAGCAGTTACTACATCCAGAATGCTTCGTTCTTCCGCATGGATAATGTCACGCTGGGATATACCTTCCCGAAACTCTTCACCGACAAGCAGAGTGCAAGAGTCTATTTCACCGTGCAGAATCCGTTTGTCATCACTAAATACAGCGGACTTGACCCTGAAATCAGTGGTGAGGGCATCGACAAGGAAATCTATCCACGTCCCCGCTCATTTATGTTAGGCGTAAACCTGAATTTTTAATTAGGAATTAGTAATTATGATTACCAAGATATACAGAAGACCTCTGATAAGTTTATCATTTATCATTTGTCATTTATCATTTAGCATGATGCTGACATCGTGCGTCAACGACCTGGACACCGTGCCCATCGACAAGGATGACTTGGTCTCTAGTGTTGTATTCGGAAACGAAATTGGTGCCTATGAGGAGAGTCTGGCAAAGATTTATGCCGGACTGGTGATAGGCGGTAACAAAGGCGGTGACGACGAGCAGGACGTGGTCGGTATCGATGGCGGTTCGCAGGCATCGTTCATCCGTGTGTTGTGGAACATGCAGGAGTTGGCTTCCGACATGGCTCACTGTTGTTGGAACGACCCCGGTATCCCCGACTTCAACCATATCAGTTGGGCAGCATCCTCACCGTGGGTGAAAGGATCATACTATCGTCTGTTTTATCAGATAAACCTATGCAATGCTTTCTTGCGTGAGGCTTCTGACGGGAAACTATCTGATCGCGGCTGTTCTGAACAAGTGAAGGCAAAGGTGACGCAATATCGTGCCGAGGCGCGATTCATGCGTGCCTTGATGTATCAGTATGCCCTTGACCTCTATCGTAACGTGCCGTTTGTAGATGAGAACAGCACCGTGGGCAGTGACCGTCCCCAACAGATTAATGCGGCAGACCTGTTCAAGTATATCGAGAGTGAGATGCTGGCCTGTGAAAACGACCTCGCTGACCCTGTAGTGGGATGGAGCGACAGTTACGGCCACGTCAATAAAGCTTGTATGTGGGCAGCACTCAGCCGTCTCTATCTGAATGCCGAGACCTACGTGGGTGAGAACCGCTACACCGACTGCATCACCTACTCGAAGAAGGTTATCAGTGCAGGCTATCAGTTGGAAGAGAACTACGGTGATATGTTCAAGGCTGACAATGACCACTCGAAGGAAATGATTATGCCTTGCCGCTACGAAGGTGAGGAAACCATGACGTGGGGAGGTATGACGGCTCTGCTGTGTTGGGGCAGCAGTGAATTTCAGGAAGAGACCAACGCCAAGGGTGCCTGGCAGGGTGTACGTGCCAAGTCGTCGCTCTACAATATCTTTGCCCGTGAGAACGACATGGACAAGGACTGCCGTAGGCAGATGCTCCGTACCGATGCCACCACGAACATAGAGATTACCAACGAGGCCAATTTCGTGAACAATGGTATCCCCGTTACCAAGTTCTATAATGTCTATAAGGATGGCTCAAAACCGTCTTCCTCTGAGGCATGGACTGACTTCCCCTTGTTCCGTCTTGGCGAGATCTATCTGAACTTAGCCGAGGCCGTGCTTCGTGGTGGACAGGGTGCGACAAAGGCCGAGGCACTTGGCTACCTGAACGACCTGCGCAAGCGTGCCTATACCGACAAACTGGCTGCACCTGTCTCTGAAAGCGACTTCAACCTAAACTTCATGCTCGACGAACGTGGACGCGAGATGTTCTATGAGGCACAGCGACGTACCGACCTCGTGCGTTTCGGTAAGTACACTGGCGGTGACTACGTCTGGCCCTGGAAGGGTGGCGTGGCAGAAGGCAAGGCTGTAGATAGTTTCTATGCCGTCTATCCCATTCCTTCCGACGATATCGGATCTAACGAGAATCTCAGACAGAACGAAGGATATTGAATAATTAGGAATTAGTAATTAGAAATTAGGAATTATGATTACCAAGAGATATAGAAGGCATCTGATAAGTTTATCATTTATCATTTGTTATTTATCATTTAGCACGATGCTAACATCGTGCGCAAAGGATACCACCGAGCCCGTGCTGGAGTTGCGCCAGGCTGCTACGTTGAATGCCGTTACGCCTTCCGACATTACCATCACAAAGGACAATAGTACGGCACAGTTCCCAGACATTACATGGGAGAAAGCCAATTATGGCACAGGCGCAGTGGTCAACTATGCTGTGACGCTGACCAATAACAGTAATCAGAAGAGCGTAGTCATCGGTGAGACGGGCGACACCAAACTATCGTTTACCAATGCCGAGATGAACACTATTCTAGCTAGCATCGGAGCATATCCCGGACAGGCCTACGACTTCACCGTCTCGTTGAAATCAACTGCATTTGATGTTTACCAGAACGAAGCCACGAATACTGTCATATTCAAAGCCACGCCTTACGACCCGAATGTGGACAACATCGACTGGCCCTATGCTTACGTGGCAGTGGGCTATCCCGATTGGGACTATACGAAAGCCTATCTGATTGGTGACCCCGACGGGGATGGTGTGTATCAGGGCTATGTGCAGTTTGACAATGCTACGACATTTGCCATACTCGACGGCAAGGACGTGACGAAGGTATTGGCACAAGGTCAGCAAGTGACCGATGAAGGAAAGGGATTTGTTGAGGTAACGCTGGAGGCTGACGGCACAGTAAGCCAGTCGTGGGCGTGCAATACGTGGGGAGTCATCGGCGATGCCACTTCAGGCGGTTGGAGCGACGACACGAAGATGGAGTACGATGCCGATAGCCGCCTCTGGACGGTCGTAACCTCAATGACGGCCAATGAGTTTAAGTTCCGTGCCAACAGCGACTGGACTATCAACTACGGTGGCGATGGTTTGACGGAGAATGGGCTGGCTCGCAATGGAGCCAATATCAAAGTGCCTGCTGATGCAGCCTACATCATTACTCTCGACCTGACCACAGCCGGTAAATATACCTATGCGATGGAGGAAACCACCATCGAACTCTCCAGTGCCTTCATGACACTGCCTGGCAGTTATCAGGGCTGGGGGCCTGAGGCTGACAATGTATATAAGGTGGTATCTGAGGCCCGCGACTTCAAGTACACAGGTGCCTATTATTTCGCTGAGGGAACTGAGTTCAAGTTCTATGACAGCGGCTCGTGGATAGGTATCGTAGGTGACTTTACTTGGAATGATGCCCACACGAAGGCAGACTTCGTGATTGGCGACGGTGCAAACATCGTGATATCTGAGAGTGCCTACTATAAGATTACGGCTGACACGAAGAAGATGGTGGCCTCGCTCGCTAAGACAGGCTGGGAGGTTATCGGCGACGCTACGGCTGGCGGCTGGGACAAAGGCCAGGTGATGGACTATGACCCGGAGACGGATACTTGGTCAACGACGATTACCGTCAGCGATGGCGACATCAAGTTCCGCTGGGATGCCTCATGGACAATCAACCTCGGCGGCGACCTGAACGCCTTGACCCAAGACGGCCCGAATATCCACATCAATGCTGGTACATATAAGATTGTTCTGAATGCAAATAATAATACGGCTACCATTACGAGCTTATGAAAAGATGTGGCTTATATTTAGTTAGTTTAGTTGTTTTCGCAGGTTGTTCTTCTGTCAAGGAAGAGCAACTTGCTCTGCTTGAGGATGTGATGATGCAGGCGTTCTATTGGGACGTGCCTGTGGACGAACAAGCTAAGGATGGTTCGTGGTGGGACTATCTGCGCGAGAAAGCCCCCGAACTGAAAGCCGCAGGCATCAACTGCTTGTGGACACCCATCCCCGCCAAGGGCAATTGGAGCATCGTGGATAGCGGCTACGGCATCTACGACCATTACGACCTGGGCAACTACGACCAGAAGGGCAGCGTTGAGACCCGCTATGGCAGCAGGGCCGAGCTGGAGCAGATGATTGGCGCGATGCACGAGGTGGGTATCAACGTCTACTCCGACGTAGTGCTGAATCACCTCTACGGAGGCGATGAGAACCTGGAGGCAAATCCCGTCGTCACAGCGTATGTTAAGGCGAGGCGGGGCGAGCCTTACCCGGAGAGTGACATCATCTGGCAGAACGACACGGCCCACACCCGCACACATCTTTTCTTCCCCAAGCACACGGGCGAGGGCGAGCCAAACTACGAATGGCACTACCAGCACTTCCATCCATCATCGGCATCTGACTCGTTGACAGACTTCACCGACAATGTGTTGCGCCCAAGGACCAAGTTCTTCGGTAATGACCTCGACACCTATAATGAGGAGGTGCAGCAGCGGCTCTGCGATTGGGGCAAGTGGTTGAAGGGAACTGTCGGTTTCGACGGTTTCCGCCTCGACTTCGTGCGCGGTTTGCAACCGGAGTTCGTCAGCCGTTGGGTTAAGGGGCTACCTTTACATAATGGCAAGCAGCCGTTCATCGTCGGCGAGTATTGGGCTGCCGACGGGCAGTATATCAAGGAATGGGTGGACAGCGTGGCCAAGGGCGGTGCCGACGTCCATGCCTTCGACTTTCCCCTGAAGTTCATGCTCACCGATATGTGCAACAAGTCGGGCGACGAGTTCGACATGTTGCAGCTGGCCCATGCGGGGATGATACGCAATAGCGACGGCTTTGCCTTGCCTGCCGACAACGTAGTGACCTTCGTCGATAATCATGATACGGGCAAGGAGCACGACAAATGGCTCACGAAGGACTTCGCCATGGCCTACGCCTACATCCTCACCCATGAGGGAACGCCCTGCGTATTCTATCCCCACTATTATGCCGTCACTCAGCACGACGTGGATGACAACTCGCTTGAGGTCACGGCACCTGTAGAAGTCCAGCAGGCCATCCGCCAGCTCATCTACATCCGCCGCCAGTACCTCGGTGGCAAGCTGACGGTCCTGTCTGAGACGGGAACCCCTGAGCCTTCCGACATCACCCGCCACGTCTATGTCGCCCGTCGGCAAGGAAATGGGATAATGGACGGCGCCATCATCATGCTCAACAACCACGATACCGATACGCTCTCCGTCACCCTTTCTGTCAACTGTGACGGCTTCACCGACTGGTCTGGCCAAACCCTCGTCAACCTACTCAATTCCAAACAGACCGCCACGATTTCATCAGACGGTCGCGCCACCCTCTCTGCCCCTAATCGTGGCTACAGTATTTGGACCCTCCAAAGGAAAAAAGAATAGAGCTAACAAAAATAATCAAAAAAAAAGTTGTACCTTTGCTTAGGAAAACGCAGTGCTCGATTGTATTAAGAGAAAGAGACTGCAAAGACAGATGACAGACAAGCAAGAATTCGAAACGGTCTTCAGACGTCACTACGACGGGATGTACCGACTAGCGCTAAGGCTACTTGGCGATGAAGCAGAGAGCAAGGATGTGGTGAGCGATGTATTTGCCCAGCTGCTCCATAGTCAGACCGACTTGCGGACAGACACGCTGCATTCCTACCTGTTGACGCTGACTCACAACCGCTGTATCAATCTGCTGGTGCACAGGCAGAAAGAACAGCAGATGCAGAAGGCTGTTATGGTAGAAATGGCTACCACTGAACAGACAACCGAACAGGAACTGCTCAGCGCCCTTCGCCAATGCATCGACTTGCAACTGCCTTCCCTCTCGCAGCAGATACTCCGTCTGCGCTACCAACAGGGACTGAAATACCGCGAGATAGCCGAGGCGCTTGGAGTGAGTGAGGTCACCGTCCATAACCATCTGTCGCAGTCGCTCAAACAATTAAAAGAACATTTTAAAGCAAATGGGTATGGAATCTAACGACAACAGACTGGAAGAGCTTCTCCGCAAGATGTACGCAGAGGAAAGACCAGAAACCTCGGACGTCAGCGAGGATAGGATTTCGGACATCATCGACGCGGAATGGCAGAAATTTGAGATAGAGCACTTTGAAACCAAACAGCGCTCTTGGAGCTGGATGCAGATTGCTGCGATGTTTATCGGCATCCTGATGCTCTCAGGCATCGCATACGCTGCCGTACACATCATCAGCCATAACGCAGGAGTGGATGAGAAAGCCCCGACACAGGAAGTGCGAAGTTCAAATCCGCCCCAACGACAGGGCGAGGCACAACCTGCTGACAGCACCGCACAGACCCGTCTTTACGACAATGTGCATCTGGGCGAGATACTCGACGAACTCTCCGCCTATTATCATATAAAGGTGGTCTATTACACCGAGGATTCCCGCTATCCGAGACTCTACTATCAGTGGAAGCCAGAATACACGATAGAGAAAGTCGTGGAGATGCTCAACAACTTTGAGTGGCTGCAAATGGAACTCAAGAATGATACACTCTATGTGAAATCCACCGCAATCCCTGCCCACGATTGCTAAACACGACTATAGCCATGATGAAAAG
>Ga0247608_10006976_pt1 | contig 11725 bp, 9 predicted proteins | sample 176DNAGHGlowgp2_FD_193490 | JGI IMG/M metagenome (GOLD analysis project Ga0247608, IMG submission 193490) | Sheep rumen microbial communities from Palmerston North, Manawatu-Wanganui, New Zealand - 1766 DNA GHGlow gp2 | ecosystem: Host-associated > Mammals > Digestive system > Stomach > Rumen ... | reverse complement strand
TTGACAACCAACGTTGTCAAAGCCTCAGAGTCAACATCCTCAGCAATCACGAGCAAAGGACGACCACTCTCAGCAGCAGGCTGCAGGATAGGCAGGAAATCCTTGATATTAGAAATCTTCTTATCATAGATGAGGATATACGGATTCTCCATCACGCATTCCATCTTCTCTGAGTCTGTCATGAAATAGGGTGACAGATAGCCACGGTCGAACTGCATACCCTCAACAACACCGATATGGGTATCACGGCTCTTGCTCTCCTCAATAGTGATGACACCATCCTTAGAGACCTTACGCATAGCATCAGCAAGCAACTTACCAATCTCTTCATCGTTATTGGCAGAAACGGTAGCCACCTGCTCAATCTTGTCGTAGTTGTCATCTACCTGCTCAGCATTCTCCTTGATGAAATCAACAACAGCCTTGACAGCCTTGTCGATACCACGTTTCAAGTCCATGGGGTTGGCACCGGCAGTCACATTCTTCAGACCTTCTGTGACGATAGCCTGTGTAAGGATAGTTGCTGTTGTCGTACCATCACCGGCATCGTCACCAGTCTTAGAAGCGACACTCTTAACGAGCTGAGCACCCGTATTCTCAAATTTGTCCTCCAACTCGATTTCCTTTGCTACGGTCACACCATCCTTGGTAATCTGTGGAGCACCGAACTTCTTTTCAATAACAACGTTACGTCCTTTAGGACCTAATGTTACCTTCACTGCGTTGGCAAGCTGATCCACACCGTTCTTCAGCAGGTCGCGAGCCTCAATATTGAATTTAATATCTTTTGCCATAATTCTTATTTTTTTTGATTACTCTGAGTATTCCGAGTACTCTGATTATTTTTCTAATACTGCAAGCACGTCACTCTGACGCATCATCAGATATTTCTCTCCCTCAAACTCGAGTTCTGTGCCGGAATATTTGCCATACAGCACTTCATCACCAGCTTTCAGAATCATCTCTTCATCCTTTGTACCCTGACCAACAGCCTTGACAGTTCCGTGGAGGGGTTTCTCTTTTGCTGTATCAGGAATGATGATACCGCCAATTCTCTCTTCTGCCGGTGCTGGTACTACCAACACGCGGTCTCCTAATGGTTTAATATTCATAATGCTTAAAATTTTAAATTAAACTTACTGCCCTGTCAAATGCGAAAAACGTGCCAATCTCTCAAAACTGACACTTTGGCAGAAAAAAGCCACACATTATTTTATATTAAAACTCAAATAAAATTCTTTCTTTTTGTTCTTGTTTAATTGATTTTTTGTACCTTTGCAAAATGTAGTTAATTATAAATAGGTTATGAAAGATTTTATCAAGTATGTGTTTGCCACCGTTACGGGCATTATCGTGTTTTCCCTTATCATGGGAATTCTTTTTGTGATTTCCATCGTAGGACTTGCCGCCTCATCAGCATCGTCCATTCCTGTGGAAGACAATTCCGTATTCACCCTGTCACTTTCAGGACAAGTCAATGAGCGTGCCGAAGAGGACATCATAGGACTGATGATGGGACAGGTCAGTGAGAACATCGGACTGGAAGATATCATTTCTTCCATCAAGAAGGCAAAGGACAACGAGGACATCAAGGGCATCTATATTGAGTCAGGACTCTTCTCCTCTGATTCGCCAGCCTCAGCCCATGCCATACGAGAGGCACTGCTTGACTTCAAGAAGAGCGGGAAATGGATTGTCACCTATGCTGACAGCTATTCACAGACTACTTATTATATCTGTTCTGTAGCGGACAAGGTATACTTGAACCCTCAAGGAATTGTTGACTGGCATGGTCTTGCTGCCAACCCGATGTTCCTCAAGGACCTCCTTGCCAAGTTCGGGGTGAAATACCAGCTCTGCAAGGTAGGTAAATATAAGAGTGCCCCTGAGATGATGACCGCCGACGGTATGAGTGAGCCGAACCGTGAGCAGGTGACAGCATACATGTCGGGAATCTGGAAGGTGATGCTGAAGGATGTCTCTGACAGTCGCAAGATCTCCGTTGACTCTCTGAATGCCTATGCTGACCGTTTTATCATGGTTGCCAACCAACCGGATCTGGTCAAGATGAAGTTGATTGACGGACTGCTGTATACCGATGAGGTGAAAGGGGAAATCAAGAAGCGCCTGAAGATAGATGCCGACGACGATATCCATCAGCTCTCTCTTTCTGACATGGTGAACGTGAAAGGCAAGAAAGAGAATGGTGAGAAGGTTGCCGTCTATTATGCTTATGGCGACATCATAGATTCCGAGACGACCAATGCTATTCAACAAGAGCATTGCATCGTTGCCACAAAAGTATGTAAAGACCTGGAGAAACTCGCTGAGGACGACGACGTAAAGGCGGTGGTGCTCCGTGTCAACTCTCCTGGTGGTTCCGCATACGCCTCTGAGCAGATCTGGCATGCTGTCATGAACCTGAAAGCAAAGAAACCGGTGGTTGTCTCCATGGGTGGCTATGCCGCATCGGGTGGCTACTATATCAGCTGCGCCGCTAACTACATCTACTCTGAGCCTACCACCATCACTGGCTCTATCGGCATCTTCGGTATGTTCCCGGATGTCAGCGGACTGCTGACCGACAAACTCGGCATCAAGTTCGACGAGGTCAAGACGAACAAGCATGCCGCCTTTGGTACGATAGCCCGTCCTTTCAACGAGGAGGAGATGGCAATGCTCGACCAGTATATCGGTCGTGGCTACGAACTCTTCCGCAAGCGTGTCGCTGACGGCAGAAAACTGTCCGTGGAAGCTGTTGAGGAAATCGCACAAGGCCGTGTCTGGCTGGGTAATGATGCTTTGGGCATCAAACTGGTTGACGCTATTGGCTCTTTGGACGATGCCGTGAAGAAGGCTGCGCAACTTGCCAAGCTCGACGAATACCACACCGCATCTTATCCTGTACCTGCTGACTGGATGGAGCAACTTATGGGCATGACCAACAAGGGCAGCTATCTCGATGAGCAGATGCGTGCTTCTTTAGGTGAGTATTATGAGCCTTTCAACTACCTGAAAGGTATCAATAAGCAGAGTGCCATCCAGGCTCGTCTGCCCTATTTCCTCCATATAAAATAAATAAGGTATATGAGAGTTGAGGGGGACTTCATTATTATTCGTAAATGGCTGCTGCCACTGAGTTGGCTCTATGGGTTAGGGGTCAAATTACGCAACATGGCATTTGAAGTGGGTATCTTAAAGACCCGCTCCTTTGACATACCTGTCATTTCAGTGGGTAATATCACTGTTGGCGGAACAGGGAAGACTCCTCATGTGGAATATCTGGTAAAACACCTCAAGGACCTTTTCCGTGTAGCGGTGCTCAGCCGCGGCTACAAGCGCAAGAGCAAGGGATTCATCATTGCCAACGACCAGACGACGATGCCGGAGATCGGTGATGAGCCGTACCAGATGAAACAGAAATTCCCGGAGGTGACAGTGGCGGTCGACAAGAGCAGGTGCCACGGTATTGATGAACTGACGAGCTACGACAAGAGTCTGGATGTCATACTACTCGACGATGCCTTCCAGCACCGTTATGTAAAACCGGGTATTAACATCCTACTGGTCGACTACCACCGGCTGGTCATCTATGACACACTGCTCCCCGCTGGAAGACTACGGGAGCCGCTGTCCGGAAAGGACCGTGCAGACGTCGTCATCGTCACCAAATGTCCGAGGGACCTGAAACCCATGGAATACCGTGTCATCACCAAGGCGATGAAGCTCTATGCCTACCAGAGTCTGTATTTCACCACTTTGGAATATGACGACCTGCAACCCATCTTTGGTGGAGGGCAGCGACCGCTCAGCAGTCTGCGACCTGACGAGCAGGTATTGCTACTGACTGGCATCGCCTCACCAGAGCAGGTCATCCACGACTTAGAGCCTTACACCAAGAATCTCACCCCGCTGACGTTTGCTGATCACCATCAGTTCAAGAAAAAAGACATACGGCTCATCAACGAGACTTTTGCGAGTCTTCCTGAGCCCCGTTGCATCATCACCACCGAGAAGGATGCCACCCGTCTTTACCATGCTGAGGGACTTAGTGAGGAGGTCCGCCAGCACATCTACACCCTCCCCTTACGTATTCATTTCCTATTAGAGCAGGAAGAATCTTTTAACCAATATATCATAGGCTATGTACGAAAAAATTCAAGAAACAGCATCCTGGCTAAGACAAAGGATGACCACAAGTCCCAAGACAGCCATCATTCTGGGGACAGGCCTCGGACAATTAGCTTCCGAAATAACTGACAAGCACGAGATACCCTATAGCGAGATTCCCAACTTCCCTGTGTCTACTGTCGAAGGACATAGTGGCAAACTGATCTTCGGCAAGTTGGGGGGCATCGAGATCATGGCGATGCAAGGACGCTTCCATTACTATGAGGGATATACGATGAAGGAGGTGACTTTCCCAGTCCGTGTGATGTACGAGCTGGGCATCAAGACTCTCTTCGTCTCGAATGCCGCCGGAGGTATGAACCCTAAGTTCAATATTGGCGACCTGATGATCATCACCGACCATATCAATTTCTTCCCGGAGCATCCGCTGCGTGGCAAGAACTATCCTACCGGTCCCCGCTTCCCGGATATGCATGAGACCTACGACAAGAAACTGATTCAGCTCGCTGCTGATATCGCTTTCGAGAAGAAGATACGTGTCACCTATGGTGTGTATATCGGTGTTCAGGGACCAACCTTCGAGACACCTGCCGAGTATCGGATGTATCACCTGATGGGTGCTGATGCGGTGGGTATGTCTACCGTACCTGAGGTGATTGTCGCCCACCATTGTGGTATCCGCACCTTCGGCATCTCCGTCATCACGGACTTGGGAGGCTTTGACAATCCCGTGGAAGTCAGCCATGAGGAGGTACAGGAGGCTGCCAATGCCGCCCAACCTTCCATGACGGAGATTATGCGGGAGATGATCATCCGCTCGGAGAAGATGGAGTCACAAAAGATAGAGAGGTTTAACACTGAACACCCCACAGAAAAATGGAAATAGCCAAATTAGGAGAGTTTGGTCTTATCGACCGACTGACAAAAGACATCAAGCCACAGAACGCATCCACCAAATATGGCGTGGGCGACGACTGTGCCGTACTCCACTACCCCGACAGCGAGGTGCTCGTCACTACGGACATGCTGATGGAGGGAGTACACTTCGACCTCACCTATATCGACCTTGAACACTTAGGGTACAAGTCGGCGATGGTGAACATCAGTGACATCTTCGCCATGAACGGCACACCCCGCCAGATGACGGTAAGTCTTGCCCTCAGCAAGCGCTTCACGGTAGAGGACCTTGAGGCTTTTTACAGTGGTCTGCGCCTTGCCTGTGACAAATGGAACGTGGATATCGTAGGGGGCGACACCACTTCCAGCTATACCGGTCTTGCCATCAGTATCACCTGCATCGGTGAGGCTCGCAAGGAGGATATCGTCTATCGCAACGGTGCCAAGGAGACTGACCTCATCTGCGTGAGCGGTGACCTCGGTGCCGCTTATATGGGACTACAACTATTAGAGCGTGAGAAAGCTGTCTATTATGAGCAGGTAAATGAACTGCAGAAAAAGATTGCCGAGGCTAAAGCAAATGGCGACAGCCAAAAACTCTCAACTCTCAACTCTCAACTCTCAACGATAGCTACACCTGACTTTGCCGGTAAGGAATACCTGCTGCAACGACAGTTGAAGACGGAGGCACGTGGTGATATTATCCAGCGGTTGCGGGAGGCGAATATCCGTCCGACAGCGATGATGGACATCTCGGACGGTCTCAGCAGTGAGCTGATGCACATCTGTAAGCAGAGCCATGTGGGCTGCCGTGTCTTCGAGAAGAATATACCCATCGACTACCAGACGGCGGTGATGGCAGAGGAGCTGAATATGAATGTGACGACCTGCGCACTGAATGGTGGTGAGGATTACGAGCTGTTGTTCACCGTCCCTATCGGTGACCATGAGAAGATAGAGGCAATGGAGGATGTCAAGCTCATCGGGCACATCACCAAGGAGTCTTTAGGGCATATCCTCGTCACCCGTGACGACCAGGAGTTCGAGCTCAAGGCTCAGGGGTGGAATCCGTTATAAACTGACGGGGAGTCTTTCCCAATAATTTCTGGAACGCACGGCGAAAGGTTGAGATAGAGGCAAACCCACTTTCGTTGGCTATATATTCTAAGGTGTACTCTGGATGCTTTTTAAGCAAGGGTACACTTACTTTTTCTATACGCATCTGGTTGATATAGTCATAGAACGTCTGTCTCCGCACCTGACTCAGATAGTTGCTGACATACGTACGGTTCGTTCCCATCGCTGCAGCAAGATCGGTTAACGTAAGTGTTTTTACCAGATAAAGGCGTTTTTCCTCCACCACCTGCTCCAGCATTCCGTCAGGAATAGGGGAAGCGGCACTCGTTGCGTCATGTCCGTTACTCCCTTTCCCTTCTATCTCCACAGCAACAGGACAGAAGTTCCAACTGTATCTCAGTACCATCAGCCACAGCAGGATGGTCAGCACATAATAGATGATGTCTATCATGACAGTGGCATAGAGGGATGCAAACAACCACGACAACTGACTGGCAATAGCAAAGAAGAAGACGGGTTTCAGCCATGACACGTCGATATCGTCGATATTTGAGTAGTTCTTGCGGACATAACTCAACTGGTGTTTCATCTTCACATAGCCAATGCCGACAATCGCCCATGCGAAACACCACAGGAAGGCAGCATAGGCATAGATGACCCACTGCGCCGGCTCTATAATATATAATAAGGTGAAAATGGCAAAGGGCAAGGACAGGTAAAATAGTTTCCGCAAGGTCACCCACCCCGGCATCACCACCTCAAAGACGAAGACTGTATAGGTCAGTGCCGACCATCCATCGATCATCATGATCCAGTTGAGCACCTCGTCCCTATACATCCCTGGGAAGGTAATGATGATGTCTTTCAGGTTCCATACTGCCCATATCGCCATGATCCATCCCAAAACGGTCTGAAAACGGGTGCGTTTCTTTCTGAAGAACAGGATATGGATGGCGAAGATGGCAAAGAATGCCGTTGACACGCCAATGAGGAAAGCCGATACGTTCATATAATGTTCCATGATGCAAAGATACGATATTTTCACAAATATCACTATCCTCTTTGAATGTCATCGCATAAATTTTTACGCAATGACACTCGAAATTGTTTTAGTGAACGAATTACAACACATTTGAACTTGACACGGAAAACAATTTTTCCTATCTTTGCCAACAGAATTACTACACCAATAAATACAATAACTATGAAGAAAAACATCATTACGCTTTGTCTGTTGGCAATGACGTGTGCCGCTGTCACAGCACAAGTGAAGAAACGACCGACAGCTAAGAAACCGGCTGCCGCTGCCAAGAAACCGGTCCAGACTAAAGTGAACGACAAGTTTGCTATCCTCCAGCTGGACGAGTGGGCAAACAACGGACTCTTTGAGGATGCGGAGAACATCTACATCCTTGACTATCCCAACGGGGAGTCCAACGCATTACGTGCCGTCAACAAGAAAACGGGAGAGATAAAGATTGTTATTCCCAAGAAGACTCGCCGCCGTGCGAAGATTCTCAGTGCAGGAGCAGACAGCACGAACCTTTACTTCCGACTTGCCGACATCGGTCTCGTCAAGTATAACGGTACGGATGTGAACACCTCAGAGGTCATCCTCCCGGAAAGAGAATGGAATGCACCAGACGCTTATCTGACAAAAGCACAGGAATACAAGAAAATCATCACCTCAACCAACGGTCGCTATCTCGGACTGTTAGAGGGTGCCACCAGTCTGGTTTTCGACCAGAAGGAACATCGGGTCACTGGCTTCTATGAGAGAGCATCAGATGGTCTGCTCAGCGATAACGGTACGCTCGTCTATATCTACCTCAGTGATATCGGTGCGGTACCTAAGGGACTGCCTACTCCCAGTAGTCGTAACAAACAGAACGCTATCGGCTGCAAGATATGGAAGATGAAGGAGATCGGCAACGGTGGCGGCGGTGAGCTCTCTGGCATCTGGCGTGATGATGTCGACAGCATGATCTATGTCGGCATGGGTGAACAGGTGATGCGCTCCCCGATGAAGAAGATGAAATGGGAAGAAGCCTACTGCCTGCCCGGTGAGAACAAGAAGTTTACCCGTATTGCTTGCAACGGTAAGCATGTACTTGCCGTAACGGATAACTACCAGAAGCATTTCTACGAGTGGGACAACAAGGACCTGAAGGGCGAGCCGAAGATCTCACAGGAGCTCACCACAGGTATCGAAGGTACCTACGGCATGTTCGGCATGTTCGGAGAGATCAAGTTCAACCAAGTTGATTATCTGTATTGCGACTGGAACGGCAATTTCTGGATGCAGGAAGGTGACGGCAAATTCTACATCTATAACCCTGACGGCATCAAAGGACTCGCTGCATTGAAAGGAAAACAGACAAACAACAAACTCCCCGAGGAAGAATGATAATTAACCTTATTCAACTTTCGCAAGTTGTAGGAGTAAAGGAGTTAAAGGAGTTAGGACGATACTTCGTGGCACCCGAGACTCCAGTAGAAAGTCGCGATTACAGGACTAACGTCTTAACTCCTTAACTACATAACTCCTTAACTCCTAAAAAGTTGAGCAAATGCGAAACTTAAGTTAACCTTATAATATATAAATAGCAACAATTATGAAACAGACAAGACATCTTTTAGTCGTTGGTGCGATAGCACTGGTGGCTGGTGTGTTCTCCGCTTGCGGAGGTGGTAGTGGTGCAGGAAGCGCAGAGGCAGAAGCAGCTTCTCTTCCAACTGACGGCATTCTCGGAGAATATCCGAAAGCAGTAGCAGAATATGAGGCAGCTGAAGCAGCAGCCTCCGCAAAGTATGATGAACTGAAAAAGACGAATCCAGAAGAAGCAAGTCAATTCTGGTCAGACTATTTAAATCAAGGGAATACTACGAAATTTAAGAAAGAGACCATACCTGCCATCGAAAAGGCATTGGAAGGCAAGGAAATTCCTACAGAGGTGGCTGAAGGACTGCCCCTGAGACTCGACAAAAGTCTGACACTCGACAACTCAAGACATGCCAGAACGAGTGGTAAGTTCACTGTTGGAGCTACCAAGGACACCAAATACTCTAACTTTGTGCCTGTTGCCTTCGATACTGAGGGAAAGGCAATCGCTTTTGGCGATGGTATTCGCGTAAAGGATTTCATAGCTGGCGAAGGCAAGGAATTCACCGTTGACTACTTCATCAGCATCAAAGCACATGATGCTGCAGGATGGGCAAAGTTAGCAAAGGTTGTCATCATGGACAAGACCAGCGATGCGTTCAAGCAGGCTGAAGAGCAAATCAAAGCGGCGAAAGAGGCTGCGAAACAATGAGATATTTGAGTAGAACGAAAAATAATCCACCAAAAGTTTGGTGGATTATTTTAATTTTCGTATCTTTGTCAATGACACATAAACTTTGGGGAAATCATATTAATAAACTATTAAAATAAGATGTCTATGAAAAGATTACTAGTTTCTTTTTTTACCGTACTTGTTTCGATAGCGATATTCGCAGGCAACGTGACGGAACAACAGGCACTGACGATTGCCCGTCAGTTTATGCAGGGTAAGTCTTTCCAGCAGAAGCAGGTACGCCGTGCCGCCGCAGTGGGTGACAACCAATTCTATGTGTTCAATGCCGAGGGACAGAATGGTTTCGTGATTGTCAGTGCTGACGACCGTACCATACCTGTATTGGGATATGCCGACAAGGGTAGTCTGGAGTTGGACAAGCTCCCTGTCAATGCCCGCCAATGGCTGGAAAGCTATGCCGAGCAGATCAAGGCTTTGGGTGATGATGTCCAAGCCAGCACACATCCCCGTCGTGTCTTAGGAGCCCCCGTGTCACCCCTGCTGACTTGTCAGTGGAATCAGGGAGCACCTTATAACCTGCAGTGTCCGTTGGACGGTGAGAACCATTGTGTCACTGGCTGTGTCGCCACCGCCATGGCACAGGTGATGTACTATCATAAATGGCCCCAGAGTGCAACGTCAGCCATACCAGCATATACAACCAGTACAAAAGGGTTGAACCTCTCTGAGCTGCCTGCCACCACTCTCAAGTGGAATCAGATGAAAGATAATTATACTTATGATGAGACTGGTGCTGCAGCCGATGCCGTCGCTGAGTTGATGCGCTATTGTGGACAGGCTGTGCAGATGGACTATACAAGAAATGAGTCGGGGGCAGGTGTCAGCGCCGCAAACCTCATCAACTATTTCGGCTATAGTAAGACGGCAAAGAACATAAGCCGCTCCAACTATACTACAACGGAATGGGAGACCATCATCTATCAGGAGCTTTCCAACAAACGTCCTGTACTGTATTCTGGAAATTCAGGCTCTGGCGGTCACCAGTTCGTGATCGACGGGTACGACAACAAGGGACTCTTCCATGTCAACTGGGGATGGGGAGGCTATTCCGATGGACATTTCGTGCTGTCAGTACTCAATCCTGAGGGACGAGGTATCGGAGGCGGAATATCTGAAAACGGTTTCACCAGGTTTCAGGATGCCATTATCGGTGTACAGCCTGACCATGGGGAGCCTGCCGCAAAACCAAATGTCTTTTACATGAGTCAGTATAATACATACCAGTTCACCCGTAGCAGCTCCACACAGGACTTCACCAATGTCGCAGTAAATGGTTGGATTGGTTTCTGGGGAGAAGGAAGTATTACCGTTGACCATGCATGGGCACTCTGCAAGGGCGGTAATCTTCTCAAGATTCTTGACACAAAAAAAGACATAACGATCAATCAGGGATATTTCTCTTCTGCCAACGCTAATCTCTCCTTTGGCGCTAACCTTGACAATGGTATCTATGAGCTACGCCAGATGTACCGCTATCCCGGAGAGACAGAATGGAAAAAATGTGGGTTATATAACGACAATATCCTCCTTGCGGAGATCAGCGGCAACAACCTCACCTTGAAATATTCCTCAGATATAGAGAAAGCAATTAAGATTAATGAGGTGACAGTGAATGGAGTCAAGAAGACGGGACGTAACATGTCGGCAGTGATTAACTGGACGAATAACGGCTATAACAACGAGACCCCATTCTTTGTATGGCTTGGCTCTGATTCTGAATTCGCCGCCGCAGTATCATCATACCTCGAAAGCGGAAAGACGGAAGACCTGGAAATCGCCTTCACCTCGAAGGAAGCAGGAACATTAACGCTTGCAATCTCCACGGACTATGACAAACAGAACATTGTCTACCAGACAAACATCACCATTGAGCAATCACTTCCTCAGGAACTCCAAACAGACTTGTCGATCGAAGGTGCGAAGAATAATACTATTGAGGGCACTACCATCAATGCCACAGCCAGCTTTAAGAATACAGGAAATAATACGTATAACGACCAGATAATATTCTATCTGCAACAGGTTGATGATGACTGGAATTATATTGGGGACCCGGTTGAGGTTATTAAAGACATCAACCTTGCTGTAGGCGAACAAACACAAGTCACTGCTCAGTTCCCAGACTTGATAGCTGGCGCCCAATATTACCTTACCGTTTACTACTTCTCATCAGGTATTGTTTACTGGGGCAACAGCACGACATGTACTGTCGGCAAAGTATTGGTTCCGGCAGATCTGTCTTTCTCTCTGAACGTGACCAACAA
>Ga0247608_10006975_pt1 | contig 11729 bp, 8 predicted proteins | sample 176DNAGHGlowgp2_FD_193490 | JGI IMG/M metagenome (GOLD analysis project Ga0247608, IMG submission 193490) | Sheep rumen microbial communities from Palmerston North, Manawatu-Wanganui, New Zealand - 1766 DNA GHGlow gp2 | ecosystem: Host-associated > Mammals > Digestive system > Stomach > Rumen ... | reverse complement strand
ATAACGCTGCTTCATGGCATCGAGGCCGAGGCGGTTGATCGACTCGGAGAAGTCGAGGAACACGGCCAGGCCGGTGTTGTTCACGCCGAAGCCTTTGTCGCAACGCTCCTTTGCAGCACGGCTGGCCACGTCGCGCGGCACGAGGTTACCGAAGGCAGGATAACGGCGCTCCAGATAGTAGTCGCGGTCCTCTTCGGGAATCTCCCAACCCTGAAGTGTGCCTTCCTGAAGCTTCTTGGCATCTTCCAGCTTCTTGGGGACCCAGATACGGCCGTCGTTACGCAGAGACTCGGACATCAGAGTCAGTTTGGACTGCTTGTCACCGTGTACAGGAATACAAGTGGGGTGAATCTGAACGTATGAGGGGTTAGCCATATAAGCGCCTTTGCGGTAGCACTGAACGGCAGCCGTGCAGTTGCAGCCCATGGCGTTGGTTGAGAGGAAGTAAGCGTTGCCGTAGCCGCCAGTGGCGATGACGACAGCGTTGGCGCTGAAGCGCTCAAGCTTACCGGTCACGAGGTTCTTGGCGATAATACCACGGGCGCGACCATCGACAATGACAACATCTTCCATCTCGTAGCGGGTGAAGAGCTTCACCTTACCGGCCTGCACCTGAGCGGAGAGAGAGCTGTAAGCACCGAGCAGCAGCTGCTGGCCTGTCTGGCCCTTGGCGTAGAAAGTACGGCTCACCTGAGCACCGCCGAAGGAACGGTTGGCCAACATTCCACCATATTCGCGAGCGAAGGGAACACCCTGAGCAACGCACTGGTCAATGATATTGTTGCTGACCTCAGCCAGACGATATACATTAGCCTCGCGAGCACGGTAGTCGCCGCCCTTCACAGTGTCGTAGAACAGACGATAAACAGAGTCACCGTCGTTCTGATAGTTCTTGGCTGCATTGATACCGCCCTGTGCAGCAATGGAGTGTGCACGACGGGGGCTGTCCTGAATGCAGAAGTTGAGGACGTTGAAGCCCATCTCTCCGAGAGAGGCTGCGGCGCTGGCACCTGCCAGACCCGTACCTACAACGATAACGTCGAGCTTCAGCTTGTTCTTCGGGTTCACCAAACGCTGATGAGCTTTATATTCTTTCCATTTCTCAGGTACTGGACCTGCGGGAATCTTTGAATCTATCTTTTTCATGAGTTTAAGCTTTTTAGAGTATTGCGAACTTAATTAAGACCACGAAGAACATCAGGATAACGATGGTGCTCCACCAAAAACCGATGCACTGCCAGCGCTTCAGCCATATTTTGCCGCTCCAACCGATGGTCTGGATAGCACTCCAGAAACCATGATTGATGTGGAACCAAATGGCACAAAGCCAGATGACATACAGCACTACGAAGACGGGCTGCTGGAAGGTCTGCTCAATCCAAGCATAACCATCGCTGGGTGAAGGCAACTGTGTGTAGGCGTTGCCCATGAGCTCGCTCCACATCATGTTATACCAGAAGTTGTAGAGGTGCAGGCAGAGGCCAAGAAGCACGATGATGCCAAGCACCAGCATGTTCTGACTGGCCCACTCCACTTTCTCGGGCTTGTCGGTAACAGCATAGTTGTCGGCACCGCGAGCCTTCCTGTTCTGGAGAGTAAGCCAGAAGGCATAAATGAAGTGCAGAGCCATCAAACCGGCCAAGCCTACGGTAGCAACCACGGCGTACCAGTTGGCGCCGAGGAATTCGCAGATCATGTTGTAGCCTTCTGCGCTGAACAGGGCTACGACGTTCATGCATGCATGAAACGTCAGGAAGAGAATCAAGGCCAGGCCCGTTACGGACATGACCACTTTCCTTCCGATGGATGAATCACATAACCACATAAAAAATTAGAATTTTGAGTTTGAAATTGATTGTTCGGAGTGCATTATTAGGTTAATATGCGGCAAAAATAAGACAAATTGCCGACTGAACAAAAGAATCTGCGTTTTTTTCGCATAAAAACGCAAAATCAGAGCTTTTGCATGTCATTTAGGTGCTTATAATGGCCTCCAAGGGCTATAAGTTGTGCATGTGTACCGCGTTCAACGATGCGTCCGTCATGTAAAACACAAATTTCGTCGGCGTTCTTGATTGTGGAGAGCCTGTGAGCTATCGCGATTGTCGTTCTGCTGCGCATCAGACGCTCCAAAGCTTCCTGCACGAGACGTTCACTTTCGGTGTCCAATGCCGAGGTCGCTTCATCCAGGATAAGTATGGGCGGGTTCTTCAGTATGGCACGGGCTATGCTTATACGTTGCCGCTGTCCTCCCGAGAGTCGGCAGCCGCGGTCTCCAACCATAGTGTCATAGCCCTGATCCGAAGCCATGATGAACTCGTGAGCGTTTGCGATCTTGGCTGCGGCAATGACTTCGTCCATCGTAGCGTTTTCCACGCCAAAGGCTATGTTGTTGAAGAACGTATCGTTGAAGAGGATTGCCTCCTGGTTTACGTTTCCGATGAGGCTGCGAAGGTCGTGCAGCCCGAACTCGCGCACATCTGTACCGTCAATGGAGATAAATCCGCCTGTGACATCATGATAGCGCGGCAGCAGATCCACAAGCGTACTCTTTCCCGATCCGCTCTGACCTACGAGGGCAATGGTTCGGCCTCGCGGCACCTTGAGGTCTATACCGCGAATAACCTCCGTATCGCTTCCTCCGTATGTGAAATGGACATCGTGGAACTCTATGCTATCGTTGAGAGTGGTAATCGATTTCGGATTTTCCGGTTCACGAATCGGATTCTCTGCCAATAGGATTCTGTCTATACGCTCCATGGAAGCTAAACCCTTCGGAATACAATATGACACCCTGGAGAGTTCTTTCAGCGGAGTTATCAGCGAATAGAGAATCACCATATAGAAGATAAACGTAGGTGCGTCTATTGTAGAACGGTCAGAGAGTATCAGCGTTCCTCCAAACCACAGAACAATCACTATGAGGCAAGTGCCGAGGAACTCCCCAACCGGGTGTGCCGAGACTTGGCGTATAGCCACCCTGCTTGCAGAGTCGCGATAGTCATTGCAGGCACGCTCGAAGCGGACACTTATCTTATCCTCAGCGATAAAGGCCTTGATGATGCGCAAGCCGCCCAACATTTCCTCCAGTTGAGCCATTGTGTCTCCCCAGCGCTGCTGCGCCTTCATACTGCCGCTCTTCAGTTTACGGCCTATAACACCCATAATCCAACCCATCAGAGGCAGGAGAATGATAGTGAACGCCGTCAGCTGCCAACTGACAATGAGCAATGTGGCAAAATAGAAGATGATGAGGATTGGGTTCTTGATGAACGAGTCAAGTAGCGAGGTGATGCTGTTCTCCACCTCAGCCACGTCACCGCTCATACGCGCTATGATGTCACCCTTGCGTTCGTCGTTAATAAAAGCCAGCGGCAAATGCAGAACCTTGTTGAACACCTCTATTCGTATGTCTCTCACAATGCCAGTCCGCAGAGGGACCATCACGGCAGCCGAAAGGAAATAGGCCGACGTCTTCAGCAGAGTGGTGACGATGAGGAACAGGCCCACCAATAAGAGGGCTGTCCGATGCCCATAGGTCTCTATGAGTGTGTTCGTGTAATAATACAGGTTATTGACCGCAATCTCCTTGATACCCTCCCACTGCCAAGGCATAAACTTATACGAGGCGGTGTCCATGCCAAAGAGCATGTTCAGCATCGGGATTAGCGACATGAACGAGAAGATGTTGAGCAACGCAGAGAGCAGATTTGCACCCACGGAACCCAACATATAGAATTTGTATGGCATCGCATAGCGACGCAGGATTTGAATGAACTCTTTCATCGTCGGCTTTCGGTCATATGTCTATTTACGTCCAAAGTCTGCAGGTATCTCTCCCCATTTCTCTGTCTCCCATTTGTGCAGAGGATAAGGGATGCCGTTTTGCCGGAGCCAAGCCTCGGCACGCGCCACGAGAGCGAGCAGCGGCGCATTCTCCGGTGTCGCAGCCAGCGTGGTCTTCGCTTTCTTCTTAGTCACCCAGATTATCGCCGTGCGGCTGTCTGAGAACACCGGCATATTTAGTCCCTTCTGCTTCAGCAGAGCCATAGCATGAACTATAGCCAGAAACTCTCCGATATTATTTGTGCCATGAACGGGACCGTAACGGAATATCTCCTGTCCCGTTTTCAGGTATATCCCCCTATATTCCATCGGCCCGGGGTTGCCGCTGCAGGCGGCATCCACGGCAATGGCCTCAGCCGGCACTTCCAATGGGATTGGGAGCACCGTGTCGTGGCGATAGTCGGGGGGATTTACTTCGTTTAGCATCATTTTTATATCCAGTCATTCATTTATATCTATCTTACGTCTGTACCTATTTAGCACTTTTCTCGGCGTGAATATGAAACCAATAGGTGTAACACGTTTGCCCAATTCGCCGATGAGGCAGGCAATCACTAATGCTCCAACGAATATCGCTACAATATTTATGGTAATGTTGTTGGCAGCGATGTCAACGCTTAGTAGAACTTGCCGCAATCCATTTATAATAATCGGATTCAGTATATATATGTACATTGTCATATTACCGATGTAGTTTAGGAGACGTCGTGGCGGTGTGGGTGAGTAATGCTTTTGGAACAGCAAATAAACGAAGAGTGTTGATCCGAGAGAATATAGTATCGGAAATACATGCATCTTGGTGATGATTGAAAGGGTAAAGCAAAAAGCCCATATTCCCCCCCCCATTATTGTCAGAACTTTAGAATTTTCAGATAATATCTTGTGATAGCGGACAAATATGCCTCCAAGATAGTACCAGAAAAGGTAATAAAGAGTGAGATTGAGCACGTTGGTTCCTCGCCCGATAGTGAGTTGTATAGCGGTGTAAAGGAAGAACAGTAATCCTAGTACTATCTCGAAACGCCAGCGTAGCATCTTGTCTATTGCATAAACAATAATTTCGACACAGAATAGCACGTATATGAACCACATGAATGCAATAGGTGTGGCGAACATTCCACACAAGTCACTAAGGGTCACTTGTTTAGTCACGAAAGCTGACAAAGCGAACTTGGCTAACCACACAGCAGGCCCAAGTATTAGATATGGCACCATTAGGTCTAAGAACCTGCTCCTCAGAAATTGTTTTCCTGAAAGTAAGTACTTATCTCTCTTAGCGAAGTATATTAAGCCAGAAGCGGCAAAGAACCATTGCATAGGTACAGTTGCAACGAACCAGTGAACTATTGAAAGAAAAGATAATGATTCGTTTCCAAAGTCCTGAATGACACGTTGCAGTGTGTGTTGCATGACAACGAACACCATAGCCAGACCTTTCACCAAGTCTAGCCAATATTCTCTTGGGCCGTTTATCGCAGTACTCATATCACTGTTAATCACATTCTTTCCGGCACCTCGATTCCGAGCAGGCTCATGGCAAGACGGATAACTTTGGCCACGCACTCGCAGATGGCGAGGCGGATGGCACGCTTGGACTCGTCCGGTTCCTTCAGCACCTGGAAATCGTGATAGAAGCCATTGAACTCCTTTGCCAGATCGTAGGCATAGTTGGCAATTATGCCTGGATTATAGTCAGTTCCTGCCTGCGCGACGGCGGTCTTGAAGGCTGCAAGCTGCTGAATCAGGGCAATCTCCTTGGGGGACAATTGACAGTTGACATTTGACATTTGACACTTGTCGTCACCAGCCTTCCTCATGATGCTCCTTATTCTTGCATACGTATATTGTATGAATGGACCGGTGTTGCCGTTGAAGTCAATACTTTCCTCCGGGTTGAAGAGCATGTTCTTGCGGGCATCCACCTTCAGGATAAAGTATTTCAGAGCACCGAGACCCACCTTACGCGCGATATCAGCACTCTCCTCTTCTGTGAGACCCTCCAGCTTCTGAATCTTATCCTGACTCATAGCCCTTGCATCTTCTATCATCTTCGCAATAAGGTCGTCGGCATCTACCACCGTTCCCTCACGCGACTTCATCTTGCCATTGGGCAATTCCACCATTCCGTAAGAGAAATGCACAAGGTCCTTGCCCCACTTGAAACCGAGTTTGTCTAAGAGGATGGACAGCACCTGGAAGTGGTAGTTCTGCTCGTTTCCCACAACATAAATCATCTTGTCTATGGGGTAATCCTGAAAACGAAGCTTGGCTGTGCCTATGTCCTGAGTCATATAAACACTAGTACCATCGGCTCTCAGCAGCAACTTCTCATCCAGGCCCTCGGCGGTCAGGTCGGCCCACACCGAACCGTCCTCGCGGCGATAGAAGAAGCCCTTGTCAAGACCTTCCATAACCTTCTCCTTACCTTCGAGATAGGTCTGGCTTTCGTAGTAGATCTTGTCGAATGAGACTCCAAGAGCCTTATATGTCTCGTCGAAACCGGCATAAACCCAGTCGTTCATCTTCTGCCATAGAGCTCTCACCTCCGGATTGCCCTGTTCCCACTTCACCAACATATCGTGAGCCTCCTTCATCAACGGGCTTTCCTTCTCGGCTCGTTCCTTGGCGGCTTCAACATCCATGCCCTCAGCCACGAACTTCTCCGTTAGCTGACGTACCTCTTCACGGTAGTGCTTGTCGAACGCCACGTAGTAATCGCCAATCAGATGGTCGCCCTTCTTGCCGCTCGATTCAGGAGTCTCGCCGTTGCCCCAACGCAGCCAGGCAAGCATAGACTTGCAGATATGTATGCCGCGGTCGTTGACGATATTCGTCTTCACCACGCGGTTGCCGTTTGCACACATAATCTGTGCCAGCGCCCAACCGAGCAGGTTGTTCCTCACATGCCCGAGATGTAGGGGTTTGTTGGTGTTCGGACTTGAATATTCAATCATCACCAGAGGCGAATCCTCTGTAGCCTCCGTGAATCCGTATTTCGGTTCGCGCTGGATGTCTGCCAAGAGCGACAGCCACTGTTCATCGGCAATCACCATATTCAGGAAGCCCTTTATGACATTGAACTTCGCCACCACGTCTGGAAGATTCTCCACGAGATACTGTCCAATCTCCTGAGCGGTATCCTCGGGGCGCTTGCGGCTCATCTTCAGGAAGGGGAAGACAACCAGAGTCAGATGCCCCTCGAACTCCTTCTTCGTGGCACTCAGTTGAATCATGCTCTCAGGCACTTCCTGCCCATATAGTTTTAGCACGGCATCCTTTATGCCGCTGATGAGTTTGCTTTCGATACCCATGCTTTCCTTATTTCTTATATATTAATTAATGTGTTGTTTCTAATTTGGCTGCAAAGGTACGGCTTTTTAGGGAAAAAGTAATAATTAAAAGGGAAAAAATAAAAAGAGCTGTGTCATTCGAATAAATGACACAGTCTCTTTTCCTTTTTACAACTAATAATTCGTGTTATTCGTCTAATTAGTTGCGTTAATTAGAGGTTAGGATTATCCTTGCCCCAGTCCTCAACGGCGGGAATAATGCCAAGACCGATGATTTCGTCGCGCATCTTCTGCAGGTGCTCGTATGAAGCCTGCAATGCAGCCATTTCCTCGGCAGTGCCCTCGGGCTTAGTGAAATGAACACCGTCCTTGTCGATAACTGAAGGCATAGCCATCATCACGTTCTTGAAGCCATAGGCGTTCACATAGCAGCCGGCAGGCCACTTGAAGGGTTCGCCACCCATAGCACCTTCAATCATCTTAACAGCCTGGTAAGCGGGGCTCTGGAATGAAGAGCGGCCACGCAGCTTGATGATATTGCTGCCACCCTGAGTGGTCATGTGCTTGATTTCAGCCCAACGCTCGGCTGACAGCGGGAGCTCGCTGAGTGGCTTGCCGTCGATGAGTGCCTTGCTGGCAAATACAGCCATCTGCTCGCCGTGACCGCCATAGGTGTAAGCCTGAGTCACCTTGTCCTGCTTCACGCCGAACTCCTGAGCCAGCTGCTGCTGCAGACGGGTGCTGTCGAGAGCAGCCAGAGATGTCAGTTGGTTGGGCTTCAGACCGGAGTGAATCAGAGCGGTCAGAGCCGTTACGTCGGCGGGGTTGAAGATAACCACCACGTGATTTACATCGGGACAGTACTTCTTGATGTTCTCACCGAAGTCTGCCGCAATCTGACAGTTGCCCTTCAGCAGATCCTCGCGGGTCATGCCTTCCTTTCGGGGTGCACCGCCGCTGGAGATGATATACTTTGCACCTGTGAAAGCCTCCTTGGCATCAACGGTGTAGGAGAGGTTTGCGCCAGGAAAAGCGCAGTGGCACATCTCGTCATATACACCATGAACGCCGGGTTCATAGATATCATACAAACAGATGTTGGGAGTCAGGCCCAGCATCAAAACACTCTGTACCATGTTCGAACCGATCATGCCACCAGCTCCAACAATCACAAGTTTGTCATTTGTCAGGAAATCCATAAGATTTAATGATTTAAGAGATTAAATATTTATTTGTTTTATGATTGATTGTCATTTTAGCGCTTTGCGTCCGCAAAAATAAGCATAATTCCACAATCCACCATCTATAAACCACAATTATTTTTGCTTTAAGCCATTTTTCTTCGATTTTACCTCCAACAAACGCAAATAATGTATATCTTTGCCCTCATTAAATTCATTGAACATTGACCATTGACCATTGAACGCCCCAATTATGAATTATGAATTGTGAATTAAGAATTGAATCTCTGCGCGCTTGGATGCGCGAACACAAGTTATATGCGTATATTTTCCCGTCCACCGACCCGCATGCCGGCGAATACGTTCCTGACCACTGGAAAACACGCGAGTGGATTTCCGGCTTCAACGGTTCTGCAGGCACAGCCGTTGTGACCATTTACAGCGCCGCCCTCTGGACTGACAGCCGCTACTGGCTCGCTGCCGAAGAGCAGCTGGCAGGCACTCCATTCCAGGTCATTCGCTGCAGTCGCAATGCCGCCACACCTGAAGAGATAGAGGAGTGGATAGCAAACGACTGGAATGAAGTCGGGCGAAACCACTTCTATATCTATCAGGCGGTAGGCGTCAACTACTTTGACACCCGGATCGGTCTCGACGGGTGGTGCAACTCCACCGAGTTCGTGCGGGCATACAAGAAAGTGTGCCGCGGAGTCGTTGTCACCGACCTCGACCCGACCGCCGAAGTGTGGACCGACCGCCCGGCCCTGCCCTCCGCGCCTATCGAGATTCAGCCCTTGGAGTTCGCGGGCCGCACGGTAGCGCAGAAGCTGAAAGACGTTAAGACGGTTCTACAGAAGAACAGATGCGACTCCCTCATTGTCTCACAACTGGATGAAATCGCCTGGCTGTTGAACCTACGCGGGAGCGATGTCCACTGCACCCCCGTCTTCGTGGCTTACCTCTTAGTTCATTGGGACAAGACTCACCTCTTCGTTGCCCCTACCAAGGTGACTCCCGAGGTGAAGGATTATTTAGAGAAGAACAAAGTGGAGGTGCACACCTACAATGAAGTGACGGCAATGCTTAAGCACGACTCAGACATTCTGAAGGAACACGACTATCCAGGCATCGCCGCCGACCTCTCCACCCTCAACTACGCGCTCTTCGAGGCCTGCGACAACTGCGTTGATATCCCCTCTCCCATCGCTCTCCTCCGTGCCATCAAAAACGAAGCCGAGATTGAAGGCTTCCGCCAGGCTATGCTACGCGACGGCATCGCGATGGTGAAATTCCTAAAGGCCCTCTCCCCGAGGAGCTGGAGCTCTTCCACTGCCTCATCGGGGAGTGTGGACGGCGGTTTCCCCGTCGTCCGCACCCTGCCCCCTCCCCCAAAGGACGCAGAGCCGATTTGGTCTGAGGTTTCCGTAGATAAGTATCTCACCTCCCTACGTGCCGAACAGCCCGGCTTCCGCGGCCTCAGCTTCGACACCATAGCAGGCTACGGGCCGCACGCCGCCATCGTTCACTACGAGGCAACGCCGGAGACAGATGTTCCCCTTGAGCCACACGGCCTCCTGCTCCTTGACAGCGGTGGACAGTACGACTGCGGCACTACAGACATCACGCGCACGATAGCCCTCGGCCCGCTCACCGATGAGGAGCGGCGCGACTACACCCTTGTCCTCAAGGGCCATATCCGCCTCGCCACAGCCGTCTTCCCCGACGGAACCAGCGGCACCCAACTCGATGTCCTGGCCCGTTACGCCATGTGGCAGGATCATAAGAACTACGGCCACGGCACAGGTCACGGCGTCGGTTCCTACCTCAGTGTCCACGAAGGCCCTCACCAGTTTCGCATGAACTGGATGCCAGCCCCCCTCCACGCGAACATGACTGTAACCATCGAACCCGGCATCTACATCGCCAGCAGTCACGGCTGCCGTATAGAAAACACCATGCTGATTGTCGAGGACACCCCAACTCTCAACTGTCAAGGGTCAACTGTCAACTCCCCTTGGCTCCGCCTCGAGCCCCTCACTCTCTGCCCCATCGACACCGCGCCGATAGTACGTGAGATGATGCTCGACGACGAGATCCAATACCTTAATAATTATCACGCACGCGTGCGCGAGGCCCTCCTCCCCCTCCTCAAAGACGAAGAGGAGCGCCAGTGGCTCATAGCCGCTACCGCTCCCCTTTAATACGTTTTGTTTATCTCAGCTAATAGATCTGTTCGGCGATTTGGCGGATGCTGTCAACGGCGCTGAGGGTGTAGAAATGGAGGCTGGGGATGCCGTGAGCGATGAGGTCGCGGCACTGTGCCACACCCCACTCTATTCCAACTTGCTTCACCCCGTCGTCCGTCTTGCAGCGGCGGAGTTCTTCGCTGAGGGCGAAGGGCAGGTCACAGCGGAACGTCTTGGGGACAGTGGAGAGCTGTGAGAGTTTGGTCAGAGGCTTCAGACCCGGGATTATGGGGATAGTGACTCCGGCCTCGCGTGCCTGACTGAGGAAAGAGTAAAACTTCTCGTTATCGTAGAAAAGTTGGGTGAAAGCGACCTTGGCCCCACGACGTTCTTTCTCCAAAAGGACGCGGATGTCGCTCTCCAGATTCGGAGCCTCTTCGTGCTTCTCGGGGTAGGCGGCAACACCGAACTCGAAGGGCTCGCCTTTGACTTTTATGGGAGTGCCGTCGGCAAAGAAGCCCTCGTTGAAGCGGTTCACCTGATCAATGAGGTCTATGGCGTGAGTGTAACCGCCGGGCGTGGGCTGGTACATAGACTCCTCCTTGGCTTTGTCGCCGCGCAAGATGAATATGTCGCTGATGCCGAGAAACTGCAGGTCGAGAAGGGCGTATTCGATGTCCTGCTTCGTAGATCCGGAACAGACGATATGCGGGATTACGGGGATTCCCCATCGCTGCTGGATGGCGGCGGCAATGGCAATGGTTCCCGGACGACGGCGCACGCGACTGCGCTCTACCAGACCACCCTCCAACTCACGATAGACATACTCCGCCCTGTGGGTCGTAATGTTGATGTGACGCGGCTTGAACTGCGCCAGCATCTCGATGGTTTGAAACAGCGTGGCTGTGCCACTGCCTTTGAGTGGCGGAAGGACCTCGAAACTGAAGCCCACCCCCGCCCCCTCCTCAAGGGAGGGGAGTTGCTCGCGCGATGCATCTGTTGTATAGAGTTTAGCTAACACGGCTTGATTTAAAGAGTTAAAGATTTTATGATTTAAAGATTTTGCGGCCGCTTTTTATTTTACTTCTTAATCCTTAATTTCCCGTTCTGGATGTAAACGCCCTTGGGTAATTGTGAATTATGAATTATACATTGTGAATTGATTTTTCTGCCGCTCAGGTCATAAACCGCGCCAGCCTCATTATGCATTATGAATTGTGCATTAT
>Ga0247608_10006974_pt1 | contig 11730 bp, 7 predicted proteins | sample 176DNAGHGlowgp2_FD_193490 | JGI IMG/M metagenome (GOLD analysis project Ga0247608, IMG submission 193490) | Sheep rumen microbial communities from Palmerston North, Manawatu-Wanganui, New Zealand - 1766 DNA GHGlow gp2 | ecosystem: Host-associated > Mammals > Digestive system > Stomach > Rumen ... | reverse complement strand
ATACTGTTGTCTCTTGGATACCGCGCTGCCGTCGCCAGTCACGCCTCCGATATTTTCTGGTGGGATGTATGGATTCGCAAAACCGTGGCTTCGCGTTGCGACTGCATTTACATCGGGGTGCTGGCCGCCTGGCTCAAGACCTATGCACCAGAGTTCTGGAACCGTCATGCCGTCAAATGCATAATTGCCGGCATCGTGCTGATAACGCTCTCTTTTTTCATACCTCCGCACATCGGCACCGTTTACACAGATGTGTTCTCTCTGACCATCCCACCCATAGCCATCGCGTTGTGGTTCCCGTTTATGGTCCGCATCCAATCGTATTCCACCGCTGTAGGAGAGGTGATTTCCCATTTGAGTGTGCTTTCTTACGCAATGTTTTTGACCAACATGCTGGTTGTGCAAATTGTGGACCAACACTTCTCTGCCGCCTTCCACAGCATTGGAGCATGGGGATACGGCCTTTATTGGCTGATAGTCATTACAATCTCCCTCCTTCTCTATCTTGCCGTGGAGAAACCATTCGTCATTTTGAGGGACAAACGCATCCATTAGCGGGCGCCTCTCCCCACCATCGATTCAGCCCAAACTGCAAACCATAAAACGCAAACCACAACGATAATATCAACAATTTTTCAACCACAGAAAATCATAGCATAATTTTTGTATATTTGCAACCTTAAAAAAATTAGGTTTAGAAAGTTATAAATATTTATAAATCAAAAAATTAATAGAAAGAAAGATGAAAAACAAAGGACTGATTTTATTCTTTACTATCCTAATCGCGTTGGTTTGCATCTATTGTCTTTCCTTCTCCTTCGCTTCTTGGAGAGTGGAAAACAAGGCGGCAAAATTCGCCAATGACCCCACAGCCATCGCGGAAGTAAAGAAAGCGGCTAACGGTGACGTTATGCTCGAAAAGCATTTGGTTGATTCCCTGGTGGATGCCCGCACGCGCCAGTATCTGACCGGCATGAACGACTCAACCGTCTATCTCGGAAACACTTACAAACAATGTAAGTACAAAGAGTTGAACCTGGGTCTGGACTTGAAGGGCGGTATGAACGTGACCCTGGAGATTTCCATACCCGACGCTGTGAAGAGCTTGGCCACCAACACTGACGACCAACTGTTCAAGAACGCCTTTGAGAAGGCACAGACCGAATACGCCAAGACGGTGAACGGTGACTTTATAGATATTTTCGTGAAGAACTTCAACGCGGAGAAAAAGGCGCTGAACCTCAACAACGCCAACCTGCGCACCTATTTCGGCGAACGTTCCGGTTTGAAGAACGCCTCCGACGATGACATTATCAGTTTCATCCGCAAGGAGAGCAACGAGATTGTCGATCGTACGTTCAAGATCCTGCGTACCCGTATCGACCGTTTCGGTGTGGCACAGCCCAACCTGCAGATGCTGCAAGGCGGCCGTATCCTCGTGGAGCTGCCCGGCGTGAAGGAGCCCGAGCGTGTCACCGACCTGTTGAAGAGCACCGCCAAGCTGGAGTTCTGGGAAGTCTATAACGACGTGGTTGGCGGCAAGTCCATCCAACAGCGCTTCGCCGAAGCCGACGCCAAATTAGCCCAAGAGCTGCAGGCCAGAAAGAATGCCGCCCCAAAATCCGAGGCCGACACCGCACTGGACGCTGCTCTCGCCGCTGACACCACCCTCGCAGCTTTGGACAACACCGTTCCCGCTGACGAAGATGAGGACGAGGAAGACGAAGAGATTGGCGAAGGCGCCATCCTCAGCCATGCAGCCACTGCTGGCGGTATCGCCATCGCTTATTTCAAGGAAGCTGAAATGCCGCATGTTGACCAGCTCCTCCCTGAACTGAGCCGCATCCTCGGCGACCCCAATGTGGTGTTCTACTGGGGTTCCGCTGAACGCGAAATGGGCAACCTGTTCCCCCTCTACCCTCTCAAACGCAAAAACGAGCGTTTCGGACCGCTGTTGAGCTCTGAAACCATCGGAGGCAACCGCGTGGTGCGCACCGCCCGTCAGGACGTTGACCAAAACAACCGCGTGGTCGTCACCATGTCTATGGAAGACCAAGCCGCCGACGAGTGGCGCAAGATCACCCGCGAGGCTGCCAACAACAGCACCAAGATGACCAACATCGCCATCGTGCTCGACCAGTTCGTCTATTCCGCACCTACCGTGCGCAGTGAGATTCCGAACGGCAACTCCGAAATCTCCGGTAACTTCACCATCGAAGAAGCGAAGGACCTCGCCACCGTGCTGAACTCCGGTAACCTGGAGGCTGGCGTCAACATCGTCCAATCCGAAATCGTCGGTCCTACACTGGGTAAGGAATCCATCCGTTCCGGTTTGCTCTCCTTCCTCGGTGCCTTCCTGTTAGTCATCATCTACATGTTCTTCTATTACAGCCGTGCCGGTCTGGTTGCTGACCTCGCCCTGTTGATGAACGTCTTCTTCATCATCGGCATTCTCGCCTCCATGGGCGCTGTCCTGACGTTGCCTGGTATCGCCGGTATCGTCCTGACCTTGGGTATGGCTGTCGATGCGAACGTGATTATATATGAACGCGTGCGCGAGGAAGTGCGCGCCGGCAAGGGTATGCGCGTGGCCATCGACGAAGGTTTCAAACATTCCTACTCCGCCATCATCGACGGTAACGTCACCACATTGATCACCGCCATCGTGCTGTACATCTTCGGCTCCGGTCCTATTCAAGGTTTCGCCACCACGTTGATCATCGGTATCTTGTCATCCTTGTTCACCGCCATCCTTGTGGCTCGCGTGATCATCGAGGCTCGTCTTAAGAGAGGCAAAGAGTTCTCCGTTGGCACCCCGCTGACCATCAATGCGTTCACCAACACTCATTTCGACTTCCTCAAGACCAGAAAGTTCTTCTATATCCTTTCCGGTTCCTTGATCATCATCTCCCTGATCTCCTTCTTCACTCTCGGTCTGCAACCCGGTGTTGACTTCACCGGCGGCCGCAGCTATGTGGTGCGCTTCGACAAGGATGTCATCACCAAGGATGTCCGTGAGGCTGTCATCAAAGAATTCGGCGGTTCCCCCGAGGTCAAGACCTTCGGTAGCAACAACCAAGTCCGTATCGTGACCAATTACAAGATTGAGAGCAACGATGTGAAGGACGACGAACTTTGTGAGAAGAAACTTTACAACGCTTTGAAGGGCTTCTATGACAAGAAAGATCTCACTGAATACGACTTCACACATCTGACCAACGATGTCCGTGGTATCCAGTCGTCATCGAAGATCCAGCCCACAGTCGCCCGCGAGCTGTTGCGCAACGCTTTCTGGGCTGTGCTGGCTTCTCTGGTGTTGATCTTCATCTACATCGCCATCCGTTTCCGTAACTGGCAGTTCGGTATGGCCGGCGTCTTCGCCCTGTTCCACGACTCCTTCCTGACCATCGGTATGTTCTCCCTGTTCTACAAGGTCATGCCGTTCACGATGGAAATCGACCAGAACTTCATCGCCGCTATCTTGACGGTGATCGGTTACTCCATCAACAACGTGGTGGTCATCTTCGACCGTGTGCGTGAGAACTTGGCCCTCTATCCGAAACGCAGCAACTACGCCAACTTCAACGCCGCTATTAACGGCACGTTGGGACGTAACGTGAACACCGCCGCCACCACCTTGATCACCCTGTTGGTGATCTTCATCTTCGGCGGCGAGGTTATCCGCGGATTCGTGTTCGCCATGTTCGTCGGTATCGCGTTCGGTACCTACTCCGGTATCTTCGTGTCCAACCCGTTGGCTTACGATTTGTTGAAGCTGAACAAGAAAAAAGCTAACCGCGAAGAAGAGCCTAAAAAGTAAGTTCATTTTAATTTAGATACTTTGAGGGGAGTCTTGCCGACTCCCCTTTTTTATCTGCGAATTTTGCGAATTAGGCGAATTATCAATCCAATTCTTCTTCATCATTCTACATTCTTCATTCTTCATTCTTCATTAAAAAAATCGTATCTTTGCCGCTTAATTACTTTTGAAATGAGAAACGACAATAATAGACGCAGAAACCACCGCAGGAACGACGGTGATGAACTTCAGAAAGAGACCCAAGCGAACGTAAATACAACTGATAACAAGAACGTTGAAGATAAGGCGGAGAAAAAGGCGGACCGCCTGGAGCCTACGCAAAACGAGGCACCCAAAGAGAAGGAAAAAAGCGCGGATAAAGGACAAAACAAGGGGAAAGGGCAAGAGGCGGACAAAGGACAAAACGCTGACAATAACCGCAATCGCAAAGACAACAACAACCGCCGGCGCGAGAAAAACAAAGCCAAAGGCGAACGACTGCTGAAAGATCCCTCCCTTGAGCATTCCGAAGATGAGACGGAAGAAGACCGTGAGTATTTCGACACGATGACCGCCGAGGAGTTGGAGGAGGCCACCAAGAGTCTGCGGCGGAAGACCGCTGCCATTGACAAACAGGATCTTGAAAGCAACGTCCCGTCACAAGGCGAAGATTGGGAGCAATATCTCGATATCGACATCCGCACAGGTGTGTCGCATGAGGCCTGCAAAATTGCTGCCAACATCTTCCACACCCGCGGTTTGAAAGATCTTCCCAATCCGGAACACGCGCATTGCTCGCAATACCAGTACAGTTCCTGCAAGCTGCCCTCCATGAACTGGATGGACAACCTCGAGATCGGACTGGAGCATCTGGAGTTCCCCATCGCCGAGGTGCGCTTCAAAAACAGCCACAAAGATTTCTTCTTACTGCCGCCAAATGCCACTATCAAGGTGGGCGACATCGTGGCTGTGGAGGCCAACACCGGTCACGACATCGGCATTGTCTCCATGCTCGGTTTACAGGTACAGCGGCAGATGCAGGCCAAGCACGTGAAGCCGGAGGATGTCACGAAAAAACTCTACCGACACGCCCGCTATGCCGACATCGAAGAGTGGATCGCCACCGTCGATAAGGAGTACACCACCATGCTCTCCTCGCGCTACACAGCTTGGGACCTTGACCTTAAGATGAAGGTCAATGATGTGGAGTACCAAGGCGACGGCACGAAAGCCATCTTCTACTACTCCGCCGAGGAGCGTGTGGATTTCCGCGAGCTGATCAAGATTCTGGCTGAGCAATTCCATATCCGTATCGAGATGCGGCAGATCGGTGTGCGGCAAGAAGCAGCACGGTTGGGCGGCATCGGCTCCTGCGGCCGCGAACTCTGCTGCTCGCAGTGGCTCACCAACTTCCAGTCCGTTTCCACCAACACCGCCCGCACCCAGCAGCTCTCCCTTAACCCGCAGAAGCTCGCCGGAATGTGCGGCAAACTCAAATGCTGCCTCAATTTCGAGCAGGAAACCTACCAACGCGAACTCAAAGAGTTCCCTTCCCCCCACGTGGTACTGAAAACCCAGAAAGGCAAGGGCATATACAACAAAATTGACATCTTTAAGAAGCTGGTATGGTACGCCTATCAGGACGATCCCAACAACCTCTTCTCCATTCCGCTTGACCGGGTGAAACAGATCATTAAGATGAACGAGCAGGGCAAGATGCCCGAGAACTTAGAAGGTTTCGCCGTCGTCAACCAGAAGAAGATGGAGGAAGGCGGAAATGTCAGTGCCGAAGAACTCAAACACATTGCAGACTCCTAACCCCCATGAAACGCATCACATTCATCATCGCCTGCGTCGCACTGCTATTCTGCAGCTGCAACCCGAAAACCTACTACAGCGAGGTCAAATCGGTGCCGCACGAGAAATGGGCGGTTGACAAACCGTTGTATTTCAAGATGAACATCGAAGACTCCATGCAGTACTACAACATGTACTTCCTGATCCGCAACACCACCGACTTCGAGACGCAGAACTTTTACGTCTTCATGAGGACGAAATACCCCGATGGTCACACCGAGCAAGACACGTTAGGGTTCATCCTCTGCGACAAGTTCGGCAACTGGACCGGGCGCGGCCAGGGAAGGCTGAAAGACAACAAGTTCCTGTTCCAACCGAAAGTCCGATTCCCCTACAACGGCGAGTACATCTTCACCGTCACTCACGGCATGAGAACCGATGTGGTAGAGGGGATTGAGAGTTTCGGGATTGTGCTGGAAAAGTACAAGGAGAATGGGTCGGCAAATTAAAATGAATTTTGCGAAATATGTAATGATACGATAAAAACGATGAAAACAAATTACCCGATCATTTCATGGTCAACGAATAATGCGGATGTCACGCCGCTGCAGTCCGGCCGTTCCGATATTCACGGTTTTTCCGATGATTATTTTTTCAATATATTGAAAAACAGTGGTTCGGGTGCCATTTTGCGTCGAGATTGCCATTTGGACGTCCCTTGTCGCGCTATCCCTTACGAACCCGCTATGGCGCTGGTAGACGAGGTCAACAATATCCTCATTGATGTGGAGATTGACGCGCCGTATCACGGCTGGTACCGATTCCCGATGCATTATACGGAAGGCAAGGATGCGGTGCGCGACCGATACTTCAACGACTGCGGATGGACGGTGGTGCGGTTCACCGAACGGCAGGTACACGAGCAGGCTGATGCTTGCGTGGAGCTGCTTCGGCGGATCGTTGCCACATTGAAAGGGGAAACCGAGGATCTTGACGGAATCGTTCAGCCAGAACAGCGGTGGACACAGAAAGAGGCGGTGGAAATGGAGAAGGAATTATTCCGTGAAAAGCTGCTGCAGATCCAGTCGTTCGGGCAGCCCGAGTTCCTTCCCGAACTGCGCGAGAAGGTGGCTGAGAACGATTCCCGGTCCTGCAGATCCGTCCACCCCGACATCGTCTTCAACGAGGCTTCGCACACGTATGCCGATGCCCGCAACCAGACCGGCACGGCAGACTACACCTCCGTAACCACTCTTATCGAGAAATTCTTCCCTTTCTTTGATGAAGAAGCCTATATCGAACACTTTATGGCAGAATCGGGGAAGAGCCGTGAAGAGGTCGTCCGCAAGATGCTCGAGCCCTCCGAGCGCGGCACGTTCATGCACCAGCAAATCGAATATTTCCTAAAAGGGAAACCTCACGAAGAGGATTTCAAGGAATTCCAGCTCTTCCTTAAGTTCCACGAGGAGCAGATTCTCAGGCGCGGGCTCGAATTTTACGATGCGGAGAAGATCGTCACGCTCCCGCAGTACGGCATTGCCGGCACCGTGGATGCGCTCTTCCGCAAGCCCGATGGCAACTTCGTGATGGTTGACTGGAAGCGCAGCAAGAACCTCATCATCGACGGCTACCCCAAGAAATACGGTACCGGCCGCGGCCTCTCCATCCTCTCCCACCTCGACAACTCCAGCTACTACCACTACGAGTTACAACAAAGTTTCTACAAGTATATCCTTGAAACCGAATACGGCATGAAGGTCTCCTCCATGATCCTCTGCGTGCTACATCCGGAATACGACCGGTATTACACGATTAAGCTCTCCGACTACCGCGTTCAGGAAGTGCGGGAGATGGTTGCCGCGCTTATTTCTTTAAGTATCAGGCAATAGGCAATAGGCAACAGGCAATAGGCAATAGGCAACAGGCAATAGGCAACAGAAAACAAAAGTCATATTAAATACCAAAACATTATATTATGAATAAGATTAATGATTACAAAGATTTATTAGTGTGGCAAAAAGCCATGAATTTAGTGGTTGACGTATATAAAACCACTAAAATGCTACCCAAAGAAGAGACCTACGGCTTGTCTGATCAAATGAGAAGAGCCGCAGTTTCTATTCCTTCAAATATCGCTGAAGGATATGGGCGACAAACGCCTAAAAGCTATGCCCAATTTCTAACCATTGCAAGAGGTTCCGCATACGAATTGGAAACCCAAATACTTTTATGCCAAAAAATTCATCCCTTATCTTCGGAAATCGTTGAATCATTAACTGCCACTATTTCTGAAATAAAAAAAATGCTAACCTCTATCATAAACAAACTTCACCAACAACTATCCTAATCCCTATTGCCTTTTGCCTTTTGCCTAATAATAACAACACACGCTAAAACTTACAATTATGACACACTTTCTCGAAAAGCTTTCCGACGCCATCGACATCCAGCAGCAACGGCAGGATCAGGAATACAACGAACTGATGGAACGGCCGTTACGCGAGCGCGTGAGCAGGGGCTACACGATGACCAACCTGCACACGGAGTTCGAGTTCTACGACGGGGCGCCCTCTCGCTTCGTGCCCACTCCGACCGGCACCCTACGCTACATTAGCCGCGTGCATATCCACTGCGACTACAACATCTCCAAATTCCGTGAGGGCACACAGGTGCGGCTCAGTCATGGCCCGCACTCGTTCATCATGGAAATTGAGCAGGACGATGTGAACGACTTCGTGCTGCGTTCCAGCAGTTACGAATACCAACACAACATGCTGGATATCAGAAACTACCCGCATGACGGCTGGGAAGTGAATGCCGTAAACTCCAACATCACACAGCGACTGCTCCGCGCCACGTGGGAGAACCTTTACGGTAACCCCGACTACTGTGAGCACCTCGAACGCTTCCTCACCGGACAATTCCACAACCAGTACCGCGAATCGCCATCGCCGGACTGCGGCAACCCTTCGCAGAACGAAGCCATCCGCAAATCCTTCGTCTGCAGCTATTTCCATCTGATCCAAGGGCCACCGGGCACGGGCAAGACCTTCACCATCGCGAAAATCGTCTATTACCTGATGAAAATGGGCAAGAAGGTTTTCGTGACCGCACCCACCCACACGGCCATCAACAACTGCCTGAACGCCATTGCCAACGAACTACAGGACAAAAGTATGGTGGTGAAGGTTGGGGAACGGCATCAGGCGGACGAAATCATGAACAATCCGCACATCACACGCAAAAAGTCGCTAAAACGATACGAATACCAGCACGATTCTGAGCTTTCGCAGGCCGGTTTCGTGGTGGGCGGCACCCCTTTCGCCCTCTGCGCGCCCGCGTCCAAAAAGCTGGACGGCTGGCTCTTCGACTACGTCATCATGGACGAGGCTGCACAAATGAGCATACCGCTCGCGCTGCCCGCCATCATGCGCGGTTCGCGGCTCATCTTCGTCGGCGACCACCAGCAACTCGACCCCATCGTGCCGCAGGACACCGGCAACCGCTTCTTCGACGGCAGCATCTTCAAACGGCTCGCCGACCTCTACCCGCAAGACATCACCCTTTTAGACCAATCGTACCGCCTCAACGAAAACCTGATCAGCATCCCGAACCAGCTGTTCTACAGCGGACGCATTGCCGCGAAACATGCGTTGCAGCAACCTTATACCGATTTTAACTGTCCGTCCGCGCCGCAAATCGTCAGGCACCCCTCCAACGAGTTGTTAGTCATTCATCACGAATTTGACTCGCTCGGCCGTTCCCCCTACGAGGCAAACCTCACCGCTGACATTGTGACCGACCTGCTGTGTAATGGTGTGCCAGTCAACGAAATCGGCATCATGAGTCCTTACAGGGCACAGATCCGCGAAATCAGACGGGCGTTGTTGGAAAAGGCCGGCGCGGAAATAGCGCAAACCATCTTTGTCGATACGGTGGAACGGATGCAGGGACAAGAGAAGGACTACATTATATATAGTATGTCCAACTCCAATCCTGCGGAGGTGGAAGACCATCTGGAGTTTTTCTACAGTCCGAACCGCCTGAACGTGGCTCTCACCCGCGCCCGCGTGAAGTGCGTGGTGTTCGCCAACGAGAAGATTTTCACGTTCTGCAACGAGTTGTTGCAAAATCCAGACACTCCCCCACCCTTACACCATGGCGTGGAAGTCTTCAAAAGATATTATGACGCGGCCACAAGACTTGAGCTTGAGACAGAGGAAGAGGATTGGTAAGTCCCATACCGATAATGGCATTATATTTCATAAAATCACCGAAAAACAATCCCATCATCCAGCGCAGAGCAGGAGACCTTTCTGTAGCATTCTCTAATATCTATCTGAATTTCAAAAACATAAAGATAAAATAAAAAAAAGTTCACACTTGCCGACACAACAAAAAAAATAGTATCTTTGCCGCCGTAAATGACTCGGGGTGTGGCGCAGTTGGCTAGCGCACTTGCATGGGGTGCAAGGGGTCGGAAGTTCGAGTCTTCTCACCCCGACGAATCAAACGGAAAACGGATGTGACGATGGTCACGTCCGTTTTTTTGTTCAAGGTTCAAGGGTTCAAGGTTAGAAGGCTATTGGTCAAAAGTTATAGTCATAGTCATAGTTATAGTCATTAGTCTTTGTCTTTCGATATAAAGTGACAAAAAATAAACTTTTGATGCCTATTATTTTAGAATATTGTGTACCTTTGCGCCCTCAAAAATTGTATTCACAAAAAAATAGATAACAATGAAGAAAATACTGGTCATTGGTGCATGCGGACAGATTGGTTCCGAGTTAACCCCCGCATTGCGTGCAGTTTATGGTACCGACAACGTGGTTGCCGCCGACATGGTTTACCCCCTGAAGGGCGATTTGGCCGATGCCGGTCCATCCTGCAAAATTGACGCCACCAACGCGCAAGACATCGCCGACGCGGTGAAAAAATACAACATCGACGCGATTTACAATCTCGCCGCCATCCTCTCCGCAAAGGCAGAGGCCAACCCGATGTTGGGCTGGAACGTAGGCGTGGGCGCGCTCATCAACTGTCTGGAAGTTTCCCGCGAGATGGGATGCTCCCTCTTCACCCCCAGCTCCATCGGCGCTTTCGGTCCCGACACGCCGCACGACATGACCCCACAGGACACCATCCAACGTCCCAAGACGATCTACGGTGTCACCAAGGTCACCGGCGAGCTGCTCAGTGACTACTATTTCAAACGCTTCGGCGTGGATACCCGTTCAGTGCGCTTCCCTGGCTTGATCTCCAACGTGACGCTCCCCGGCGGCGGCACCACCGACTACGCTGTGGAAATCTACTACGCCGCCGTGAAAGGCGAGAAATTCATCTGCCCCATCGCGAAAGGCACCTTCATGGACATGATGTACATGCCCGATGCTCTGAAAGCCGCTATGGACCTCATGGAAGCCGATCCGAGCAAGTTGGTACACCGTAACTCCTTCAACATCACGGCTATGAGCTTCGAACCGGAAATGATTTTCAACGAGATCAAGAAGCATATTCCCGACTTCCAGATGGAGTACCAATACGACGAGCTGCGCCAAACCATCGCCGACTCCTGGCCGAACCAGATGGACGACCACTGCGCCCGCGAGGAGTGGGGTTTCAAACCGCAATATGACCTCGCCTCTATGACCGTTGATATGATCAAGGTACTCAAGGCGAAATATCAGAAATAGAAATTTTTAGGTAAAATCAATTCATTATCAATATGGCAAGCAGAAGAAAAGAACTTTTCCCCAACGTTACCGACGCTGAATGGAACGATTGGAGATGGCAAGTCCGCAACAGAGTGGAAACGCTCGAAGAACTGAAAAAATATATCGAGCTAACTCCGGAAGAGGAGGAAGGCGTGAAGAAATCGCTGCAAACGCTCCGTATGGCCATCACGCCGTACTACCTGAGCTTGATTGATCCCAATAACCCGCACTGCCCGATCCGCCGTCAGGCTATCCCGACCGGCGCGGAGGTGCACCAGTCACCCGCCGACCTGCTCGACCCGCTGCACGAGGATGAGGACTCCCCGGTTCCCGGCCTCACCCACCGCTACCCCGACAGAGTGTTGTTCCTTATCACCGACATGTGCTCGATGTACTGCCGTCACTGCACCCGCAGACGTT
>Ga0247608_10006973_pt1 | contig 11731 bp, 12 predicted proteins | sample 176DNAGHGlowgp2_FD_193490 | JGI IMG/M metagenome (GOLD analysis project Ga0247608, IMG submission 193490) | Sheep rumen microbial communities from Palmerston North, Manawatu-Wanganui, New Zealand - 1766 DNA GHGlow gp2 | ecosystem: Host-associated > Mammals > Digestive system > Stomach > Rumen ... | reverse complement strand
GATGCGATTCTACTATCTAGTTGTCTAACTGAACCTGCGGCAGCATTTCTTGGATTTGCAAATGGTTCTTCATTAGCTTCTAATCTCTCCTCATTAAGCTTATAGAAAGCTTTTTTAGGCATATAGATTTCTCCTCTTATTTCAAAAGATCTATTTTCTTTAAGTTTAAGAGGAATGGATTTAATTGTTTTTACGTTTTCAGTTATATCTTCTCCTACAACACCATTACCACGTGTTGCGCCTCTTTTTAAAATACCATTTTCATATTTTAAAGATACAGATAAACCATCTATCTTTAGTTCACAAACATAAGAAACATCTTTAACTTCTTTTTTTATTCTTTCATCAAAATCTCTTAAGTCTTTTTCATCAAAAGCATTAGATAGACTCATCATTGGTTTTTCATGATAAACTTTATTAAACTTATCTAATACCTTTCCACCAACTCTTTGTGTAGGAGATGATTCTAATTTTAATTCAGGATGTTCTTCTTCAATTTGGATTAATTCATGCATAAGCTTATCATACTCAAAATCAGATATAGTTGGCTTATCTAATGTGTAGTATTCATAGTTAGCTTTTTCTAATTGTTCAATTATTTCAAGCATTCTTTCTTTAACATCCATATTTTCACCTTCTAAAAAAATAATAAATAATTTTTTTAATACATAATTATTGTATCATATTTTAGGTTTAATTAAAAGAATAATGAAAATAATATTTAAGCAATAAAAAACGGCTTGTTTAAGCCGTTATTTATTAATAATGTTTTACTCTATCTTTTAATTCAGCTTTTTTAGCGTTATTCCAACGATCTGTTGTTCCTACTAAATAACCTGTGATTCTTCTGATACGTTCAAAAGGAACATTATAGTGATATTTTAAATCAACAAATTCACCATCAACATTGATTTCAACTTTATTTAATTCCTTTTTAGGTTCAGCTTCTCTTCCTCTTTGAATGTATGCATCTACTTCTTCTTTTGGTAGTGCATCTATACCTGTTAATACTACTTCAACATTATTTGTCATATTATTATCCTCCTAATTTTTTGTATTGATTTTTACATATTGTTTTTCTTTATCAGACCAATATAATCCTCTATCATCTACTATGATAACTTCATTTAGATTAGCTTTGTAATAATCTAATTCAAGAACATCTATTCTAACTATATCATACTTTTCCCCTTGAACTGATTCTAATATTAAAATGTATTTTTTACTACACATGAAATAACCAATAAATATACCTACAATTGGAATGAAAAACCATAAGATCCACTGTGCATAATTAAATGGTTGAATCACTTTTTCTTTTAAAACATATTTCTTTTCTACTACCATTTTCATCCCCCTACTCTATTTTTGATAATGTTGGATGGTTTTTAAGTACTTTCTTTATACCTTCTTTAAAAGCTATAGTAAGCATTCTATCATCCATTCCAACAATTACACCATCACCAAATATTTTATGATTTACTTTATCACCAAGTTGGTAAGTATCATTATTATAATCAGCTTCTGTGTATAATTTCTTTTCCTCTTTCTTTTCATTTGTAAATAATGGTTTAAATGAAGTTTTTAGAGGTTTATTTAAATCATTTAAGAACTTAGTATCAATTTCTTTAATAAATCTTGATGGTCTTGAATATATTGTTTTACCATAAAGCATTCTATTTCTTGCGTAGCTTAAGAATAGTTTTTCTTTTGCTCTTGTAATACCTACATAAGCAATTCTTCTTTCTTCTTCTATATCGCCTTCCATAATAGCTTGCATAGATGGGAATATTTCATCTTCTAAAGCCATCATAAATACAACTGGAAATTCCAAACCTTTTGCTTGATGGAAGCTCATTAAGCTTACATAATTATCTGTATCAAATTTATTTTCTTCATCTGTTCTTAAAGCTAGATATTTTAGTAGTTCTTCAAGCTTTTCTAAATCAGTTCCTTCATAAGCTTCATCAGCTTCAGCAAGAACTGAATTTAATTCTTTGATGTTATCTAATCTATCAGGATCATCCTTATAATATTCTTCTAAATTAAGTTTATTAATTAGGATATCTATATAGTTAGTAATACATGTATTTTCAAATTCTCTTTTTAGTGATTTTATAAAATTAACAAAGTCAAATACTTTCTTATTTGAAATCTTGTTTATGGCTTCGTTAAGGCTAAATCCACTTTCTACTAATTCATCTATCTTTTCAATAGTTGTTGTTCCAATACCACGCTTTGGTTCATTTACTACTCTCTTAAAAGCCCATAAATTATCTAGATTAATTACTAGTTTTAAGTAAGCAATCATATCTTTAATTTCTTTTCTAGAGAAGAAACTCATACCACCAAATACTCTATATGGAATGCCACATTTTAGTAACATATCTTCAACATTTCTACTTAGCGCATTTACTCTATAGAATATTGCCATTTCATTATAATTATAACCATTACTATGTAGGTATAGAATTTTATTTTTGATATACATCATTTCACTTTGTGTAGTATCGCATTCTTTTAATTCTACTAAGTCTCCTGCATCTTGAATAGATTTTAAATTTTTCTTTATTCTATCATGGTTATGGTCAATTAAAGAGTTTGCGGCATTTAATATATTACTTTTAGATCTATAATTTATATCTAGTACTATTTGTGTTGGTTTAAAGTGATGAATAAATTCTTTTATATTACCTACATTTGCATTTCTAAAAGAATAAATTGATTGATCACCATCACCTACAACAAAGATATTTTTAAATCTATCTGCAAGTAATTCTATTAATTCATATTGTATAGTGTTAGTGTCTTGAAACTCATCAACCATTATATATAAGAATTTTCTTTGATAATAATCTAATACATCAGGATATTGATGGAATAGTTCTACTACTTTTAGTAATAAATCATCAAAATCCATTGCATTTTCTAATTTTAATCTTTCATTATATTTTTCATAAAATAAGTCATAATCAGCTTGTTTTCTAGGCTCAAGCAATGGTTTCTTTCCATTTTTTATTTTGGAAATATAATTTCTAACTTCTTTTGGTTTATAAACTGTATTGTTTAATTGTAGGTCATCAAAAATCTTTTTGACTGCCTTATTTGCGTCCTCATCATCGAATATCTCAAAATCATTTTTATATCCTAAAAGATGAGCATCTTTTCTTAAGATTCTAGCGCATAATGAGTGGAAAGTCATAATAGTTGATGAATTATGATCTAGCATTTTTTCTACACGCTCGTTCATCTCTTTAGCTGCTTTATTAGTAAATGTAACAGCAAGTATATTAGATGAATCTACGCCTTGTTCTACTAGATAACATAATCTATGAGTAAGTACTCTTGTCTTACCACTACCAGCACCAGCAACAACGATGACTGGACCATATATTTCTTTTACTGCTTTTATTTGATTTTCGTTTAAGTTTTTAAATAAATCCATTATATCAATCCTTAAATTTTACATTGATGATTTTAAAGGTGTAATTCTATTAAATATTAAATTATCTTTTGTAGATAGTTTATCAGTACAGAAATAACCAACTCTTAAGAATTGATATTTATCTCCTACATTTGTCTTTTCTAGTGATTCTTCAACAAATCCTTCTAATTCTTTTACGGAATTTGGATTTAAGTTTTCTAGGAAGGATTTATCATTATCCTCATCTAGTAATAATGGCTCAAAGAAAAGGAATTTTGCTTTTTTACATGTTTTAGCATCTACATAATGAATTGTGCCATTAGGCTTTCTTTCATCAAATCCTGAGCCACTCTTTGTTGCTGGATCATATGTACATTTTAATTCAATTACATTACCAAATTCATCCTTAATTACTTCATTACATTTGATGAAATATGCACCAAATAATCTAACTTCTATATCTTTAGATAATCTCTTCCATTTCTTATTAGGCTTTTCTTCTAAGAAATCTTCTTGATCAATATATAAAGTGTTAGAGAATGAAATCTTACGTGTTGTGGCATTTTCATTTTCAACATTATTTGATACTTCTAAATATTCTATTTTATCTTCTGGATAATTAGTGATAGTAACTTTTAAAGGATGCATAATAGCCATGCGTCTATCAGCTTTTAGCTTTAAATCATCTCTTAAAGCTTCATCAAGCATTTCACTTGATACTGTTGAATTAACTCTTGATAGTCCTGTAGAGATGATGAAGTTTTTAATAGCTTCTGCAGTATAACCTCTTCTTCTTAGTCCTACTAGAGTAGGCATTCTTTGATCATCATAGCCACTAACTTTACCACTTTCAACAAGCATTCTTAAATATCTTTTTGACATAATTGTATTAGTGATATTTAATCTACCAAATTCATATTGATGTGGAATATTTTCACATTCACAGTTTTCAATAACCCAATCATATAAAACTCTATGGTTATCATATTCAAGTGAACATAATGAGTGAGTAATTCCTTCAAATGAATCTTGAAGTGGGTGAGCAAAGTCATACATAGGGAAGATACACCATTTTGTACCTTGTCTATGATGATTGATATGAATAATTCTATAAAGTGCTGGATCTCTTAAATTGATGTTTGGACTAGCCATATCAATTTTAGCTCTTAGAGTCTTAGAACCATCAGGGAATTCTCCCTTTCTCATTCTTTCGAATAAGTCTAAGTTTTCTTCAATACTTCTATCTCTATAAGGTGAATTCTTACCTGGTTCAGTTAATGTTCCTCTATATTTAGACATTTCTTCTTGTGATAAATCACAAACATATGCTAACCCTTTCTTGATTAGTAAAATGGCTTTCTCATAAGTTTTTTCAAAATAATCAGATCCATAGAAAACATTAGCTGGAGTATATCCTAACCAAGCTAAATCTTCTTTTATAGCTTCTACATATTCAGCATCTTCTTTAACTGGGTTAGTATCATCAAAACGAAGATTTGTCTTACCGTTAAATTCTTTTGCTAGTTCAAAGTTAGTAATGATTGCTCTAGCATGACCAATATGTAGATATGCATTTGGTTCTGGTGGGAAACGTGTGATTATTTCATTATGTTTACCACTATCTAAATCTTGTTGCATAATTGTTTTAATAAAATTATCCATTTTTATTACCTCCTAAAAATCCAAATATGGAATACCATCAATATCAAACTTTCTGTCTTTATATCCATCTAGGGCACAGAAATAACCTAATGATGCAATCATAGCTGCATTATCAGTACAATATTTGATACTTGGCATACATATTTCAAATTCTGTAATTTCTTTTGTTAGTTTTTCTCTTAAACCTTTGTTTGCGGCAACTCCACCAGCAATTATAATTTGTTTAACATTATATTTTTTCGCAGCCATATGTGTTTTATAAACTAAAACATCTGTTACTGCTTCCTGGAAGGATGCACAAACATCTTCTTTATTAACTTCTACTCCACGCTGTTCGTTATTATGAACAAAGTTTATAATAGCACTCTTTAAGCCGGAGAAGCTAAAATCGAATCCTTCTTTATCTAGATATACTCTAGGGAAGTTATAAACGTCTTTGCCTTGATGTGCTAATTTATCAATAACTGGTCCACCTGGATAAGGCACACCAATTACTCTACCTACCTTATCATAAGATTCACCTACAGCATCATCTAATGTTTGACCTAGTTGAACATATGAATTATGTTTTTCCATTAAAACAAGTTCTGTATGTCCTCCACTTACAACTAAAGCAAGGCAAGGGAACTTAAGTTCGTTTTCTAGGTTATTAGCATATATATGACCTGCAAGATGGTTTACACCAATAATAGGAATATTATTAGCATAAGCAAAAGCTGTTGCGGCACTTATACCGATTAATAGTGCACCTATTAATCCTGGTCCTTCAGTAACAGCTACTAAATCTATATCTTTAGGCTTTAAATTCGCGTCCTTAAGCGCTTTTTCAAAAACGCATGTTACAACTTCAGTATGGCAACGTGATGCGATTTCAGGTACTACACCACCATATTCTCTATGAACATCGATTTGACTAGATACAACATTTGATAATATTTCTTTACCATCTTTTACAATTGCTACACTAGTCTCATCGCATGAAGTTTCTACTCCAAGTACAATCATTTTAACACTCCCTTAGCATTAATAAAGCATCTTCATTATTACTGTAATAATTCTTTCTTACAGTAACTGTTTTAAATCCATATTTTTCATAAATATGAATAGCTATACTATTTGATTTTCTAACCTCTAATGTTATTACATAACCAGCTAGATAATCAAGTGCATATTTAAATAATATTTGGCCATATCCTTCATTCTTCTTATTTACAATGATTGATTCTATTTGGGCTTTATTCTCATCATGCCAAAGAGAAATATAGCCAATAAAATCATTATCTTCCATAACAAAATGAGTATGAAGATTATCATTATTTAATTCTTCAGTTAGAATATAACCATAATTATCTTTTTCTATTTTCTTAATATTTTCTAAATCAGATGAATTAGATTTTCTAATCTTCATGATTTTTGTTCCTTTCAGCTTCAGTCTTTCTTAAATAATTAGGAACTAAAGCATGAACATCTTTAACTAAAGTTGCGTTTTTAACTATTTTTTCCATATTTGGTTTATATTCATTTTCTGTAATAGTTAATCCTGCTTTAGTAAATTCATTAATTGGTCTTAAAGCTTCTTCTAAGATTAATGAATCATCATTATCATATATTGCGCAAAAAGCATTACCTCTTCTAGCATCAATACTTACACTTCTAATTCCTTCATATCCTGAACATTCTATAAATAAGCTTGATATTTCTTTTAGAGGAATATGTTTAGTCCAACTAAACATCTTCGCTACAACTACTCCTACTCTAACACCTGTATATGAACCAGGTCCAACACCTACGATTATTTCATCTATTTCGTTAAGCTTAGTATCACCTAGAAGCTCATCTATTTTCTTCATTAAAACAGCCGCATGGTTTTTACCTTTTTCTAGGATTTCTCTTTTTTCTTTTCCGTATAATCCAACATATAAGTTTTCTGTGGCTGTATCTATAATTAAACTATTCAAAATTAGCCACCTCCATTAACTTCTCATATTTTTCTCCAACAGGAATAAATTCGAATTTTCTCTTATCATCTTCAATAGTGATAATTATTCTTAAATATTCTTTTGGAAGTAATTCATCTGCTTGATGTGGCCATTCTATTACGGCAATACCACTATCAATATATTCTTCTAAATCAAATTCTTGATTTACGCCATTTAATCTATATAAATCTAAATGATATAAAGGGTATTTTCCTTTATAACATTTCATTATAGTAAATGTTGGTGAATTAATTGTCTTTTCTATTCCCAAGGCTTTACCAATTCCTTTAGTAAAAGTGGTTTTACCAGCACCTAAATCTCCTTCAAGTAAAATAGTTGAAGGGTTTGTTAATAATAGGCCTAATTTATAACCAAGATCTATAGATTCATTTTCATTTTTACTAAAAATAACCATAATAAATCAACTCCATCATAAACGGTATACATACATTATATCACAAAATATAAAAGTAGATATTAAATATCTACTTATTTTTTATTATTTTATACATTTTATTTACGTTATTTTGTTAAAGTGTTAATCTTTTTGATAACTGTTAAATAATTTTCATCGTTTGTTAGTTCATATAAAGTATTTAAAATTTCAAGCGATGTAACAACATCACTATTGTAAATCTTATTATAAATATAATTCAATTTATCTATCATAAGAGTTGGAGTATTTATTCCTTTATTTTGCATAAAGTTCATAATTGCATCAATTGATGGATCCATTTCTTTACCTAAACAATCATATATTCTAAATAATTCAGGTGTAGTTATTTCACTATTTCCTTCATATACGTATCTAGCAAAAAGAATCATATATAATGCTTCTACATAATTTTCATATCTAAAATAATATTCGCTTAAATTACGATAAAATCTTTGAAATGATTCTGCATTATAACAATAATTTAAGGCTTCATTAGATTCCTTAAAGAATAAATCAAGTTCATTTGTAAGTCTAAATGTATCAGTATATTTAAATCTTACTAAAGAGTCGAAAGGGTCTATATCTAGCGCTTTTTTAAATATATTCCTAGCTTCAATATATTTACCTGTAAGCATTAATGCAGTGCCATAAATGCTATATAATTTTCTATAATTTAAGTCTTCTTTTTTTATGTTTGAATTATATGTTGTTAGATATAAATAATATTCTATTCCATTATTAAAGCTATGAATATTAGTAGGTTCATCACTTAATAATTCTTTTGCTTTATCTATAACATCATAATATTTATTATTCTCTAATAACTCTTCAATTTTACTTAAATTGTAATCGAATTTAACTTTATCCATAAATACTCCTTTAAGCAAAAAAGGAATGTGGATTCCTTTTTACTTCTTATATTCTTCCATTAATTCTTTGAATTTAGGTAGTGAATTAATAATTGTTTCTTTGCTTACACAATAAGCAATTCTAACATATCCTTTAACACCAAAGTCATCACTTGGTACTACTAAGATATCATATTTTAATGCTTTCTTATAGAATTCATATGCATCTTTTTCAAGTGCTTTAACAAATAAATAGAAAGCTCCATCAGGTTTAACACATTTATATCCTAACTTCTTTAACCCTTTATAAATTAGATTTCTGTTTTCTTCATAAGCTTTTAGATCACTTGTTAGATTAGCACAATCAGCAATTGCAAATTGCATTAAGCTTGGTGCACAAACATGTCCTAGTGCTCTAGCAGCTCCTGCAACAGCAGCATAAACATTTTTAGAATCTGTTACTTCATCTGGTACTAAGACATAACCAATTCTTTCACCAGGTAAGCTTAAGCTCTTACTATATGAATAACATACAATTGCATTATGATAATATTTAGTAACAAATGGAACAGTTACTCCATAAGCTATTTCTCTATATGGTTCATCAGAAATTAAATAAATTTCATGACCATATTCTTTTTCTTTTTCTTTTAATATATCAGTTAATTTAATTATTGTTTCTTCACTATAAACAACTCCTGATGGGTTGTTTGGAGAGTTAATAATAACTGCTTTTGTTTTCTTATTTATCTTTTTAATGAATTTATTAAAATTGATTTGGAAAGATTTCATATCAGCAGGAACAACTACTAGTTTTCCTCCTTGTGCTTCAGTAAATACAGTGTATTCTGTGAAGAATGGAGCAAATGTAATTACTTCTTCGCCCTTATTTAAAAGAGCTCTTAAAGTTGAACATAAAGCACTAGCAGCACCATAAGTAATAAAGAAATTATTAAACTTAAAATTAGTATTAAATCTCTTATTTAAGTCATTTGCAATATTTTCTCTAAACTTATTATCACCTACAGCTGAAGTGTAACCATGAGCATCTTTTCTCTCTAAATTCTTAATGATAGCTTCATTAATTTCTTTAGGTGCAGGAATAGATGGATTACCTAATGTAAAATCAAATACATTTTCATCTCCTATTTCTGCTTTTCTTTTCTTTCCATATTCAAATATTTCTCTAATTATAGAACGTTTAGTTCCAAGTTTTACCATTTTTTCATTAATCATTTTTATTCACCTTTTTTCTTAACAATATCATTATATCATAAAATAGTAATTTATAAAGATTTATTATATAAATCTAGAATTTGATTAAACATATCTAAATCTAGTCCATTGATATATAATGTTTTATCAAATGATCCTTTATTATCATAATAAGCCTCTACCATTAGTCTTGCTTCATCATTTAAAAACATAAAGCCATGTTTTTTATTTTCATATTTAACAAATTTAAATCTAGGATTATCTTTAAATTCTTTATAGTATTTGTTATATCCAAAGTCTATGTCTATTACATTATCATCACTACTATGCATAATAAGAACATTACAATTACTACTATTAAAACCATCAATAGCATTTAATTTATAGTTCTTACCAAAAACCCAGTTTTCATATATCTTTAAATAAGGTAGGCTTGCGTTTGTTAAAAATGAACCAACCTTTTTACTAGCATTTGATGCCATTAAATCTAGTGCACTATTAAAGCCTGATAAGCTACATACAGCCTTAACATCTGGATGCATTTTTAATACTGAAGATACACTATATCCACCCCAAGAATGTCCAAGTAACATTATTGGATAGTTCTTAGTTTTATCCATAGTCTTAACGCAAGAAATGGCTTTATCAAGGTCTAACACACCTTGAACAAGACCTCTCTGATTATTACCTTTTGATAATCCATTTGCGGTTACATCATATGTAAAATAATAATAGTCATTATATACAAAATAATTGGCAAACATCATTGTTGAATTACTTCCTCCAGCATTATATCCATGGGCATATATTACTACTCCTTTAGGAGTTAAGGTATCACTAGAATATAAATAACCATGTAATTCATCATTTTTATTTGAATTAAATGTGACATCTTCACATAATAGATTAGAAAAATCTGAGGTGCTTAATTTCATATCAGAATTAATTTCTGAACGCTTTTTAAATAAAGCGTTATTGATTATTACAGATACAACCATAGGTATAACAAAAAAGAATAATACTAAAGCTAAAGGTATTACTGTACATAAAATTATTCTTGTCTTCTTTTTCATTATCTCACCTCCATTAAAAAACTATCTAAAAAGATAGTCTTTATAGTGTTATTACTATTACAGGTCTAATTCCTGTATAAGTTGAATTGGCTTCTGTATGTATAATCTTACCACTATGATCTAAAAGTAGAGTGTAATTAGCGTTAGACTGGTAGGGTGTTCTAAGTTGTAGTGTGCATTTACCTTCAACTATTTGATCAAGACCTTGACATCTAGCATAATCACTTGCTCCAGCAACTCTTTCATCAACACTTTTATAATATTTATTAATCTCTTCATCAGATAATAAATATATATAATCAAGAGTATCATTAGAGGAATAGCTATTATCTTCATAATTATTTTTTACTAATGTTTTATTAATAATCTCTTTTTCTTTTATATTGAATGCAGTGTTATAAAAGTCGTAATTAAGCCATTTTCGTATATTAGATAGCTCATAATTATTCGCATAAGCCATTGCTCCGTCATGCTCTATTATATCTCTTGAGAAGCTTGGATAAAAATCTTGGCTATCAAGTGCTATATTAGAAATTATAGTTAATTTATTATCGTTTTCTTCTAAAATTTTCCATTCTATTGTTTCATATTTAAAGTAATAAATATTATTAATTTCATATCCATGCCTTATTTGATTTGTATATGAATCATCACAAGACATATGTGTATGGAATGGTCTATATTTATTAAAATATACACCTCTATAATCATATTTATTATCATTATTTAAATCTATATCTTTATAATACATATAGTCTTCTACTTTATTCTCTATATAATATTTATAGCTGGTCCATCCATCCGTTGGAGTGCCCGCTATTTTATTCAACTTTTTTATTTTGCTTGTATTTCTCTCTAATGTTTGAGGATAAGATCCAAAATACATTTTATTGTTTTTTCTGTAAGGAGATTCTTCTTTTTTAGTACAACCAAAAAGAATAAATATGAATAAAATAAGTATAATAACTTTGTTCTTTTTCATTATATCTCTCCTTTCCAATAATATTTTATCACTATTTTAATAATAATTCTTTATTCTTTAATAAATTATTAAAAATAGTTTTATATTGGTCCTTATCATTTAGTTCAATTAT
>Ga0247608_10006972_pt1 | contig 11732 bp, 18 predicted proteins | sample 176DNAGHGlowgp2_FD_193490 | JGI IMG/M metagenome (GOLD analysis project Ga0247608, IMG submission 193490) | Sheep rumen microbial communities from Palmerston North, Manawatu-Wanganui, New Zealand - 1766 DNA GHGlow gp2 | ecosystem: Host-associated > Mammals > Digestive system > Stomach > Rumen ... | reverse complement strand
TCACAAATTGTAACTAAGCTTAGTGGTAAGAATAATAGGAGAATTTGTGGTAAATAACTCCAATCCCAAGTTCCAAAATGTAGGAAAGCAAAATCTGGTAGTTGGAATAGTTTTACTCCATTAAATACACTAAAATCAATAACTGGCACTCCACAAACTGTTAGAAGTGCAGCGAAAGCATACACAATTAAGATTGCCACAAGGAAAGGTAAATTCTTGATGAACCCTTTTCCATAGTGAGAAATTAGTGCGGTAATAATAAGTGTAAGCATACCTAATCCAAATCCAATTAGACTATACTGTCCATTAATCTGAAAGTAGGTAGGAATAAAGGTCGCAAGATTGAGACCGATGACTGCAACAATCGGGCCAATTACAACTGGCGGCAAAACCTTATTAATCCAAGCAGTACCAAAATGATTAATTGCCAAGCCTACGGCAAAATATACAAGACATACAATCAAACCGCCAATAAATACTGCAAGATAGTTAGGTGCGGCTCCAAGTGCTAATGCGCCCAATACAGCCGCGACAAATGCCCCAGAAGAACTGATGAACATAGGACTTTGTCCTTTAGTAAATAGCTGATATAGCAATGTGCCTAAAGCAGCACCCAGCATAGCTGGCGCGATAGGTACTCCACAAATCTGTGGAATTAGTACTGTAGCTACAAAGCAAGCAATAACCTGTTGCATTGCAGCTACGAATAGTCGTTTTGCAGGAAGTTTATCATTAATTCCATATAACATAATATTTACCTCTTTACTGAATTAGTATAAGTTTTTGGAACATTTACCCAAGCCCCAGTAACTGAATCTTTATAGTCACTACCACCAACTACTTGATTTGTACTAGTAGTATATATAGTAGATTCTGGATGAATTTTAAAAGTATCTGAATCAAGAATAGTCTTTGTCCCCTGATATGTAACTTCTTTCATCCACTCTGGTTTATATGTCCAATCTGATGTTGTTATAGTCCAATCACTTCTAGAACAATCACATTGTCTTACCCAAGGCGCATTAATGCGGCCGCAGCGAGGACATTCCCAACCCTGTTCTGCTTTATAAGGATAAGGGTTATAAGTCTACCACTAAGAAGTGGTAGTAGATGTACCTGTACTAGTGGTTGAATCTCCAACCTAAACTTTATCTGTAGTTTTCATAGATTACCTCCAATCTGATATGAATTCTTCTGTATTTTCAACAAATTCATGTTCTTTTTCTTTAATAAAAGCAATAGCATCATCAATATTACTAACAAGAATGCCACCTTGCTTAATAAGACCAGTAACGTAAAGATTCTGATAGCTATATTGCTGTTCTCCTAATGAAGCGGCGCCACCTTTATCTTTAGCTTCACTATGTGTTAAAAACATCTGTCTATTATCAGTACAGATACCGACAATATACTTATGGTCACCGCGCTCAATCTTTTCATGGAATTTACCAATTTCAGCACAAGTGCCTGATGGAAGAACATCTCCATCTATACAAGCCACAAGAATATCAGTTTTATTAAGACGAATGTTATCTCCATTTGCAATCTCTTGAGAACCTGCGAATTTCTTTTTACCTTCAACGCCATTAATATCTGTATTTTCAACAGGAGAATACAGATCAACTCCAGGAATAGCCGCGCGAACTTTTGCAGCCCATTCCGTATTCCTTAGTAAGTCACCATATGTAAAAATTGGTCCTGCTAAATAGATTTTCATTTTATTCGTTCTCCTCATCAAAATTTAAAAGTTCTTCTAAAGCCTCAGAAAATAAATTTTTCTTTTTTTCTTCAATGGGCTGTTTTTTAAAATAAGTATTATAAATATAACTTTTTACTACAGTAAAAGTTTTTGAAGAATTATCACGAGGATTTTGAGCGATATATTCCTTTAATTTTATTTTATCTTCTTTTGGAAGTTTTGCTATAAAATCTTCTAAAAAATCACGCGTAAGATCATTAAATTTTATATTAGTTGTATCCATTTCCATATTTTTTTCCTCCTTTTAACTATTTTCTATCTATAAGAATAAATGAAAATTATTCATTTCCATATTATCCCATGTATCAATTATTTCACATAATTTACTTACTGTTTTAAAACTATTATTATAATCTCGATGATAAATAACATAATTTAATAATTCAATAATATTCTATTTATTCATTTCAATATATTTACCTAATTCATAATTAGATAAAAATGATATCATGCTGAGAATATTATTTGTAAATGTTGCAAAATAACGTTCGCCTAAAAATATATTATCTGAATTATAAATTTCTTTACTATTTAACTATTTTTTACTTTTAACTCCAATTAAGTAAATATCTAAATTATTTGATATATTTTTTTTATTTTCATCTGTTTCAATAAATACATCCGATTTTGATTCTATAGTTTGTTGTATATTTTTTTCTATTGTAGGCTACATATCTGGGACAGTTATTCTTGTTATTCTTTTTTTCTTAAAAATAAATATATTTTCAGCATTATTTAATAATCCTGAAGGCGTCACTCTTTGATTATTAGTTAATAATTCAATATCTATTAAATTAAATCCACACGTGTCTGCTATTATTTTAGCATCATCTGCTAATTTATATGTTTTACTATTTTTAATATTTAATGCTAAAATACCATCATCAATTAAATATTTATTGATATTTTTTAATGTTAATGTTAAATAATTTTCTTTCCATTCATTATATGATATTTGTGGATTATAACTCTATTTTCCTATGATATAATCTTCTAAATCAAAATATGGAGGAGAACTAAAGGCTAAACCTATAGTATTTTCCCACTCTGGAATAAAAAACTCACTTCCCTAAGTTCTAATATCAACTATACTTTTTAATCCAATATTATCATTATAATCATGCATTAATTGCTATAATCTTTCAGTTAATAAGTAATTTGGGTCAGTTCCAAAATAATTAATATTTGAAGTCATGGCGCATAATAGCCTAACGCCCCAACCACAACTAAAATCATACCAATTATTATTAATATTATACTTATTTGTTATATTACGTGCAGCTTTAATTGGAAAGTTTGGTGGGAAACCTGCTATATTATGACCACCAAGTCGTATTGCAGTATCAATATTTGTACATAAATTAGGACTATCAAATACTCTAGCATTTGTTTGTGTTCTTGCTTTAAAAATGCCTAATAATTCTTTTGAATTAAAAAGTTCTTCAATTGTCCACTTAGCATTTTTTAATTTGGTTTTAGCCATAATGTCTCGAAAATAATAACGAGTAACTTTATCAACCATAACGCCATCTTTTGAAAGTGTTTGTAACTATTTAATTACTGATGCAAATTCCGGTTTTGCAAAAAATTCTTTTTGTAACTATGCTCGCTCTTCTTCAGAAACCTCTACCCAAGTTAATGTTTCTATTGATTTTCCTTTATATGATATTTTCATTTGATACCTCCATTTACTATTTATATTATAACACTATTTATTAAAAAAGTCAAATAAAAAAGAGGGCGCTTTCGCGCCCAAAAATTAAATTGGTGGCCGCATTTTATCACACAGCCGAGCAATTTCATTACGTTCAGATTTAAGTAATTTAACAGTACCAAATAATGGATCGCCACTTAGATGTTCTAACATAGAACGAATACCATTATTGCGCTCAAATTTTTTATTATCAATCTGAGCAATATCTCCACAGAAAATTAATTCACTACTAGTTTCAATACGACTCATCAGTAATGTTACTAGTTTATCATTCATATTCTCACATTCATCACAGATAACAATAGAATCATGAATTGAACGTCCACGTATATGAGATAATGGATATATTTCTATAACTCCATCATCAATTAGCTTATCAAGCATTTCTTGTCCACCCAAATGGTCTGCTAGTGGCGCGCCCCAAATACTCATTTTATCGCGCATATCACCAGGTAAGAATCCGATATCGTTAGTATCTGCTACTACAATGTTGTTACGCACAAATACTAATTTAGCATATTTGCCTTTACTTACTTGTTCAAGTGCATATGTTAAAGCAAGTAATGTTTTACCACCGCCCCAAGCACTAGTTAAAAGTTTAACCTTAATATTCTGGTCTTGTAATAAATGAAAAGCCATACGTTGTTCTAGGTTGCGTGGCTTGATTGTTTCATCTAAATAGGGGTTCTTCATATCCTTATATTTTAATCTAGAATATTCGTGTCCATTCCAAATTAAAATATCTTTCAATTCTCCGCCTTCATAGATTTCGGCAAATTCATTTATTTTACATTCTAAAATATTCATTTTAGGGTCAGCATATAATAATGCCATTTCTTGTTCAGTAGGATAATATTTACCCCATCCTACCCATGCTTCTTCGTGTCGATTAACTAGTTCTGTGCCCATAGGATAAATGGCACGAACATGTGGTAATTGTAAGGCAAATAAATATTGAGTACCATCACTTGTAAGAAATTCAATTTGCCTATCCTATTGTAAGCCTAATAGTTCAGCAGTACATAATATACGATGGTCATTTATATCACTTAGAAAACGATATTTCTTTAGTAATTTATCAATTTTTCTATTATCTTCTATTACAACTTCAAATTGGTCAGAAGTTAAAATAGCGCGAACTGCTTCGCGCGCGAGAAATTTAATTTCATGACTATATTTATCTGAAGTTTTAATATTTTCTAATTCTGATACAGTAATTGGACTAATTCCAATTTTCATATCAGGATGAATTAACCCATCCTAATGTAGTAATGCTGAAGTATCAGCAAAATATTTAATCATTTTCCATCAGCTCCAATAATTTCATCAACCATATTTTTTTCGAGCATCTCTTGTGCTGTTAAAAACCATTGATGGCGGGCTTGGGCATCATATTCTTCTGCTGTTATGTTAGTATTATCTATAATGAATTGACGAATTTCTTTATCTTTTGAATCATTAAAAGCCATAATATCAGCAGCCGTTTTAGATTCACTTGGAGAGATAGCGATATATCCATCATGAATCAATCCATATGTGCTGGGAAAACATTTTCTTGTAACATTTTCATTTTTCCCTCCACCGGCTAAAATAACTGCGGCCATTGATGCTGCATATCCTAGTACAATAATATTTAAAGGTTTACTATACTAAGCAATATAATGTGCTAAGAAAAAACCATCAGAAACAGAACCGCCGCAAGAATTGAGAATAAGAGTTACAGGTTCATTAGAATCATCTTCTTCAAATTCTTTCATTGGCAGATATACTGCTTCTACGATATGTTCATCAACATCGCTATTTAATAGAATAGTTCTTTTATCGTGTAGTTGATGAAAATATTGATATAAACTAGGATTAAATTCAAATTTACTTCCAAAGAGGTCAAATAGTTCATCTAAATCCATAGACCTGCCTCCTTTAATTTAAAATTTTGTCCAGGGTACAATCTTTAGGCTCCAAATCACCTTTGCGGATGGATTTAAGGTATGGATGCCTAATGCTAATACCAGATGCTTCACTAATTGCCATACCGCCGATAGTAATAGGACATAAATACCATTCTTCAAAATTATCGGCTAATGCCTGTTTAAACTCATCTGTTAGCCCTGAGACTTTACAAATCTTTTGTAGATTACCATTTGCATTATATACACTTGCAAATATTGCACCTGGCCATCCCATATATGCCCCTTTAGTAATAGGCTTTATAGCGCGGCCAGTTTGATATTCGCCAAAGTATTGACCATATAGTAAGTCACCAGTGCGGGTATCGCGCCAATAAGGCCAATTAGCGATATCCTTACCAGTATAATTTTCCATGGCTGGTTCAATGCCAGTAATGACACAATCAATTAAATGTTCGAGCTCGCGCTTAACCTTTAATGTTTTATGTGCAGTACGTTTACCAGGCTCTGGTAATCCACTATTTTTATATACTACAACACCTTCTCCACCTGCGGCGAAAATAGTGTTGAGTTTATCATAAAAAGTATTATCCATAGGATAATAATGGACATATGTTACTAAGGGATTATTGATGCGCTCTGCTGCGGCTTTAACATATTTTTGTCGTTCAATCCACGGGGTATTCATAAGGTCTTCCCCGTCAAAATACCAGACGTCAAAGATTCTCCATTTTAATTTTTGATCGAAAAATTCATTGTTTTCAATATCTCGTTTATCTTTGGCGCTAAACTTGGTATTCTGGCTGGCTTCGGTATAAAATTCTTTGCTTTGAATACTTTTTGATTTTATAGCACTTGCGCGCAGAACTGACCCAACATGTCGATCTATACCTTTATCATAATATATTTCTCCCATAATACGAGTCGGTTTGTCAAATGCGGCGGCGACAGAATCAAAAAAGAATAATTTATCTTCCAATCGTCCATATTCTTTACTTACCGTACTAATACCACGACTAATAATGCGTTTATCATTATCAAAATCACAAATAAAAGCAGAATAATTACCATCTGTTTTTAATTGAAAACTATACATACCAGAATCAATAATTCTATTAATTTCTAATTCACGCTTTTCTTTAGAATATGAAGAAGGAAAAGACCAATATTTTTCTGGTTCTAATTCTCTTAGTAACATTTAAATCTCCTTTAAATCATTCAATAATGCCCAAGCAGCATCTTTCATCTGCTCAACACCTTCATCATTATGAATAATATAATCAAAGCCAAAATCATCTAAACTAGTTTCACTTGGATGCTGCAATTGTTCTTTAGTCAATGCTGGATTCTCCCAAGGAGTACCATCACTATTAGTACGTTCGATACGTGCAGTTACTACATCAAGCAGTTGTTGCGGCAATGTAATTTCATTTTCGAATCGTGCATCAGGGATAATGGCTACATCAAAATCATTATAAGGAGCAATCGCGCCTAAAAAGCCAACAACAATTGCTGTCCAATAATCAGGAGCATATGTCCTTACTTTATCGGTTCCTACCTGTTGTAGAAGTGTACGGCCATGTTGATCTTTTTCACCATTCCAATTATAATATTCTTTGAGCAACCATTTTAAAGCATCGGCATAATGAATAATAATAGTTTTTTTACCGACTTTATCTAATTCTTGCTTTAAGAACAAAGCAAACATATCTTTTCCTGAGCCAGATTTTCCGCTCAAAATAATAGTTTTCACTTCTTTAGTTCCTCCAGTTTTAGATTAAAATAAAATTGAAGAAAATTTTGTATTTCTTCACTTGAAGAAGAAGTATTTGCACAATATTGTGTAAAATTATCTAAAAAACTTGCGGCAGCATCAGGGTTCATTTGGGTAGATAAATGAAACGCTATTTCCGCCATGTCTTTTAAATGATCAGGAATATCTTGATAAATCTCAGTCATCTTTATCGCCTCTGTTTTGTAGAGTATTTAAAGCATTAAAGAAATCCTATACTTCTTCTTTTGTTTCTAAAGTTACTTTCATAATACGTTTAGGCGCGCGGCGTTCATCATCGTGCGGCATTTCGTATACATAATATTTTGGATTACCATCTATACTTTTAATAGATGCGAAATGTCGAGTTTCATCCGTGCTATAAATCTTTATTTCACGAGTAGAATCGTATAAATCATAGCCATAGCCATATTCTTTATAAATAAAACACTCAGGCCGAATCTGATCCATAAATCCTTTAAACTCATCTCGAGAAACTTCATATATTTCGTCACTCATATTGTTCTCCTTTAAAATTATCTTTTAAGTATTGTGATTCTTTTTGCGCTAATCTGTCACATTCATTGTTCCAATAATTTGTACTATGTCCAGTAACTTTACTAAAGTTAAACCAAACATTATCAAAAAAAGGAATAATTTGTATCCATAAATCTTGATTAGCTACGTCTTCTCCCTTAGAATTAGTCCAACCATTATATTGCCATTTACGATACCAATTCTGATGACAACAATTAATTGCATAAGCAGAATCACTATAAATAATAACCTTTTCTCCTGGCTTTCGATTTGCAGCGGCGAATTGTAAGGCATTGCGTATCGCTAATAATTCCATACGCTGATTGGTGGTCCCATATTCGCTGCCGGAAGCTTCATAGATACGTTCTCCACCACGGAGGGCAATGAAACTCCAACCGCCAAAGGTCATTACTGGGCCTTGACGTTTAGTAGAACCGTCGGTGTAAATTTCTAAAGTAGCTAGTCGTACTTGACTGCGTTTTTCTTCCATAATTCAATCCTTTTTTCTTTTATTATATAATAAAATTAAGTAAAAGTCAATTATTTAAGGAAGCTATTTGTTCGTAAGTTTTCCTGATATAGATCATCAATCCATTGGTATTCAATATCAAAAACGCCATTTTTGTCATTGGTGCGTTCAAGTAATTTTATATACTTATCATGTAATTCAGCAATGTGTTTAAATTCATCATGCGTGTGCAAATGACCGTTTCTGCATGAGGTTGCAAAATCTAAGATTTCCCAACGGATGCGGTCTTTTTCATTTGCATCAATTTCACTCCGAATTTCTTTTAATTGCTTAGAAATATCACCCATCTAATTACTTATTTTACTATTTAGTAATTTACCAAACCATTTGATAAAAGCTGAAATTGGGTTCCATTTAATTGGTGTAATTTGAATTACTAATGATAATAAGAAAATTATTTGGACGCAATTGTGTACTAACCAATCTACTACTTTTTCAATTGTTAGCGTATTCAACTTAATCTCCCTCCTTTTTATTATTAAATATATATAAATTCTATTAAAATAGAAGTTATATCATTATTTTTGCGATAACTATTCTTTTAACTATGATAAAAGTTCTGAAAATTTAGCTAAAAAATACATTGTTAAATGTGTTTTCTATAACGCCTCTCTTTTCTCATTATCCCAAGCAGAACCATCACGTAAAGATTCGAGTGTCCATGGAGCATGTGGTAACGTGGCATGGGCATTTTTAGAATTATATGTAGTTAAGTTTAATGTTGTTCCATATGATGCTTCTTCAACTCCCTATACAAAAGCATTCATTGCTTTCGCAGTTTCATGTAAAATAAAAGAGCTAGGGACATATGTATCATTTAATGTATATAAATGTATATTTTCCACACTACTTACTTGCTAGTTCATCATATAATTTTTTACATCCTGCGAAATAAAACTAGCATCTGTAAACATCAAAAGTCCAACATATCCTGAAAGATAGTCTTCAAGAGAGTGTTTATTAGCAGAGCCAATCATACCATCACCGCAATTGATTAATGCAAATATTAGCCACTCAGCATCAAGTGTAGTTAACTATGCATCTGCTAATAATTGATTAATAATTTCTATCTATGAAGTTATAGAGGAACCAAAAGCGGCACCACGGAACATCTATGTTTTAGCATCAATAGAAGCATATCCTTTAACTGTATCATGAATATTAATATATTTAATCATATTAGTTCCAGAGACATTTAAAGCATCTAAATCCGCTTTTAATTTTTCTACTATTGATCGCTATTGGTCAAATAACTAGGCTAGTTCTTTTGTATTATATACAAAATCATCTCTCGTGCTAACTTTCTGCTATTTAGCATTTAATTCACTGATTTCTCGTTCTGCATTACTAATCAGTTGCTATGCTTTTTCAATAATTTTTGGATCATTAATATTTTCATATGATACATCAACAACTAACATGCCCGCTTGTATGTCAGTTGGAGTATTTTGGCCTCCCATTATTCTTGCAACCATTCCTTCTTTTACAAAATCCGCCGCGGCCATTCCTTCATTAGTATAATAAAGCTAAATTTTTACTTCATTCATCATATATATATATTCTTCTAAGTCTTTTTTTGATAAATTTTTTGATCGACGCCAGTTATAGAAAGTACTTTTTGTTTTTCCTTGTGCTTTTTCTTGTTCCCATATTTTTTTTAATCGTTCTCTTAATACTTTAGTTGAATGATTTAATTCTTTCATATCATCAGCATTAACTGGGATACCATTCTAATCTGCTAAAGTGGTTAAAGTTATTTGTGGATTAGGAGAATTTATTATATCATTAAAAAAGGTATCTAATTTTCCTCCAGGCTTCATTAGTTTATCTAAACGTTTCTCAATTCGCTCCATTCTAGCAGAGCGATCTTCATTTCGTTTCTTTTTAACTTCGCGTGCATATTCTGTTACGAGAATGTTATATGCTTCTCTAACTAACATCTAGGTTAATGCAAGTGCTTGACGTTTATTTAAACTAAGTACGCCATGTTTTGTATCAAGTATCTATGAACCATAATGTATCATAATCTTTTCTACGATTTTACTAAAATCTGATTGTTCCTTAAACATACTATCAAATATTTTTTTTCCATCAAAATTAAAATATGGATTTTTTGTATCATCTAATATACTATCGACTCCCTTTAATTCATTTCTAGCTGCATATTCTTCTGAAGTTAAACGCTATTTTCCATTAGCTTCTTCTTCCTTTGTAACAGACACATACCGACCTTTTTTCATAGTTTCTGCATCCTTTGTTACAATCTCTTTATTATTTTCAATACGTTTAATTTCTTTATCTAATTCTTTTTTATATGCGGCTTGGCCTTTTAATGCTATATTAAGAGCATTAATTAAATTAAAAAACTTGTTTGCCCCAGATTCTTTGCTCTTCTCTATAATTTTTTTTATCATTTCATTTTTTTCGGCATATCGCCGTAGAAAGTTTTCTTCTCTAATATATTCAATTTCGGCAGCACTTTCTAAAAATTCTACTGCTTCTTTCATTTTTGCATTTGTATTTCCACGAAAATCACGAGTGGGGTTACGCATTGGACCATAAAGCCAAGTAGTAACCTTTGATGCAAGATTTCTGCCAATAGAATGTATAGGCTTTTGAAAGAGGGTACTAAAAAAAACATAATTATCAGAAGCAACAAAATTGATAGGGTAATATTCTGATTCAAAAACTTTATGAGTAAACTTATTCTTTACTTCCGCATGACGCGCTGAGGGGGCAGACCGCGTATTTCTCATTATCCCACCTCCATTTAAAAAAGCCATTCTTTCGAATGGCCTACTCTTTACATAGATATGTACCTGTATTATAATTGAATAAGTCCAATTTTTTTAATACAGTGCTTTATTTTATCTTCCTCTACATTTAAGTCTTGAAATCCTTGTGCTTTCATAGTTAAGCAATTTAATACATAAGCATAGCCTAAAAATGCCGCGCCTGTATCTATATCTATTTTTGCGCCAGTCATTTGAAAACTATTAGTGCCTATATATTTATATGGCTGCACATCTTTATTTTCATCCCATTTTACGTTAAGGTCTTCAATTAAGTATGGAATTGGAGTATGACCATGAATGACAGTACGATTTGGCGCCCATTCATATTCAAATGCGGTACGACTCCAAAGTAAAGAACTAGAAGCATATTCGTCCGGAGCAACATTATCATATTCTGCATCTGCTACTCTTTTAAAAGTTTTATAGATTCCCGCAGCGTGACAAAAGTCACATGTATCCGTACTAAAAGTTAACGGCAAATCTTCAATTTGCTTAACAAAATCCATTGGCATACCATCTTTAATCCAATCCACTAGTGTTGGTAGGCCGCCATTATAAAGAGAATCTTGAATTGCGGCATATTTGTAATCAAAATATTTACATGCAATTAATGCCTTTTTAATATCTTTTTCGCTTGATTCTGCAAAACTAAATTTTTCTTTAATTTCGCGCGCGGCCTTAGTAAACATATCCTCATGATTTCCTTTTAGATAAATAACA
>Ga0247608_10006971_pt1 | contig 11732 bp, 20 predicted proteins | sample 176DNAGHGlowgp2_FD_193490 | JGI IMG/M metagenome (GOLD analysis project Ga0247608, IMG submission 193490) | Sheep rumen microbial communities from Palmerston North, Manawatu-Wanganui, New Zealand - 1766 DNA GHGlow gp2 | ecosystem: Host-associated > Mammals > Digestive system > Stomach > Rumen ... | reverse complement strand
TATAATATTTATTTCGGAACAATTGGGAAAACTTTAGGATGTAAGTATCGTTTTACTAAGTGGTGTAAGGATAAAAATGAAGCTACTAAAATAGCAGAAAATTCTGCAGCATCCCTATACTATAAGAATGAAGGTAGGTATGGTATTCCTGAATATAATCAAATTGTTAATGAATCTGAAATAACTGGAATAGATATAGAGGAATTGTATAAAGAACATATTAATGATATGATGAGATTTTATGTAATTCCGACTGAAGAAGACTCAATTCCAAATAAGAAAATTAAATTTTGAATACATATGTTGTAAAAAGTAAACTAGTAACATTAGAGCATGATATATTAGATTATCATACTCTAGTGTTTAAAGTATTAGAAAACAATCCTCCATTTGGTCATTCCTACATCATGACTACAGTTTTTCCTAACTGGCAAGCCCCAATTCCTCCTTTAGAAGAAGTTGGATATCTTATGTATGATCAAGTAGAGGGTGGTGTAGATACGTATTACAATAGAGATACTGGTTCTATTGTAAAATATAATTTTTCAAATTTAATATTTAAAAAATTTGTAAAAGAAAAAGATAATTCTAGTAAAGATATTATAATATAATAAAGTTAAAATGAATAATGTAATAGGAGACGCTTTACAGAAAGCTCTAGACGCTAAAAAGAATGACTATTCCAATTTTATTTGGAAAGGTGAAAAAAGAAAAGAAGGAGATAAATACGTTCAAGAGTCTAAGAGAATCATTGATATGACTCCAGAAGAACTTAAAGAATGTTGGAATCATTGTGATAAAATGTTAAGAAATAATGATCCAAAACATCTTGGACGATATAATGTTCTAGAGGAAGTAACTTCTCAAATTAACAAGTGTAATACAGAGTTATTACTTAGGTACTTTGAAAATACTTATCAAAAAAGAGAAAACGGTACAGCTACCAAAAGATTTTCCCTTATGATAAGTTTGAGACAGCTTATGAATAATAATTCTGAAATTTCTGATTGGAGTACTGTTCCGTTTTCTAGTATTAGTAACAATTTACCAGATGAATTTAAGGATATTAGTGTCGCAGATGTGTTAGATGGCTGCACTGATAATTTGGGTGCGTACAATAAACAACATCTTACAATGACATTCATCACTAAAATGGGTTTATGGTTTACTAAAACAGAAGAAAATGAATTAAAAGGGTCTAATAATTCTAATGCAGAAAGACTAAAAGTAGCTAAAGAAAGATTACATCTTCCTTCTAAACTGATTCTTCGTTTTAGTGAAAAAGGACTTTCTTATCATGAAATGAGAGCCATGCTTATGCTCCCAAAGAAACAGAAGTATTCAGATATGACTACTGAACAACTTGTTACTCTTAGAAATAAAGTTCTTCTTCGATTGTCTAGAGAAATTGATGGACATATTTATAGCTGGAAGCATCTTCAAAAACAGATAGAACTTGTAGCTAAAAGTAAAGGAATTAATTTAAATGATTAAATATGACTAGAACGGAACGGCAACAAGAAGCTATAAAAAGATGGATAGCTAATAAAGGTAAAGGAAGTATCATAGCTCCTACTGGAGCAGGTAAAAGTCGTATAGCATTAATGTCTATTAAAGCTTTACTTAAAAAATATCCTAATTTAAGAGTTCTTGTTGTCGTTCCTACAACTACTCTTAAAAATCAATGGCAAGAACATATTGATAATTGGGAATTCCAATTTAATGCTGAAGTAGAAGTAATCAATACAATTGTTAAACATAAATATATATGTGATTTTTTAGTACTAGATGAAGAACATAGGTATGCAAGTGATTTATTTAAAGAAATCTTTAATTGTGTACAATATAAACTTATCCTTGGACTAACTGCAACATTTGAAAGACTTGATGGTAAAGAAAAAATCATATCTAAATATTGTCCAGTAGTTGAAGAAATTACTAAATTAGAATGTCTTGCTAATGGATGGATTTCTGATTATAAAGAATATCAAGTTTTATTAGATGTTGATGATATTAATTACTATAAAGAATTAAATAAAGAATTTATACGTTATTTTGAATTTTTTGGATTTGATTTCCAAAAATGTATGTCTTGCTGTGGAAAAGAAGGATGGAAATATAAATTGAAACTTCGTGATGAAATGTATAAAGGTAATGATGAATCTAAAAAGAAAGAAATTCTACAAGCAATTACAATTAATTCTATGGGATTAATGAGAGTAATGCAAAAAAGAAAAGCCTTTATTAATAATCATCCTAAGAAAATTGAAATAGCAAGAAAAATAATGGAAGCAAGAAAAGATAAAAAGATAATAACATTCTCTAATAATGTTAAAATGGCTGAAGCTATTCAAAATGGAGAGAATGTTTATACAGGTAAAACTTCTAAGAAAAGAAGTGCTACTATGATTGAAGATTTTCTTGCTGGACGTATAACTCAACTTAATTCATGTTCTAAGCTTGATGCTGGGTTTGATGACCCAAATGTTTCTGTAGCTATAATACTTGGAACAGACAGTTCTGAAATTAAAGCAATACAGAGACGTGGACGTACGGTTAGGGCTTCTACTGATAAAAATGCTGAAATATTCTATTTAGTAATTAAAGACACTGTTGAAGAAAAGTGGGTGCTTAATAATCACAAACGTGATAATGATTTAATTACTATTGATGAAAAAGGGTTAGAACAAGTGCTTAACGGAGATACTCCGACACCTTATAAGAAACTTATTGGTCAAATAATGTTTAGATTTTAATTATGACTATAGAAAGAATGTTAGAATTATTATTGTTACAGGAAATTTTTTATGTTTATAATAATGATATTGAATATAACGAATTTCTTAGTAAACATTATAATATAGAAAAAATAAATAAAAGATACTTAGAACTCGGAAAAGAGTTTTTAAAACAATATGCATTGAATAAAACAGAGAAATCTGATTAACACTTTAGCAGCTAAATACAATTTATGTATAAGCTGTGGAACATTTTAAGTTTAATATTGAGAATGAATTAACAATATTAGAAAAATATAATTTAACACCAACTGAATTATTTACAATAAAAGTAATTCTATTAGCTAAAGAGGAAGGAGAATACGAATGGTTGCAAAGATTTGCTCAAATACAAAAATTAAGGCCCATCCTAGAAAGTCTAAGAGAGAAGGGGATAATTCTGAAATCTTGGAAACTCCCGAAAGAAGGCTCAAAACTGGAAATTGAAGATATTCCTTTTAATCAGAACTTTCAGAAACAATTCTTTAGAGCTTCTTTTGAAATGGGAGAAGAGTTGTTTGAAGTATATCCTCAAAGTACTATAGTAAATGGCTCTTTATATAATTTGAAAAGAATATCAAAGCATTTTGATAGCTTAGAACAAGCTTTTCTAAAGTATTCTAAATACATAAAAAATAATCCAGAAACTCACCAACATATTATAGAACTTATTAAATGGGGAATTGATAATGGATATAATTTCTCTACATTAGATTCTTTTATTATAGATAATAGTTGGTTAGCTATTGAAGCTATGAAAGAAGGTAATGGAATTAATGTTAATACTGAAGCAATTAAAATGATATAAGAAGAGATTCTTGATTTAGTTAGAAAATTATAATAATATATTATGAAAAAGAAAGTTACAAAATGGATAGATTCTATTGAAGAAGTTTCTATAGAAATGGCTATAAACGATTTTTTCGATGGAGATTGGAATCCTAAAGATTGGGAAGAAACTGAGGAATATATAGATACATATATTGAAGAGGAATTTACAAATATTTCTGATAAAGAAAAGAATCAGTTAAAGTCAGAAATTAAAAAAGAATATAATAAAAGAGTTTTAAATCTTAAACAGGAAGAAATTGATCAACTAAAAGATAGAAAATCTATTTTGAAATTTCTAGAAGGAATAACGGATGATTACTGTGATGAAGGAGAAGTTGGCTTCCTACTTTCTTCTGAAGAAATTATTGATTTAATTATTAAAAATGGTAATAAATGATTAGAGTATATTTAGCATCAGATAATTATGCTTATGGTTATGATGTAACTGGATATGAAAATAAAAAGTCGGAATCTGGTTGGTATGATAATCTATTAACTGAAGATTTACTTGAAAGAGTTGGTCAAGGTGATATTATCATGTATTTTGATGACAATGAGTCGGCAGAAGATTGGTGTAATGAAAATGAATACGAATATGAGTTAGTAGAGCCAGATGACTGTAACTGAATTAATTGAGGATTTAGAAACTATTAAACTTAGTGATGGAGATTTAGATTTGTATGATAAAATAACTGTAAAAGATATTCATAATGTAGCAATAGGAAAATATAGATTTCATATATTTAATATTCCTATAAAGTATATATAATATGACAATAACTGAATCTCTTTTAAAAGAAATTGAATTAGGTCGGACAGGACACAACCATGGATTTTCGCTTGGATTACCTAAATTAGAAGGAATTATTGATGGATTAACTAAAGGAACTCTTACAGTAATAGGAAGTAATTCAGGAAGTGGTAAAACTTCATTTACTATACACTCCTATGTATATAGAACTATTATGGAGCATTTAGATGATGGTAATTTAAAAATACTTTACTGTAGTTTGGAGATGAATAGTAATATGATATTTGCTAAATTATTATCTTTATATATCTTCGAAACTTATGGTAAAGAACTTCCTATAAAATGTCTATTATCTAGAAAAAAGAACTATATTCTTAGTGATGAAGACTATGAAATAGTTCAAAAATGTATTCCTTGGTTAAATAAAATTGAATCTATTATTGAAGTATATGACAAAAAATTAGATGCAGATATAATGTATGCATTATTAATGAAACGACTTGAAACTTTGGGAACATTTACTGAAATGGAAAGTCGTAAAGTGTATACTCCTAATAATCCAGATTTAATATATGAAGTAATTATTGATCATATTGGGTTAATTCCAGGAAAAAAGCAAGGTATTGATGCAGTCATAGCTAGACTTATAAATCTCAAGAATAGATGTGGTATTTCTCCTACTCTCATTCAACAGATAAATAGAGACCAAGGTAATATCGAGAGATATAAGGCAGGTAAGACTCAGATTACTTTGAATGATTTTAAAGAGACAAGTGATTCTACTGATGCTGCTGAAATTGTTTTAGCTCTATATAATCCCAATCGAGATAGATTGAATACTTATAAAGGGTATGATGTCAAGAAATTGGGTGACCATATAAGAATAATTGATGTTTTAAAATCCAGATATGGAGAAACTGATGTAGAAATAGGAGTTAATTTCCTAGGAAGTGTCTGTGAATTTAAAGAACTCCCTTTACCTAACGAAATTTATGATTACGATAAATATTTAACACCTGATTATATATTAGAAAAAGATGTAGATGAAGAAAAACATGAAGTAGATAATTCAAGCAAAAATGAATTTAAACTAATTTTATAATGGCTTGTCAAACATTGTGTATTTATGGTGAAAGTGGTCACGGAAAAACAACTAGTCTTCGTAACTTAAATCCAGAAACAACTTTTATTATTTCAACTACAGGTAAACCTCTACCTTTTAGAGGTTGGAAAAAGAAGTATATTCACTTTAAGATTGATAAGGAAACTAAAGAAATTACTGGAAACTATTATGTAAGTTCTAATTGGGAAGCTATACTTAAGATTCTTAAGATAGTAAATTCAAAACTACCTAATATTACTACTATAGTAGTCGATGATTTTCAATATGTGCTAAGTTATGAATTTGTCGATCGTGCAACTGAAGTTGGATACCAAAAGTTCTCAGAATTAGCACAACATGCAATGGAAATTCTCAGATATGCTGAACAAATGAGAGAAGATTGTACAATGTGTTTTTTAACTCATTGTGAAAACACTGGAACTGAGATTGATCCTAAGTATGTTATTAAAACCATTGGAAAACTTCTTTCCGAAAAAGTAACTCTTGAAGGATTATTTACTTATATTTTCTTTGCAAAGACAGAGGAAGGTGATGATGGAAGGATGCAATATAAATTAGTTACTAATAATGATGGAAAATGTCTTGCAAAAACTCCAATGGGAATGTTTGAGGAATTAGAAATTGATAACGACTTAAACGAGATACTTAAAGTAATTAAAGAATATAACGAGGAATAATGTTAGAAATTCAATCATCTAAAATTGTTTTAACTCTTGTCGATACTGAAACAGGAGAACTTTTTACAAAGGAAGCAACCTTTGGAGATTTTAAAGAAGTAACTAAGAAAGCTACCACAACTCGTACAAGGAAAGTTAAGGATGATGGTGATCCTACACCTAAAATTACTCTTCTTGAAGGTAAGTGGCAAATGAATCATGCTTGTGTGGAACTTACAGGATTTGAGCCCGAAATGAAGCTTGAGATTAAGTTTGAAAAGAAGGGCAAAATCACAACTCCAATTCTTTGTGAAGATGAAAAGAGTGGAAATAGACTCACAAAAACTTATACAGTGAGTTGTAGGGGTTCGCGTCACGATAATCTTGCAGAATATGGAGACACATTTGAAGTAACTCCGTATGAAGGAAAAGAAGGATATTTCAAACTTAAAGGAAATATTGAAAAGGAATCAGATATTGTAGAGATTCCAGAAGAAATATCTGATCCAGAAGACGATGATTTAAATATTACCGATGATTCTGGAGTTGATATGTCAGATTTCGACTTAGAACTTTAATAATTATTTCTTAGTAGATAGTTTTATAAAAATAGATATTATTTTTTATTATTTTTTAATTTTATAAATCTATGAATTTTAACTTTAATTCAATTGCCGAGCAAAATTATGCCTCTAGTACAGGTTCTTATCTTCGTCCTTATGATATTTATACAGTAAATCTTACTAAAATTGAAAAAACAGAACTTAAAGGCTCAAAGGATCCTAATGCTGTTTATCCTATTGTAGCATTGGAATTTACGGGAACTGGAGAGAATAAGGGAGTGTTCACTACTAATTTGTTTATTCCAACTTCTGAACAAGATATGGAACGTCCTACATATCAAAATAATGAAGGACATGAATATCAAAGACCTTCTCGTTTTGAGAATTTCCAATTTACTTTAATGCAGATTGTTCATGCAATTAATCCTGTTGGAGAAGAGAAGATTAAAGCAAATGCTTCTAAAATTAAAACTATAGACCAATTTATTGATTTGGTTGTTAAAGCACTTGCTGGAAAAAGTAATGTGGAGACTAAGTTGAAATTGGTTGGTCGTAATAGCAACGGAACAGTATATGCTGCTCTTCCTAATGCTTGTGGACTTAATAAGGCTGGAGAAGTATTTCCTGTAAACTTTATTGGAGATAATCTGTTCTTCACTAATTATGAACTTACTCAACAAAAGAATTATCAAAATGCTAAACCTACTAATATGGATAAAGTTGAAAATAATCCAGATGAAAAAGGTGAGGAATTTGATTTAGATGGACTAGAACTTTAATAAATAATATAGACTCTTATGGAATTTATATCGTTACAACCAAAAATTACTAAAGACTTTATACTTTCCAAAGTAAATCAAGAGTCTATAATACAATATTATACAGGAGCTGATGTGAATAGTAAAAAACTATTCCTCAGCCCTTTACGTAAAGATAATCATGTAACTTGTTCAATATATAAGTCCAAATCTGGAATTCTTTATATACATGATTTTGCAACTAATGAACATATTGATTGTTGGAATCTTGTAATGAGGCTTTATGATTGTAATTATTATGAAGCTCTTAAAATAATAGCACAAGATTTTAATTTAGTTACAACTACTTTTGCTAAAACTAGTTCACCAAAAATTGTAGAATCATTAAAAGAAACAGAATCTGCTAAGATACAGGTTCAAATTAAAGATTTTACAACCAAAGAATTAGAATGGTGGAAATCTTTTGGAATTAGTAAAAAAACTCTTAAGAAATATCATGTATTTTCTTTACAGTATGTATTTTTAAATGGAGAATTAAAATTTACTTCTTCTGAACAATGTCCTATTTATGGTTATTATTTTGGTAAGGATAAAAATTCTGAAGAAAAATGGAAAATTTATTTTCCAATGCGAGATTCCTTTAGATTTCTTAATAATATTAATAAGAAAACTCTTCAAGGATATAAACAGCTTCCAAAAACTGAAGATTTACTAGTTTGTACAAAAAGTATGAAAGATGTAATGGCTATGTATGAATTTAATATTCCTGCTGTAGCTACTAATAGTGAAACACTATTTATCAGTGATAAGCAATTAGAAGAATTTAAGCAACGTTTTAAACATATATTAGTGTTTTATGACAACGACAGGCCAGGAAAATATAATATGGCAAAGATTAGACGAGAACATCCTGAACTCAACTATTATTTCTTGCCCGGACATCTCTCCAAAGACTTTACTGATACAATCAGACAAGTAGGAGTTGATAAAATGAAAGAATTAGTAAATCAATTTATGTCTAATTATAAATTTAAGTAATCATGAAAATTAGTGAAATGATACAAGAACTCCAAGAAATTCTAAGTGTTGATGGAGATTTAGAAATTTATGAAGAAACTCTTGATGGAGGAGAAAATACTGGATTATGGTATTCTGTAGATCCAGTAGTACGTTGTAAAGATGAAGTACAAATACGTACTGGTTATGATTTTCTTCCTAATAAATTTGTAAGTTTAGAGTAATATGAAAGTTTACATAGCTAAAGATTGGACAGGTTCTAAAGTATTTGCAGAACCTCCAGTTCTTATGAAATGTGGAGGTATGCCAGATATTTGGAGTGGCCATAGATTGCCATTTATCATTGATGGATCTTTTGCAGAAAATGAAATTCCAAGAGGAAAGTATTTAGAAAGAAATATTTGGTGGTCAATAGTAAATATTATAAAATTAAAAAAATAAAGAATTTTGATTTTACTGGAACTAGTTATCATGGAGATTCTATAAAAGCAAGTTTCTTCCAATTAACTCATTTATTTGGATTACCTTCTATTAATAATTGTGAAAGTAAAGTAAACTATGAATGGGAATTACAAACAGAGAATGGAACTCCATTTACTTTATATGATTGGAAATATTACAGACCATTATTAATTGAAGAAACAATAGAATGGCACATTGGAACAGATACTAAAGAACATAGTAAGATAATTAAGCAAGAACTTGATATGTTATTAAAATGAAAAAGTAGCTAAATACAGCAGTAAAAATAACAATGAAAGGAGGACAGTCTAGTGTTTATGAAAACATAGAAACCGCTAGCATGATGACTGGATTGTCTATACAAACATTAAAAATAAGAGCTAATAAAAATAGTATTCCAAAAGATGGGATACAAGTAGAGTGGGTAGATCCACATACTAAAAAACATTATACGGCCAAAAGGTCTAAACAAAAAGGAAGTGCATTTGAACTTGATGTGATACATAAGCTTAATGAAATAGGCTATAACACAGTTAGTTCAAGGTCAAATAGTAAAAATTTAGATAATATGAAGATAGATGTTGATGATTTAGAGGGGAGTTTACCTTGTTATCTTCAAATGAAAGCAACACAATCTACTCCTTCATATTTTAAAATAGCAGAAGAGTGTCCTTTAAAAGATAAACCTTTTGTAGTTTGTTGGAAAAAACAAGATAAAGATGGAGGACAATCTCCAGGCACAATTTTTATTGCTCCAATTGAGATGTTATACGATTATTTAAGTTTAAAATTAAAGAATGCTTAATAAATATGTTTATGCCGAGTCTACACAAGACTATTGGCCTGAAATTAAAACTATTTCTGCAAAATCTTATTATGATGCTGTAGAAAGACTAATAATGCAATATGGTGACCAATTAGAAGATGATAAAATTCTTAATACCATTGAAGATTTAGACCAACTAAAAGAATATCTAAATAATAATTATTCCATTGCATTATCAGATTTAGAAGACTATGAAGAATTATGATAAAATTAAGAGAACATCTAAGAATTTCACTTGATATAGATGGAGTATTAGCTGATTTTGAAACTGCATATCTCAAAAGATTTAAAAAATGGCCCAACTATGATTGGGCCATTACTCGTAATGTAGCTAATATACTCATCCATGAAAGAGATTTTTGGTTAAATCTTCCAGTATTAAATAAAATAGAATTTACTCCTCGTATGTTTTGTAGTGCTAGGGTAAATCCAAAAAGATGGACAAAACAATATCTCAGAGACCATAATTTTCCAGAAGCTCCTTTATTCCAAGTTCCTGGATATAAATTAAGTAAAGCTAAAACTCTTAAAGGAAGATGTGATGTTCATATAGAAGACAGTATAAAGAATTTTTTAGACCTTAATAGTAAAGGAATTCCCTGTCTTTTATATAATACTAAAACTAATGAAAATCTTGGCCCTATATTAAGGATATATTCTTTAGATGAAGACGAGATAACAGATGCATACTGGATTGGAAGAGAAGCAGGTGTATTTGATGACTTTAATAAATATTTTAACTATGATAATTAGTGGATTTTGGGGATTTGCTACTATAGCAATTATTGTAGCTGGATTCGTATATTATACATATATGAAGTATAAAAGGTGACTATGGAAATTGATAATGAATTAATTAAACAGATTAAGATTACTCCTTTGTTAGATACACTTAAACTAGAGGATATTGATGATGATACTTATTTTAAACAATATTCTAAAGATTATATTTCAAATTCTCGATTAGGTGTATTAAAGAAGGATGGAGTAAAAGCATTCTTTGAAGGAATTCCACAAGTTTACAATCCAAGTTTTGAGACAGGTACATTAATTCATGAAAATGTATTAGAACCTGATAAGTATGAAGTAATTGAGGGAGTATTTAAACCTACTGCAAAAGCTGGGTTAATGGCAGAAGCTCTTTACAGACCAGATGGAACGACTCCAACTGATGATGAAATTAAATCTCAATCTTATATAATTGGATATTATAAAGATAAACTTACTTCTAATAGACTTAAAGAATTTAGAGATAAAGCTGAACCTTATTGGAGAGATAGATTTATTTATGAACAAAATAATCCAATAGGAGATAAAAAACGAATCTATACTGATGAAAAGAATTTTGAATTATTAACTAATTGTTTAAGAACATTAGGAGAAAATAAAGATATTCAAAAACTTCTTCATCCGACTGGAATTGTAGAAGAACCAATAGTTGGAAATGAAAGAACTATTTTGATGGATATTGAAATGAAAATTCCTGATCATGAATCTAGAATTTATCATTTAAAAGCTAAATTGGATAATTTTAGTATAGATACTGAAGAGAATGTTATAACTGTTAATGATTTAAAGACTACAAGTAGGCCTGCTGTTCAGTTTGATCCTACATTCTTTTCATACCAACGTGAAATTGCTTTCTATAGTTATCTTCTTAAACAAGTAGTAAAGAAGTATTATAATATTGAAAATCCAACTATTAAGGGCAATTTTTTAGTAGTATCAACAATTCCAGAATATAATACACTTGTATATCCTATGACTCCTAAACTATTTAAGAGTGGAATGATGGAAGTGTCTTATTTGTTGAAAACAGTAGCTTATTTTAATCAAACTAAAGGATATGAATTTTGAAGAACTTAGAAGATTCTATTCTGAACATTATAGTTTAGGTTATCTAAATCTTACAGAATCTGATGGACATTCTCCTTTTGAAAGAAAGCTAATTCTAATTTCTTTAATAAA
>Ga0247608_10006969_pt1 | contig 11733 bp, 11 predicted proteins | sample 176DNAGHGlowgp2_FD_193490 | JGI IMG/M metagenome (GOLD analysis project Ga0247608, IMG submission 193490) | Sheep rumen microbial communities from Palmerston North, Manawatu-Wanganui, New Zealand - 1766 DNA GHGlow gp2 | ecosystem: Host-associated > Mammals > Digestive system > Stomach > Rumen ... | reverse complement strand
TGGCATACACGGCCAGACCGGCCACAGACTTGATGCCCGTTTTGCGGGTGATGTTTTTGCGATGGGTGTTGACCGTATGGATAGAGATGTTGAGCTTGTCGGCAATCTCCTTGCTGCTGCTGCCTTGGGCCACCAGGACCAGCACTTCGGACTCGCGCTCGCTCAGGTCGTAGTTTTCGTCTGCCGTGTCGTCGCCATCCTGGCAGCACTCGCGCAGAATCTGGGGTATCTTGCTGCCTTGTTCGCGGATGTCGATAACGGTCTTGAACGACTGCAAGAGGTTGGGCTCGACATACTGGTAAACCAACGCCACAACGGCCATCTGAGGGCGGGCCTGCATGATGGCGGCAAGGTTCATCTTGGCAGGCGACTGAAGCAGGTTGGGGTTCATCACCAGAATGTCAGGCTGGATGTGCGGGAGGCGCTGCGGGAGGTCGGTGGAGAGGTCGCGCATCGGGGCCAGAAAAGAAAATTCTTCATCTCCCAAAAGCGACATCAGTCCTTCGCGGATGATATCGGAGGGCTCGGCTATCAGCACATTTATCTTGAGCCTCATTGCAAACTCCTTTCCAGCTGCGCGATATAGGGCATAAGCACTTTCTCCTCCAGCTTGGCATGTTTCTGCAAGTCCGACGAGAGCTGCATGATACCGAAGACCAGTTCGTTGAGCTCTTCGGTCATGGTTTCGCCCGGGAGGTATTTGTACACTATTTGGGTGAGGTCGGTGAGCTTGTCTACCAAGTCGGTGTGGTGGTCGACAAAATGGTTAGAGACCATGTGGGCATCCCGTTCGCCCTTTAGGAGTTGGTGGAGGTACGGAAAGACATCACGCTCCTCCGAAGCAAAGTGTTCGAGGACCTCTTTTTCATAGTTGGAAAAGAAGTTTTTGAGAATCGTACCATAGCGTTCGCCAGCATGTTGCGCCACACGGGTGAGGTGTTTTTCTATGTGGGGCAGACGCTCGTTGACGTAGTACTTATGCGAGGTCATGAGGTACGGCACCAGATGTTCGAGCGAGGTCCGGTTGAGGCCATCGCCGTCGGGGTTGTAGTCGTCGAAGGTGTAAACATTGAAGACGAGGAGCACAAAATCCACAGGCATCTTATATCGGTCGCAAACCTCTTGGACACTCTGTTCGCCAAAGCCCAACGGTATGCCCAGGCGAGGCATGACAAGGATGAGATTGTGGTTGGCGGCAATGACGTCGGCCATCTTCATCCGACTAGTAAAAAAAACATTTTTCATGCTGCAAATATACACAAAAAAAACGGATTGGCAAATCCTTTGGCAAAAATATTTTGCCAAAGGGCAGGGCCCGGACTGCGGAAAAGGGGGTTGGCGGGCCTTTACAGGTAGGCGGAAAGAAGTTGGGGCCTAGGGGATTGGACAGCTCAGCGGGCTGGTGATTTCGCATCCGCGGTTGCGGGCCAGCCACAGCAAGGCATAGCTGCAGGTGGCCTCCACTCTCCCACCCCGCCGTTCGATTTCCTCCACGGCGCGGCGCACCAATTCGGAGGCGATGCCCCGCCCCCGCATACGGTCGTCGACGTAGGTGTGGGTGATGGTAAAGACCCCTTGAACGCCCCTACTACTACTCCCAGGAAACAGAAATATCCTTAAGTCGCTGCTGAGCAGCAAGATTCCCTTGTCGGGCAGCCTTAATATACCAGTCTATTGCCAATTCCGTATCCTTTTCAACCCCTAGTCCATAAAGATAGCAACCAGCAAGAGCTTCTTGAGCATCACTATTTCCTTGCAATGCAGATCTTTGAAACCAATAGGCGGCTCTATCATAGTCCAACACGACCCCTCTCCCTAAACTATAGCAAATACCTAAAAAATATTGAGCATAATCATCTCCATTTAAAGCAGACATAGTAAACCACTCGGCACATTTAGAATAATCCTGCTGCACACCCCTACCATTTAAGTAGCATAGCCCCAAACCAGTTTGGGCATAATCTATACCTTGACTAGCAGCCTTTGTATACCAGTAGACTGCCTTTTGATAGTCCTTATTTACTCCTTGGCCATAGTAATAACAATATCCTAACGCACCTTGTGCATCGGCATTTCCGGCCTCTGCGGCTTGGATAAAAGCCAGAGCAGCCTCCTCGTAGCGATTGGCAGCAAAAAGGCGCAATGCATCCTTGTAACAACTATCTGCTTTGTTCACAGAATCCTCTTTTACGACTTGAATACAGGAATGCACACATTGTTTCAATTCTTGTAAAACAATACTGTCATTTCTATCAGAAGAGCAGAATACCCAATCAGAAGAAGATCCACATTGCAAAGAGGCTCGTTGCTCATTATTAGTCATCTGCTTAACTCTTTCTGCCAACCTAAAACAAAAGTCTCTCAGATGTAGATCAGGAACAGTCATTGTTTCTAACCAAGCTTCAGCAAAAGGGCTATGACGTGACTCGCCATCATCAGCTTTTTCTCCATCCATCGTCGAAAAAATCGTCCAACAATCATCATACTGAGCCAGCGACAAGAGCATGTCTTCTGACCGATCTACAACATTAAGAAATGATGGAATTGACCTACAGGCATCGACAAACAACACTTTTGTTCTGCATTTAGAAGGATACGTATTTAAAGCATCGACGACTTTCCTCAAACTCACGCATCTGTTCACCACATCTTCATTACCCCTAACCGAAACATTGACAGGCACCATAAAATTACCATGACTACCATTTGAAAACTTACCTTGCGCACCATGGCCACAATAATAGAACACCGCAACATCATAATATTTCGATAAGGATCCAAACATACGAACTGCACGAGAAAAGGACTCATTGTTCACATCATAGGCACAGATGACATTAAAGCCCAATTTCTCCAGCATTTTTGACACTGCCTTACCGTCATTTACAGGATTTTCCAACCTATCTTGTGGATCCTGATATGTCGCATTTGCAACTACCAAAGCCAAGCACTTGGCCTCATCTTGGGCCCTCGCTGAAAGCAAACCGAATGCCATCAGCATCAAAACAAAGGACAATATCTTCTTAAACATATCTTCTAAAATGCAAGATCCATTATGCAATTATAACATGGAGTACAACTTCCTTGCGAATCATCAACTTCAACAATCCACACATCGACAAGCCTTCCTCCTTTATCAAACAAGGTTGAACTCAAAGCTATTCTACCATCCGTTATTGAAAGTGGAACTATATTATCTTCATACCACATTTGATACTGCATACCTGGTATTATCTTTATTGGCAAGACCTCCTTGTCCTCTAAAGTAAGTACCAGCATATCAACGTCATCATTAATACCTCGTCCTATCATATTTACATACCTTCGCAGTGTGCCCGTTTTCTTTGCCTCGAAAATCCTCTTACTTATTTTCATTGACTTACCCTTATTTTTACCATCGAGCGCACAAACTTTAAGTACCTGATTGATAGCACTTGCATCCCATTCAATCAAATCGTTGTCGGAGAAAGTGTCGCCCTTGCTTTTTTGAGCACCCCCTATTCTCACCGTCTGACAATTCATGTCAATTATCTGATAACTATCGGCCATGCACATCGGCCCTGCCAACACAGATAACAATAATAATAACAACGCTTTTCTAGTCATAAATAAATCGTTTAGAACAATATTTAATAAGAACTGAAAATAAGGCAACCAACAACAGATCCAACGCTACATAATATTCCGTGTGGAATACGTACAAAGCTGAAAAATATAACAACGTTGTGGCAATTGTTGCATCTAATAGCTTTGATAGAATGTGCAAAATCGACTTACCCCATTTTGACCGTACCAAAGCAATAGTCATGATCTGGAGATGACTTTTTTTTCGCGAACCTCCACATCTAATCAAAATTCTCCTGACAGACAAGAGGACTTGCCGAAAGCTGCCAAGAACTATGTTGCGAGGCATCAAAACAACAGAATACACAAGTAACTTGAGAAGCATGAAAAACCAATTAACCATATGCCACCTGTGCAATATCGAGAAATACGCATTCAACAAGATTACCGCACCTGGCATAGTCCCCCAAAAGGTATCATGAACATCATTCTCAAAATCGCCAACCATGACTATCTTGTCCGCACACTTGATAGGTATCAACTCCGGGTCGGACATAATGTCCGCTCCAAGATTATCATACCCCATTCTTTTCATATCTCCCGATTCACCCACCTCACAATCCTGATATTCAACGTATGGAACAGGGGGTACTTTCTTACGACATAAGCCCCACATTCCATTATAAAAATAAAGAGGTCCTTTTTGGATTAAATGATCTCCTGGCACATGTTCTGCCATAAGTAAAGGAACTGACTTTTTCCCATGAGTTGTTAACGGTATCGACAATGCATCGGAAATATCAAACGTCCGATTATAGCATACCACCCCAGAGATTGACTCTAATGAGCTGTCCGCAAAAGGTATTACATTGCCATCTTCATCAACAGACTGAGACAACAGCACCCTGTCCATCGATAGAATTTGACGAACCAACCTTCTATCATCTTCCGACCTCATCGAATCCTGACCATTTAACAACACATTACTCAAATCAATGTCAATAACCACAAGGCGGTAGCCTCCAAACAAATGCAACTGATGGAGGAAGTCAGCCAGTAGTCCCCTATCCGTGACAGCCTCTACCCCCAAATACATGCCATCCTCATCATACTTCGGAATTAGCATCTTATCATACGAAGTATTGACCAACACACACTCATCAGTATGGTTTCCCATACGAGCAAAACGGTTTTTCTGCCTAAGCACATTTTCCAGAAGTCTGACTTTAGAGTCTCCCTCACTAGGTTTATCCCTATTCCCTAAAAAATATGATATAACCAGTATCACCAACGATAGTGATACTGCCAGAAGAATAATCTTGCATCTGCTAGACATCAGAGTTGAACTATTTCTTGTGCAACCCTATTCCATATTCAAGGGAAAGACCTATGCTATAGCCAAACGAGGCGGGAACGTATCCATTAGGCACATACGAGGGAACTTTTGATCCAAACAAATGCAGTAAATCCACATGTGCCCCCAAACTCAGATAAGGGTCCTTGTCTGTGCTACTAATACCCAGACCTATGCGGCTATAGAATCCAGAAAGAAACCCTATTCCCGTGCTGGTAACTGGCACTTGGTAGCCAAGATTAGCATCGAGAAACAAATCCTCACCAACCCTTAGGTTGAGGAACAAGGGGATGCTGTGGCCATTGCCATAGACATCACCTACATTTGCTCTATAATAGCCAGTACCGATGCCAAAAGCAAACTTCTCACTGGTTCTGAATCTTAGTGTTAAATCAACATTCAGCGGAAACCCATCACTGTAAAACTCTTCGCTCTCATCACCGAAAAATCTCAAATGGGGATAATCCAATGTAACTCTCGTTGCCAGACTCACTTGAGCGTTTGCGCCCGTACATCCCAATGCAAAACAAAGCATCAAATAAACAAAGATTTTTTTCATATGCATATAATCAGTTAATAAAGATAACCTTAACACCATTTTCATCGGGCAGAGGCATGCTTTCGCCCACGCCAGCCCCAATATATGTTGGGTCACATACAACCCATTTTTTATCGTCGACCTCGATGTAATCGCCCTTCACGTTGGAGGCAAATGACACAGCTGTCGCCATATGCCCGGAATACTCTAACAGCACAACATCCAACCCCACAAGCTCACGCACAAGAATCGAAAACACGATGCTTCGGTCTTCACAATCATTGAAGGGGTAATAGAAAGATTCGTCAGCAAAAAGCGGTCTTTCGTATCCAAACTGTTCCTGATCGGTCATATAATCAAACACATGTTGTATCCAACCCAAGATAGTCTCTACAGACTTCAGATAATCCATTCCATGGATAGCTCTTTTAATCTTAGGATACAACATCTGTTTCATTTCTTCACTAAACGATGCGCACGCATACAATTTCCAAGTATCGGTCGCAGGATAATTATTGAGGAAGTCTATCAAGTTCCTATTAGTACGTAACTCATACGGGTCAGACAAAGGAATAATAGGTTTAAATCTGTGAGGAGCAGTCCTTTCTGATTGCAAGTTGGGCAATTCTGCCATTAAAATACTAGCCACTTTTTCGCCTGGAAATGCCACATCACACACCTCGCATTCTTCACCCTCCTGTATACCATTTTTCTCCATCACATAAAACCTTTGACCATAACGAAGCAAATAACAGTAATCATATAATTTCTCTTTGAACGGCACTAATAGCATCAATCGTTCACCTATTTTAGCGATTCGCGCCGAATAACCCGACTGTGTGAGAAGGTAAAGTTGTAGTACGACTGCCTCATTGCAGCTGTCCCCCAAAAAGGTACGAGCAACCACTCCTGTGAACTCAATATATGCCCAATCACACAGACGGTTGTTTTTCTTTATTTCCAAACAATCATGAAGCATTCCGTCGTATTCTCTTGAAGATAGTTTTTTCCATACTTTCGAAACGCCCACTCCATCGTTTGTTTCCAGATGTATTTTCAATCCGCCATCAACATGCAGTATAAATGGAGTTCCATAATAGACAACCATCAATTTCGGTTCAATTTCAATTGGCAACGGTATGGGCGGAACATTGATATTCTCATTTTCTAGTGACAACCTTTTGACTTCTCCTACCCGAATAGGGATACTGCTTCCAGGAGATCCACCTAGTGACACGTATGGGGTTACAGGTTTTGGATATGATTTCTGACGACTGGGCTTAGTCACTATAGCTTCCGACCAAGCTTCTTGAACGTAGCGTGCATATTCCGTATTGGCCAACCGCCTAAATGAAGCATATTCATCTGCATCCAACTGGCGGTAAGAATTGTAGTCGGCTTCAAACTTTGCTCGATATTGCTCCCATTCTGAACTATCTGTCTCAGCTGGCACCTGCGCTACAAGTACGTTATACCATCCTAAACAAACTGTTAGGATAACGGCAAACTTTATTTGAGTAGAACGAAACAGATACATGGGAATTATCACCAATGACTAATCTTCAATTTTAGAAAGCGTTATATTGACATGAACTGTCTCTCCGGGAATCCCAGATACCCATTTGCGCTCCGAAACATAACCTTGTCTCTGAGCAGAGATATTATATTGCTGCGCATCCATGTTGGCAAACTCGAAATAGCCATCAGTGCCTGTTACCATATTTTTTCCTCCAGGAGAGATGGTTATCGTAACACCATCAAGGGGGGAATTAGTAGTTTTATCCAAAACAAAACCCGTCAGCGTAGTGAATGAATCATATTTTTCCATATCACAAGAAGATGCCATCAAACCCACCGCTACCGTCAATAGGAGCATAAAAAAAATTTTACCTATCTTTTTCATGTGTTCTATTAAAAACTTATATTCATAGCAAATCCAACACCATCAGAACTAGCGTAAGGTGTACACCGAATTGCCGACTCACTCAACAGTACACGCCTAGGTCCCTTGGCCACAATTGCATCAACCACATTCCACACATACACGGCAGCTGCACTGGCAATAAACACATTACGAGAAATCATTAAATAATTAGCTCGGTCTGTGTATGCCATTCTTTGCTGGATATTGTGCGTGCTGGTTGCCTTATTAACATTATAAGAACGCATACCTTCACATGCGACAATGCCTCCCAAGGAGACCACTTCACCTAGGATAAAGCCTAAGCCTTTGCCCGTTTGACCTTTATCCAGTTGTGCCATACCCGGCACAAACGACCTTGGCGAAAAAGGATACCTATCGGTTACTGTAACAGGCTCAAAGACATTATTAGGATGTTTGCTGGTCTGAACTAACAAATACACTTCCCATTCGCCTGGTCCCTTATGATTTACAAACTCATCTATCACACGGGCTTTAACCGTCAACTCACCATTACTGTTCACCGTCACGTTACCCCCACTTACATTAACCTCGACACGCTGACCCGTAGCAAGATTACGGCGTTCTATCACCATCTGCACAGCCTTATTCCGAGCTGTTTCACGGTCTGTAGCCGTTCCTGACACCACCTCAATATAAGAGTTCTGCAACTCTTTAAAAAAGCCTTTCGTCCACTCTGGAGGCGGATCTAAAGCCTGAGCCCTCAACAGTATAACGTTGAGGACACAGGCAAAACATATAAAAAACTTCTTTTTCATTACATGATGCTAATTGGCAAAAGCTTTGAATCGTGCTTCCATATCTTCGCGATACTTTTTCTCGTTAAAACCGATGCGCAACTTTTCATCATCGCTCAAAGCATTCGAGACACGTTCCGAAACACGCTTTGCCAACTCTTGCTTACTGATACGAATGCCAACATAACATTCTATGTCGCCACGTTCATCAATGCCACTGAACTTCACACATGTGGCTCGGGTATCATTAATAATGGCATCTATCGCTTGGTCTCCTGCGATAGTCATTTTGCTTTGAACATCATTTCCTGCATTACCCCCATGGCTTTGACTGAAATTACTTACCATACCTTTATAGGCATGTTGCATCTTCATGCGCACTATTTGTTGAGCATTCTGCAAGGCATACATCTGAGCGTCACCTTTCTGAGCCGCACTACATTTGTAAATGCCTGTGGCACCAAACTCCGTCTCCGAATCCAATTCTTGGCATGGTGCCTCATACGTGTCACCAAAGGGATTCGTACTGTTGCTCTGAGCCGTCTGTTTGTGCATACCGCAAGAAGCTGCCATCAAGGCAATGGACAAAGCCATGCCCATAAGAAATAATTTCACTTTCATCTTATTCAATATTTATTAGTTATTCAATTCATACAGTTTCTTAACCTCTTTAGAAGTTAAGTCACGATTATAGATACGAATTTCGTCCAATTTCATACTTCCGCTGTAGCTGTACGCACCTTCCTTGTCACCCCCAAACACCACCTTAGAGCAGCCGTTAATACAATTCTGGGCGTAGTTTGCTGAAACCTGGTCCACACGATTGCCGTCGACATACAGTACAGCCTCTGCTCCATTGTAGGTAACACATAGGTGATGCCAATCGCCTGTCTGTATACCCTCCGTTACATAGTTGTACGAAAACGAGACACTTCCATTAGGATATTGGTAACAGCTGAACCTAAACTTACTCTCCTGTGTTGCCCATAGGGTTGGAACATCATTATATGTTCCGTTTGTCTGTTGCGCTGCAAAAATGCAGCCGGGGTTAAAATCCTTTATCCAAAAGGATACCGAAAATTTATTCAAACCACTGAACAGGCTATATGGAATGTTCAGATACTGATTTTGAAACTTATTTAGGAAGATTCCTGTTCCAGACACGCCATCTACTGTAGATGGATTGTTCAATAATATGCCATCTACATCTTGTCCACTGCTGTCCACCCCTGTACCATCATCAAAACTATAATAAGCAATTAAACCCGAACGAACATTACCTGACGAGCCTGGATTGGAAGGATCGGTTGGGTCCAACTCTTTAAAGCAAGAGGTAAAAAGCAATAAAATCGCCATACCAAGAAAACTAAGAGTACAATTCTTTTTCATAACCTATAATTTTAAATTTATAATTCGTTATTGTAAATAGTCTGGATATCTTGTTGGGATATAGAGCGATTGTATATTCGTATGTTATCGAGTTTCATATTGCCACTATAGCCATACAATCCCTCCTTGTCACCCCCAAACACCACCTTAGAGCAGCCGTTAATACAATTCTGGGCGTAGTTTGCTGAAACCTGGTCCACACGATTGCCGTCGACATACAGTACAGCCTCTGCCCCATTGTAAGTAACACATAGGTGATGCCAATTGCCTGTCTGTATACCCTCCGTTACATAGTTGTACGAAAACGAGACACTTCCATTAGGGTATTGGTAACAGCTGAACCTAAACTTACTCTCCTGTGTTGCCCATAGGGTTGGAACATCATTATATGTTCCGTTTGTCTGCTGCGCTGCAAAAATGCAGCCGGGGTTAAAATCCTTTATCCAAAAGGATACCGAGAAAGTATGCAACCCATAAAACAGATTGTAAGGTATATTCATATACTGTCTTTGAATGGAACTAAGGCTAAGGTAGTGTCCTCCGTTTCCATCTGAGGGTAAGGTGGGTTCGTGAACCAACGAGGCATCGATTCCATTCTCCGAAAGGTCAGCCGCATCTCCATTGTCGAAGGTGTAATATGCCATCAACCCTCCGGATACCACTATCTCACCGCCACCGCCGCCAGTACTAGCTGAGACAAGCACGCTTACCACACTTCCATCAGTCACATTGCGCACCTGCAACACAGTGGAGGCTTCACCCGTCAGTGCCGAACGGTTCAAGGACAAGGTAACAGCTTTACTGCCCGAAGCCGCTACCACACCCATTGTCGGAGTTACAGTTAGCCATGAACAATTATATTCTATTTCATAACTGATGGAACTACTGCCTCTATTGTATATAGTGATGCTCTTCGATGCCGCAGACGTTCCAAAGTCAACCGTAGTGGGCGACACAGACATAGTATTCGAGTTGTACCCTACGCTCACAGGCAAGGTCAACTCGCTACCGCTATTAGTATTTGTAATACGCAGATTAACAGACACCGGCGAGGCTATCTGACTGCGGTCAATCGTAAGTGTCACTAAGGAACGAGAACCCGCCGAAGTACTGCCTGAGGTAGGGGTAATTTCGAGCCAATCGGCACTCCCCATTTTGGTTATGCTCCAAGTAAAGCTTCCATTTGATGCATTGTTGATAATCTGGAATGTGTGGATTGTCTCACTGGTTCCAAAATCAATGTGGGTCACATTCAAACTCATATCCGAATAACTTCGGGTAAGCATAATGTCTCCCGAGGCCACCTTGCCACTTCTCACTTCCACCACTTTTGTGTTAGTCACATATCCGGGCTTGGCCGCTTGGACGGTGTATCTTCCAACCGAAAGATCGAGAAACTCGTAACGTCCGTCACTTCCGGACACTGCTGACAGTCCCACTGGACTGAGTGTAACATCCACATTTCGCAATGGCTCTCCATTGTTTGCGTCTGTCACATATCCTGCCACTGATCCAAAGTCGTTTGTAATTTCTTTACATGATGCAACACATAAAATCAAAAAGATAGTCACCAGTAATTTAGCACGGAATCTCAACTTGTTAATCAGCATAATCTAACATTATTTTGTGCCTTTGGCTCAAATGGCTTACCTATTATATTCACAAAAGAAAGTGGAGCCATCCATTCTGACTTCATTTCTGTAGTAGGGCTTCGACTCCCAAGAATCAAAATAAAGGTAACCTATGAATCGCCCCACTGAGGATGTATCGATAATAAAACTACGATTACAACCAAAGTGAGCATTCATTTCTCCTTTAATTCCTGATTCTATATAGATGAATTGTCGAAGTTCACTACACGGAATTAAGCGAAAAATGCACTTTCCTAATCACTTACGAATACCAGCTCACGGTATCCAACTTTTGCAAATATATACAAAAAAAACGGATTGGCAAATCCTTGGGCAAAAATATTTTGCCAAAGGGCAGGGCCCGGACTGCGGAAAAGGGGGTTGGCGGGCCTTTACTGGTAGGCGGAAAGAAGTTGGGGCCTAGGGGATTGGGCAGCTCAGCGGACTGGTGATTTCGCATCCGCGGTTGCGGGCCAGCCACAGCAAGGCATAGCTGCAGGTGGCCTCCACTCTCCCACCCCGCCGTTCGATTTCCTCCACGGCGCGGCGCACCAATTCGGAGGCGATGCCGCGTCCTC
>Ga0247608_10006967_pt1 | contig 11736 bp, 8 predicted proteins | sample 176DNAGHGlowgp2_FD_193490 | JGI IMG/M metagenome (GOLD analysis project Ga0247608, IMG submission 193490) | Sheep rumen microbial communities from Palmerston North, Manawatu-Wanganui, New Zealand - 1766 DNA GHGlow gp2 | ecosystem: Host-associated > Mammals > Digestive system > Stomach > Rumen ... | reverse complement strand
ACATCACGGCAGGTTCTCAGGCCACGAAGAGCCGAATGCGCGAAGCCAATGGTGAGCAACGCGAGGATCAAGTCAAGAGGGACAAGCAAAATGCCTCGCAATTCCGCATCAAAGACGGCAAAAGGCAGAACCAGAAACATACGTACGATAATACTGATAGAGAATATGTAGAGATGGACGAAGCCATCGACTTCATGATGCCCGACTCGCTCAGGTATTATTCTGACAAGGACAAAACGGGAAAACGCAAGATATTCGGTCACGACGTTTTCAACAACAAGAATCTGACCTTCGAGAGTTCTATGAATTTGGCAACACCACAGAGCTATGTGCTGGGGCCAGGCGATGCCGTAAACGTCGACATCTGGGGTGCCTCCCAAGAGAGTGTTACAGAAGTCGTTACGCCCGATGGCACTATCACCATCGAAGGCGTTGGTGTCATCAAGTTAGGCGGACTGAGCGTCAGTCAGGCCAAGGCAAAGCTGAAGCGCGTGTTAGGTCCTCGCTATCAGGGGTCGAACATTGAGTTGACACTTGGACAAACACGTACCATCACTATCAGTGTCATGGGTGAGGTCAAAGTGCCCGGCACATACACCATGTCAGCCTTTGCCACCGTCTATAATGCCTTGTACATGGCTGGTGGTCCCAACGATATTGGTACACTTCGTAATGTCAAGGTATACCGTAAGGGCAAGTTGCTCTCTAGTGTTGACGTCTACGATTTCCTATTGAATGGCAAACTCTCAGGTGACGTCCGTCTACAGGACAACGACGTCATTACTGTCAGTCCCTACGAAGCATTGGTCAATATTACGGGTAAAGTGAAGCGCCCAATGTTCTATGAAATGAAGAAGACGGAGAGTGCTGCCACCCTACTCCGCTATGCCGGTGGATTTACTGGCGACGCCTATACCAAGGCCATCCGCGTGAATCGTAAGGCTGGGGCAGGCTATTCTGTGTTTAGCATTGGCGAGTTCGACATGAGCTCGTTCAAACTGATGGATGAGGACAGCGTCAGTGTCGACTCTACGCTCAACCGCTATCAGAACATGGTAGAGATTCGCGGTGCCGTATTCCGTCCAGGTATGTATCAGGTGGGTGGCGAAATCAATACAGTCAAGGCACTGGTAGAAGCTGCAGCCGGACTGACCGAAGGCGCCATCTCGCAACATGCTGTGATGCATCGCATCAAGGCCGACCGAACGCTGGAAATGATGAGTCTGGACCTTCGTGGCATTCTGGAAGGTAGTGTACCCGATGTCCCCTTGAAGAACGAGGATGTCATCTATGTAGCCAACCGTCAGGAACGCGATGAGAAGAAGACGGTGACCATCAATGGCGAGGTGCAATATCCGGGTGTATACCGTTTTGCTGACAACGAAACGATTGAAGACCTCATCATACAGGCTGGCGGTCCCACTGAGTCAGCCTCTTTGGTCAAAGTTGACGTGGCACGTCGCATCACGAATCCCAACGCCACAGAAGCCGGTGAAAATATAGCCCAGAACTTCAGTTTCAAGCTCAATCCCGACTTCACGATTGCCGATCAGCCCGACTTCACGCTGCAACCCTTCGATGAAGTCTATGTACGCCGTTCGCCCGAATATTACGAGCAGCAAAATATCACGATTGAAGGCGAGATACAGTTCCAGGGCACCTATGCCCTCTCTAGCAAGAACCAGCGTCTGAGCGAAATCATCAAGCAGGCAGGTGGTCTCACCAAGCGTGCCTATCCTGAAGGCACCAAACTATTGCGCCAGATGACCCAGGAAGAGCGCGACATGATGGAAACAGTGCTGCGTACAGCCCAGCGCAACTCTGGCAAGGATACTATCGACGTCAAGAAACTGTTGACCAATGCTACTTACCCCGTAGGTATCGAGTTGGAGAAAGCCTTGAAGTACCCTGGAACAGAAGACGATCCCATCTTGCGTGAGGGAGACCGCATTGTTGTTCCCCAATATGATGGTACCGTCAAGATTAATGGTGAAGTGCTCTACCCCAATACCGTCTATTTCAAGGACGGAAAGAATGCCGACTACTATATCGACTTAGCAGGTGGAGCCACCTCTACTGCCAAGAAGTCAAAGACCATCATTATCTACATGAATGGCATGGTAGCCCGTGCCGACCGAAAGCACAAGCCACGCCCTGGTTGTCAGATTATTGTACCCACCAAAAAGCAGCGCCGTGGCATGGGCTTGGCTGAATGGATGAGTATTGGAACCAGTGCCGCCTCATTAGGCACAATGATTGCCACTATTGCTAATTTGACGAAGTAAACGATTATGGAAGAAAAGAAAGATATCAAGCCCATCGACTTTACAAAAATTGTAAAGACGCTTTGGCCCCACCGCAGGAAGTATATGATTGTACTACCAGTTACGCTCATTGCCACCTACCTTTTTATGATATGCATACCACGCTACTACAGTTGCACGGTAACGCTTGCTCCTGAAGCTAACACACCTGCCATGTCGGGCTCACTCAGTTCGTTAGCATCATCATTCGGCTTGGGCAGTTCCTTGGCCAAGATGGCTTCGCAGGATGCACTCTACGCAGAAATTTACCCCGATGTGGTGGCATCTAAGAAGTTTATTGCTGGTCTAATGCCTGTTAATGTAAAAACTAAAGATGGGACAATTGCCTGTAATTATTATACCTATTTGCGCGACCACCAAAAAGCCCCATGGTGGCTTGTTATTAACTCGAAAATCAGTGAGTTCCTGAAGCCGACTCCAAAGGACAGTTGTTCCGGCAGAGAAAAGCTATCAATATTCAATCTCACCAAGCAACAGGATAATGTTTTTAACTCCGTAAAAAGCAAGATAAGATGTAGTTACAACAAGAAGACCGACATAGTATCCATTTGTGTACTTGACCAAGATCCTTTAGTATGCGCTTTAATTGCCGATGCCACTTGCAGTAAACTTCAAGAATTCATTATCGATTATCGTACCAATAAAGCCCGCATAGACTACGAATACTATAAGAAACTATGTGAGGAGAGCAAGGCTGAATACGACAAGGCACTAGTGAAATATTCAACTAGTGCCGATGCATATACCAATTCCGTAATGGCCACTTATAAATCAAAGGTGGAAAGTCTGGAGAATGACATGCAAGCAAAATACAACATCTATACGACTATGAATACGCAGTTGCAAGCTGCACGTGCCAAACTACAAGAATCGACACCAGCATTCACGGTGATAGAAAGTGCCTCCGTTCCCATAAAGCCTGCCGGTCCCAAACGCCTAATTATCTCTATCGCCATGATGATATTGTCCTTCTTTGTACTTACAGGAGGGCTGTTAGTGAAGAAGTCATAACAATAAAACAGGACAAACATGGTCATATCACTGGCATTACTTTTTACAACATGTATGATCTTGTCCTTTTGGGATGATAGATTCCTTGAAAGAGACAAGATAATATTATACATATTGTTTGGAGTAATCATGGTGCTCATAGCCGGTCTAAGAGTCCCCGGTTCCACGCCAGACTCAGAATCATACGAAACCATGTTTTATGGTACAAATAATACCATTATAGAAGAAGCCACTGAGCCATCGTTTAAATTTATTACAGGCATACTACACTCATTGTCACTTGGCATTAACTCTCTATTTACAATTTATGCACTCATTTCAATAGCCATTCATTTGCCAGTACTCTGGAAGCTGTCACGTTTCCCCCTGTTGGCACTCACCATCTATATCTCATACTATTATATGATGCACGAGATGGTACAAATACGTGCAGGAGTTGCTGTAGGCCTTTTTCTATGGGCTATCTACTATTATGTGAATGAAAAAAAACTGGTTGCCCTAGGCTTTATTCTTATTGGTATCCTTTTTCATTACTCGGCTACTGTAGGACTGGTTATTTTCCTACTAAGGAACAATATTACAACATGGCAAAAATATGTTCTTTATCTGGTTGTCCCTGTTGGAATTATGGTATATTTTGCAAATCTTGATATATCATATCTTGTACCCGACCAATTCGGAGGAGACAAACTAACTATCTACCGAAAATTGAGAGATGCCGGCAATGAAGAAGAACTGGCCGGTATAAGATTTGAGCGAAATCCTATTATATGGATGAACATGGTGTTGTATTACGTATGCATTATTTTCAGAGACTATCTAACCAAATATTGTAAATATGTGCCGATAGCCATTAAGCTACAGGCAATAGGATTCTGCTGTTTGTTTTTCTTGAAGGGTTTCAGTATGGTTGTGGGTAACCGATTAAATGATTACTTCTCTATTGTGTCAATCATTTTATGGATTGCATCTGTATATGCATTCTATCCGACAATAATGGGCAAGGTTATCAGCAACATAATATCCTCCATCCGATTTGTGGCCAGTATGCTGATTTACGCTTTATCATTATTATTCATGTAACCAAAACGACGTTTCTGACTTTGCAATGGGACTACAAAAGAATTTCATATATAGCAGCATCCTAACCACATCGACCTACGTTGTCTCTCTGGTTACATACCCATACCTATCAAGGACCTTGGGGGTATCGAATATTGGAATTGTTAATTTCATAGACAATCTGGTGAACTATTTCATCTTTTTTTCGATGATGGGAATTATGACGGTAGGAGTCCGTGAAATAGCAGCAATCAGAAATAATCCCACAGAGCTATCAAAAACCTTTTCGTCGTTGTTTAGCCTGACAGCCGGTTCTACACTATTGGCAGTAACCATCTTATGGGTTGCAATGTATACGGTAGCCACACTGGAGCCCTACCAAGATTTATTATACTTTGGACTCGTCAAACTTGTCTTCAATCTTTTTTTGATGGAATGGTTCTTCATTGGAATGGAGGAGTTCCAATATATCACCCGACGAAGTCTTTTTATAAGAACACTCTTCGTTATTAGCGTCTTTATCTTTATCAAAGACGCTTCCGACTATAAAATACTATTCCTCCTCATGGTATCAATGGTCGTTGCCAATGCACTAGTCAACTTGATTTACAGCAAGAAATTCGTAAAGTTTTCCTTCCACTCCAAAGACTTACGCCTCTACTATAAGCCATTCATTATTATGGGCATATACGTGCTGTTCACCAATATCTATACCACGTTAAATACTGTTTGGCTGGGCTTTGTTACAGACACTGTGCAAGTAGGTTACTTTACCACAGCAACTAAATTACACACCCTTATTATAGCCTTTCTCACATCATTTAGCAATATCCTCTTCCCCAGAGTTTCCAATCTCCTGGCAGAAGGGAAAGAACATGAATTCTGGTCAAAGATCAACACATCGTTTGATGCCCTTTTCCTTTTTGCCTTTCCGGTCATCTGTTTTTTACTCTCTGCCGGACCAGATTTGCTACATTTGTTTGTGGGTGACGGATATGAGGGTTCTTACCTCCCACTGCGCATTATTGCTCCCTTAATCCTTATCATTGGTATTGAGCAAATACTTGTTATCCAGATACTGATGGCTATGCATCGAGATAATATTGTCCTGCGAAACTCATTCATAGGTGCCATAGCGGCAATGACCTTAAACATACTACTTACTACACATTTCGGAGCCATTGGTTCAGCAGTTGTCTGGATATGTGTCGAGTGCATCATTATGATTGCATCTATGGCTGTCATCTACAAAAGTTACCATTATTTATTCCCTTATAAGCGTTTGGCCGCTTACATCATTGTCTATACTCCGCTACTCATATCATCGTTAGTGTTCCACTCACAGCTTGAGAACGGCTATATGGCTATGTTTGTTATTGCGTTGTTGATAGTTGTCTATATGCTAATTACAGAGTTGTTTGTGCTGAAAAATACCATTGCCAGACAACTGCTAAGAATCACAAAGGCCTAAAGTCGTATGAGAGTTAGAATCATCCTGTTTACCATATTCTTACTGAAGGTCTGTTTGACAAGTGTTGCGAGTACAGACCAGACAATGCCGATTATTGCTTATTGGGGAGTGCCGGAGCAACATACCAGTGAAGAGGCCTTTCGGACATTCAGCGAGTGCGGCTTCACTGTGAGTCTGTTCCCCTATTCATCACTGCTGGCATTGACAGAGGCATGCCGACAAGCCCACAAATTCGGAGTAAAAATTATTGGAAACTGTCCAGAGCAAACCAAGTCACACCACCAGGTAACTCAAAGACTTAGCAGAGAAGAAGGCTTCTTTGGCTATTTGATTCAAGACGAGCCAGATGCCATACAAATCAGGCAACAACAAAAACAAATAGAAAAAATACGGCAAAGGGATGATAAGCATTTATTCTACATGAATCTCTTCCCCTACTACAACCCTAAATGGCTAAAACCATCGTTAAAAACAGATACTTACACAGAATACCTTCGCATAGCATCATCAACATCTTGCCAACAGCTATCTTTTGATTATTATCCTATTACGACCAATGGCATACGAGCCACTTGGTATTACAACCTTGAGATGATACGCAAGGAAAGCATCAGAAGTAGCAAGCCATTCTGGGGATTTGTGCTCTGCACCCCACATAATGTTCCTTACGACAAGGGCAATTATTACCCCCAACCCACTCTAGCCTCACTCCGTCTGCAAATATACTCTAATCTGGCTTACGGAGCACAAGCTATCCAATATTTCACCTATTGGACACCCGACAGTGGAGAATTTCATTTCCACGACGGACCAATAGGTCAGAATGGGAAAAAGACCAGGACATACCGTCTGGTACAGACCATGAATCAAGAATTAAGAACTGTCGCAAAGCTATTCTACAATTCGCGAGTGACATCCGTCCACCATCTTGGCACGCTCGCTGAAGGAACAACCCGTCAAAACACCATGCCTACCAACATCCGTTCACTGAAAATTGAAGGACGACAGGGAGCCATCATTTCGCAGATAGAGAAGGAAAAACATCGCTATCTTATCATTGTAAATAAAAGCCATCAGGCTACTTTAACTATAAAAATAAAGTCAAGCAATGATATTCCGAAGTTCATAACAAAGCAACTCACGGAAAAACCCATGTCGACTACCTACACCGTACCTAAGGGTGACCTGATTATATTTAAACTTGATTAACAAACCCAAAATGAAACGACTATCGATCATAATTGTCACATACCATTCGGACCATGATATCTACGATTGCCTATCGTCGGTATGGCAACATTGCGACATCTCTACAGAAGAGCTGGAGGTTATCATTGTCGACAACAGCCCTGAATGCGAGCCAATGTTTACAAAACTACATCAGCTATATGGTGACAAAATCCTTCTCATTCACAACAACCATAATGGTGGTTATGGACAGGGCAATAATGTTGGGATCCGCCAGGCTTCAGCACCAGTCATCATGGTTATGAATCCTGACGTCAGGCTCTGTGAGCCTTTGTTTACTACAGCACTGAAGGCCTTTGACAAAGATAGCAACCTATGCATGTACGGCATAAAGCAAATGCTGTCAGCAAGTGTTAAGAGTCCGCTATCGTTCGATTGCACACGAAGTTTGAATGGCTATTTAATACCTATATTGGCATCTTTCTGCAACAGATATGATATTTATTTTCCTTCTTACATGTATTTTGCAGGTTCCTGTTTTTTTATCAACAAGCAGAAGTTTGAAGTAGCAGGGCTTTTCGACGAGGATATATTTATGTATGGCGAAGAAGATGACATCCACTATAGGATTAAAGAAAAATTTGGTGCATCATTCTTCTACAACCCACATCTTCATTATATCCATCAGACCCTAAATCGCCCTATGTCATTAGCGACAGAAAAGAAAATGGCAGAATCAATAGTCCTTGCCTATGACAAAAAAAACATCCCTGTCAAAGATACATATAAAAACCTTGTACGCTACTACAGAATCAGACTACTCTATGCCAATATCAAGAAGTGGTTGGGAAAAGAAAATACGCAACAACAAATAAATATTTTAGAAGACATTATTCAATATCTGAAAGGACAACAATAGTTATGAATAAAAGAAAAAAAATCATGCTCATCTTTGGCACACGTCCTGAAGCTATTAAGATGTGTCCCTTAGTAACGCAACTTCAAAAGGACATTCATTCATTTCAAACGATTGTATGTGTTACTGGCCAACATCGAGAAATGCTGGATCAAGTTCTTAGGTTATTTGATGTCAAACCTGATTATGACTTGGACATCATGCAACAGGGACAAGACCTCTATGACATCACAACAAGAATCCTTACAGGAATGAGAGACATCCTCAACAAATGCAAGCCCGACATAGTCCTTGTTCACGGTGACACCACAACATCTGCGGCCGCTGCCCTAGCCGCTTTCTACCAGCAAATACCTGTAGGACACGTGGAAGCAGGTCTACGCACCAACAACATCTATAGTCCTTGGCCTGAAGAAATGAATCGGCAGATTACAGGCCGAATAGCCACCTATAACTTCAGCCCTACTCCACTAAGCCGTGACAATCTCCTCAATGAGAACTCTAGAGGAGAGATTCTGGTGACGGGAAACACTGTTATTGACGCACTCCACATGGTTGTGGAGCGACTTAGAAACGACATCTGTCTCGCAAAAGAGCAAGAGGTTGTATTACTAAATGCAGGATACGACGTAAGCAGACTGAACGACCAACGAAGGCTTGTACTGATAACCGGACACCGCAGAGAGAATTTTGGAAAAGGATTTATCAACATGGTCACAGCCATGAAAGACCTATCGGAAAAGTACCCCGAGGTTGATTTTGTTTATCCTATGCACCTTAACCCAAATGTACGGAAACCCATCCACGAAGTATTTGGAGAGGACTTATCAATCTATCAGAATTTTTTCTTCATAGAACCACTTCAGTACTTAGAGTTCGTCTTCCTCATGGAGAAATCCTATATTGTGTTGACCGACAGCGGTGGTATTCAAGAGGAAGCTCCTGGGCTGGGAAAGCCCGTTCTGGTTATGCGTGATACCACAGAACGTCCCGAGGCACTTGAGAGTGGAACTGTGCATTTGGTAGGTTCAAACCATGCAAAGATTGTCAATGAAGTCAGCACTTTACTTGACAACAAAGAGGCTTACGAAAAAATGAGTAAGGCTGTCAATCCGTATGGTGACGGGCATGCCTGCGAACGAATTGTTAATTTCTTAAAATTATGCTAGTATTCATACGCTGCAACGATATCATATCGGACTCACGTGCAAAAAAATATCTGGACTTTCTCGACAGGAAAAAGGTTGATTATAAAATCATTGCCTGGGACCGTCTAGGGGACTCCTGCCGCTTGTCCAATGCCGTGTACTGTCCTGTTAAAAGCAAATACAACCAAGGAGGCCTGGCAGCAATCATTGATAGGTTAAAGTGGATGTGGTTCATTCTGAGAACTCTCTTCTCACTGCATGACGACCTCAGGATTCATGCCTGTGATTTAGATGCTGCTTTCCCTGCTGCTATTTACAAAATGTTGAGCCACCGCAAGAATTTCCTTCTTTTCGATGTGTTCGACTGGATTACCGACACCCTTTACAATCAAGGTAAAGTGGTATTGTTAGCCTTCAAGTTCATGGAATGGCTAAGCGTCAAGAAAGCTGACCACATCATTATATGTGAGCCAGAGCGTATCAAGCAAATACCTTATAATATTGAAGGGCGCTATAGTGTACTCCAAAATATCCCATCGTTTACAACTACAGCATTCCTTTATGAAGATTCCACCTACCGCTTTGCTAGCTCTTCGCTTTTCACCCTGGTCTATGTTGGTGGTCTTAATCCTGGCAGATGTCTGGAGGAACTCATTGAAGGAGCATCAAAAGGTTATTACAACCTGAACATTGCAGGATATGGTGAACAAAGTATTGTTACTCTATTAGAACAGAAAAAAGGTTGTCCCCACATTCATTATTATGGTAAGGTGGCATATGCTGACGGACTGCGTATCATGTTCAATTCTGACATTATCTATGCCATGTATTCCAAAGTAAATCCAAATCATCTATTTGCCGCACCGAACAAGTATTATGAAGCCATGTTTGTTGGCAAGCCCATTATCACGACCCAAGGTATCATCACTGCCGAAAAAGTCGTAAAGAATGATTTTGGCTATAGCATCGATGAATCCTTGGATGCCCTTGTAAAATTAATAAATGGTATAACGAGAGAAGACATTGACAAAAAATCCTATAAAGCCTTGAATCTTTGGGAACGTTACAAAGATGCAACAGAAAATTATTTAACGAGCAAATATGCTGTATATATGCAACTTAAATAGCCCTCTGAACTCTGGTTACTAGAGACTCTATTTTATTCATAATTGAGTCTTTACAAAACCTCGAATTCATCAAAAATTCAGCAGCAGAACTGATCTTCTTGATATCTATATCCGTTAACCTCAGCATTCGTTGGAAACCCAAAGAGATATCATCAATATCCTCTGGATTACAACATATACCCAACCCGTTTTCATCAATAATCTCTTGTCCTGCACCTCTGATAATACCTAAAATAGGCTTTCCTGACATTAAATAAGATTGAAGTTTAAATGGTTCTGTCTTGTCAATGCCAGAATTTGAAGTTAAAGGAAGTACAAGATAATCACATGCCTTTAACACACTTGACACCTCCTGGTAAGGAATCCTTCCATGAAATTTGATATTCTCACATGCTAATTGATCAACAACGCTCTTGATATATGGCAAGTATGACCCATCGCCTACAATATTCAAAACGGCATTGTCTAAACCTGCCTTTACAAATCCTCGGATGGTGTTTTCCAGATTCTGGGCTTTGGAGATATTACCCGTAAAGACGAAATTTACCTTTGATTTGTCAAAAAACAACGAAGTGGGCTGCTCATCCGTTGGCATCTGCCAATTTGGAGCATAGGTAATGTCGGCATGAGGAACATATCTCCGGATGGTATCGGCAAATTGCTTGCTACTAATCATGATGGCATTTGCATTCCCATAAACCTTACGAATAATATGGTTTACAGTAGTGGAAATGGGGATGACATGCGGGAATCCATACATATAGACCGTATCAGGCCAAATATCGAAACTCCAGACTATCACAGGTATGCCAAACTTCTTCTTTGCATAAATGGCTGGTAGAGCCAAGGAGAGAGGTCCTGTGTGATAGACGATTATGATATCTATGTCATTGACAAGGTTTTGGATTACATCCTTTCCCCGTTTCACATAATGATAGTAGTTCCAAACCTTCTTTATCTTACTTTCCTTATATCCTTCAATGATATCAAATCGGTGAATTTCTATCTCTCCCCATTTCTCTACAGAATACCTTTCATTCTTGTATTTGGGATAAACATAGCCAAAGGGGTATGATGGTTGGCGAGTCATCACTTTCACATGATACCCCTTTTCTACCATCGTCCGAGCAAAGTCATTGACATGAAAGTTCTCTGGATAAAAGACTTCAGTAACAATTAAGATATTCATTGTTTCTTCCAAATCATCTTATTCACAATTCCCACATAACTTTGGATCAACTTGATCACCTTGGTGGAAACATTCTCATCTATATAGGCAGGTACATCACAGGCATCATCACCGTTGACATGCATACTGACCGCCAAGTCAACGGCCTGCAGCACCTGCTCAGAAGTGATAGAGCCAATAGTAAACACGCCCTTGTCCATAGCCTCCGGACGTTCCGTAGAAGTACGGATACTTACGGCAGGGAAGCCAAAAAAGGCGCCTTCCTCAGGAACAGTACCACTGTCGCTTACCACACAAAAT
>Ga0247608_10006966_pt1 | contig 11737 bp, 10 predicted proteins | sample 176DNAGHGlowgp2_FD_193490 | JGI IMG/M metagenome (GOLD analysis project Ga0247608, IMG submission 193490) | Sheep rumen microbial communities from Palmerston North, Manawatu-Wanganui, New Zealand - 1766 DNA GHGlow gp2 | ecosystem: Host-associated > Mammals > Digestive system > Stomach > Rumen ... | reverse complement strand
AAATTCACAGTAATCGGCAAAATTCATCACACCAAATACCTTTCCCGATGAATATTCACAATAAAGTTCTTCAACCAATTCCGTCCAACTATCATCAATGATACGGTATGAATTGATTTCTGACAAGCGTGACTCCATCTCCTTTGTAACTTCTTTTTTTCTATTGTCAAGCAGTTTTTTCCTACGCATGTACTCCTTTGGATCGTCACGCAGCATATCATAGAACATATTCATAAATTCTGCTTCCATCCTCAGGTCATTTGCCTTGCTTAGTGCGTCATCCAGACAAATCTTTGTCTTCAACTTGTATGGCATGTCCAACCTGTAGGCTCGCAGGAAATCCCACTGCTCATAAATGGTCATATCCTTCATCTTGAAGAACCAGGTCATAGGAATTGCTATCTGCTGTTTGTTGACCCTGATCATCCTTGCCTCCTCATAGGTAGACGTGGGGGTATATGTCTCAGCATCCACTATCATGTAGTCATCCGGCACGCATACTTCGTGTGCATAAAGCCTCTTGTCCCGTGAATCCCTATTCTTGGAATCTTTAGGCAACCATCGGCCTCTGGCTGATAAATCAATCTTCAGTGGAATGTAGTTGCGACGGTCATGCCCGAACAGCATATTTCCGTCGTAGGTCATGGCATCAGCCATGTTCTTATAGTAAATGCTCACTGAGTCCATACATCAATATGACATTACAACTATACGTCAATACGTAAATATATCAATACAACTATATATGCAGCGTTCCATACAACAATACTTTTATATATATGTACACGCATACATGCATAGAGCAATACTCCTATACAATAAGCTGTTAATACATGAATCTGTTAATATGGTGCAGATAAATATCATTTTTGATTTGTTCTTTCAAAAAAACTTCGTACCTTTGCACCCGAAGCATCAAGAGCAGGCACTCGCAAGAGTGGACTCGCCAACCGAGCAATAGCATTGAGCCACGGTGGTCAAGGTACGATGCGGAAGCAACATTATTCACTTCAAAAACAAAAACGTTATGCAACAAAGCATTTATTACATCAAGTTCGCTCTGCAATTCGCAGACATGCAAATCACCGAATTAGTAAACGTCTTCAACCGCCAGGTTGGTAATTGTGGCTGGACGAGTATGCGTGCTTATCATGATAAGGCTCTCATTGACGAGTTTCAGCGGCGTGGAATTAACACCGCATGTATATATGATGGGCATGTTATCTGCTTCGCCCACCCTGTCACGTATAATCTTGACAACAACAAGCTTATTCTCGTAAACTAAACCTAATAGTATATAAGGTAATCCCTTGCGTCTGCTTTTGCAAGGGATTCTTTCTTATAAACTCTTCCAAATGCAATTGATTTTGATACACAAAATGAACAAAATTCATTAAAATCGTCGATTTTTGCAACTTTTTGTGGCTTTTCTCTTTATTCTGTGAGGAATTTTGTAATTTTGTGCCATTAATCTAAAATGACTATATGACAGGCAACAAAGACCTCAACCGCCTGAAAGTGGTGCTTGTAGAGAAGGGAGGTGCCGCGAAACTATCGAGTGTTTCGTGGAGGGAACCAGAAATCCAGCCTCTGGCTATCCAGACAGCTGGGATGTGCGCCGACGACTGTTTCAAAGTGGTGTACCAATTCATTACAGCCTCCGCTGGAGATGCTGATGAAAACCGCAAAACTTCTTGATATGGATTTAAATAATCTCGTTAGGTTTGAAGAATTGGAGCAAAAGCAAGACCTAAAGTCGAACATGGATTAAATGGCATGTTTGATTTCTGAAATTCGAACATAATATGAAAAAAATATATACATTTATAGACTTGTTTGCAGGTGCTGGAGGCTTGTCGGAAGGATTCGTCAGAGCAGGGTTTTCTCCTATTGCCCATATTGAGATGGACAAATACGCCTGCGAGACCCTAAAGACAAGAGCTGCATATCACTACTTGGAAGAATGCGGTAAACTTGACATCTACAAAAAATACCTATTGGAAAAGAAAGAAGGAGAAAGTGGCCAAAAGTTATGGCACCAGGTTCCCTCTTCAATTATTGACAGTGTTATTCATGTCACTATTGGCCCGTCAACCATTGATGACATTTTCCACAGAGTTGACAATCTAAAAGGGGATAACTGCGTTGACCTAATTATAGGTGGCCCTCCTTGTCAAGCATATTCCATTGTTGGGAGGTCAAGGATGGGAAAGGATGTTGAGAAAGACCCTAGAAATGAGTTGTACAAATACTATGTCCAATTCCTTGAGAGGTATACTCCTAAGATGTTTGTATTTGAGAATGTTTTAGGTATTATTACGGCAAAGAATGGTGAACCACTAAAGAACTTAAAAGAACTTGTTGACGCTATTGGATATGAAATGCAAATGCACGTCCAAAATGCATCAGAACATGGAGTGTTACAGAAAAGGCAACGGGTAATTATTGTCGGCTGGCGCAAAGAGAACGTAAACACCAAGAGTCAAAAACACTTTTACCCTATACTGGAAAAAGAATGCAATTCATACACTGTGATGAAAGATTTATTCTCAGACCTTCCTATTAGAAAGGCAGGAGAAGGAAACTTGGCATCTACAGTTTATTATAACAATGATTTGAAAGAAATGTCATACTTCAGAGAATCAGGCATACATAATATCTTTCTTGATTTCACCATGCAGAATATAACTCGTTCGCACAGTGCCAATGACAGGGAAATACAAGTTTCTCTTTTTGTTGCATAGGTTTACATAGGGACAGATAGAAGATTTATTATGAACATCTTAATTGGAAAAGCAATGAAAGACAATTGGACTGAAGAACAGATTACGGTGGTACTGTATGAATATTGCAGACGTCCGTTCGGCCAGTTTTCAGGTACGAAGCCATTTATCATTGCGCTTGGCAACTTAATTCATCGTACTCCTGGTGCTATTGTCCGCAAGGTAGGTAATCTTGCCAGTTTTGATCCTCAAATGAAAGCAAGAGGGGTTGATGGTTTGGGGCATACAAGTAAACTTGACAAAGTTGTATGGAATAGATACTTTGGCCATTGGGATCAACTCGCTTACGATGCAGAATCATTGATAGCAAAATTCAAAGAAAAGAAACTGGAGGAGTCGCTGAAAGAATCCCTAAGCATTGACCTGTCAGATTTGCCACAAGGTATGGAACGAAAGCAGGAAGTCAAGCGCCGTATCAATCAGGACTTTTTCAGAAAGACTGTTCTGTCGTCGTACAACTATAAATGTTGTATCACAGGAATCAACAATTCCTCGCTCATACAGGCCAGTCATATCGTAGGTTGGAGCGAGGATGAGGAAAACCGAACAAATCCACAGAATGGGTTGTGCCTAAATGTTTTGTTTCATAAGGCATACGATGAGAATCTTTTAGGAATATCACCTGATTATGAGGTATTCATCTCTGAAAGATTCTTTGGTGAACGATTGAAAGACGTTGACAAGGGAACGATAGGCTTTATTAGGAGCTTTGACCACCAGAAGTTAATCCTTCCGATGCGATTTTATCCAGACAAGGATATGTTGGCATCGCATTTTGAGAAGTTTCACGTCTAATTATCTGCAATTAATGTTTACGTGGTGGGAAAAGAACGAAGAAATACAGAGGAGTGTTTACTATACGGCAATCGGGTTAACGTCAAACACGCTCGATGACAACCATAAAAGGTTATGGATAACGTTTCGTGCAGAATATGATTACTCTAATAGAGTATGGTTATTATTAGTCGAGAACAACGATAACCCAAAGAAGATATGGTTAGCAAAACGTGAACGATAAACAAAGAATAAGATGGCAGGACAGAAAGGAAACCGCGCAAATGTGATGAATAGGTGGTACGGCAGAGACCAAGACGGCTTGCGGCACCAGACTCCACGCACGCCCTTCAAAGGCGAGCCGCAATATACATTAGAAAAGCTTTTCATTACGCCTTTCACCCACGCATACACAGCCGATGACATGGGACGCACGGGATACACTCCTATAGAGCGGAACCTTATGCCATCGGGTATACATATTCTCGATGCCTATTTGCAGACCCTGCGCCATAGACATTCAGACATTGCTGATTTTTGCGACAGCTACAATGCCCGCACGTCTGACCTTGACGGCCTTATCTTCCTGCTCACTGGCATGACTAACCAGGAATTCCGCAACCGCTGGATTGTAAAGACCGCCGACCTTCTGCTTCGTTATACCGACAGACCATCAAGGCAATCGCCCATCGTAGCGATGCAGGCTCTTGCACCAATCTCTATTTCATCTACGAGCGAGACCTGAACACCTCTCCTACAGCCCGCAGATATGCTTTGCGCAAGCCAGGCGAAAAGGGTCGATATAAAATAGTTGAACAATAAACTGCAGCGTCTATGTTAGATTTTCGGAAACAAGAAATAGGTGATATTTCCAATTCAACCGTAATAGCCATCAATGGCGATGTTACAATAAACGGCGAGAAATTTAACAATATCCTACAAACTCTCATTGAAGTCGTACGTAAGGATTTTGAATATTATTCTTATGCAGCTATCGCTAATGCTAAAGAAGATATTGCAAATTATTTAAAGAGAATTTTTGAAAAGCTAGCAAAAGAGCATTTGACTCATTTAACAGAGATATTTCAAAAGCCAGCAATTCAAATAAGTCTACATGATTCCATAATCAGTTATATTTCTTCAGAAGATGACAATATAAGGGAATACATTGTTGAGTTGATGATAGACAGGTTAAAGGTTCAAAGTGGCACTACAGAGCAGGCTGTTGTCAATGAAGCGATAACGCTCATTTCGACATTAAACGCAAAAACGCTGAGTCTGCTCGCCTTAATGGCATTAAGGCATCAGGTGATGCTTCCTCCTATATCAATAATGTTGGAATCATCTTTTATAGAATTATCTCCTATAGTTAACCAAGCATCAAACATAACCAATATAGATGTCGATTTCATCTCACAGAATAAATGTACACGAACCATAATCGGTTTATACCCAATTGACACATTTGAGAATCATTTGCTCAAACAGTATGATTTGTTTTTCAGGCATGAAGGCAGCATGACTGAACTGGATGCTTATACTGTGATCCATCCTGAAATCCGAAGTCAAGTAAATGATATGGGAAGTTGTATGTTCTGTGGTACAAACCAAGAAATGGACTATTGGAAATTCTGCGATGTCAATAGTAAAGTCTTTTATGAGAGACTTAAGGCAAGAGGTCAAGAATTCCTAATACCTCTTGTCGAAGAACTAAAGTCTAGAGTTCCCTTATTCACAACAGATGAAGTTCGTAGCTATTTGTGTAAAATAAATCCAAACTGGATGTATGTATTCAAGTTGTTGAACAGTCCATCACTAAATCACACAGATTTGAGTACTTTAGGCATGTATGTGGGGAGCAAATACATTTCTAAGATGACAAAAAAGCCTTCCCTTCCTATTTCTGTATTAGCAAATCCCATAGAGTTATAAAAATGTTAGAGTTCTTGCAAAACAATTACGACTGGATTGCTGCACTTTTAATGGCAGTAGCGGCAATAATTACTGCTTTCGCAAAGTTCTTCAAGAAAAGTGGAAGAAACAATAGGCAAAAAGTAGGTGACATTTCAAATAGCAATGTCATCAACATAAATGGTGATTATGGTAATAAGTAATAAACTATGGAGTCGTCTGTTTATTCAAAGCATGTGGCATGGAAACAGCACTCCAGAAGATCATCTTCTGAAGGCGCTATAGTTATGGTTTATATTTATCATACCGAGAAGAAGGATAAGGCTGATATATCGGACATATATGTACAAGTAAAATTCTTGATAGTAAAGAAGAAAGACGAATATGCCAATATCGTTTCAGATATCTCGAAATATGCAAACACCCAGAACAAGGTAAACAATGCAGACTTCTCTGCCAACAATCCGATACTTGTTGAGCTAGAGAAAGTTTCACGCTATGTGATGACTCCCGTTACACCAGAGCGTTCAATACAAACCTATTGGTTCTTTGAGCGTGCAAGGTCTCAATATAAGAACATTCGTCTAAAAGAGGGCTTCACCAAGTCAAGACAAAAGGCTTTCGACCTTAAATATCCCAAGAATCAAATGTTCACAAAAGTTGAGTTGGCCAAGTACATCAACTGTTTTGAAGAGGTCTATGAGGGCAGTAAATTGGTAATTGGTCCACATATTGTAGTAAGAGGCTCTGAAAAGAACTATGCTCAGTTCGTTGCCAAGAACCTGCCTTCAAGTGCTAAGAAAATCAACAACATCTATTTTGAGGACACTATTGCCAAAGCCATTCTTTTCAAAGCAGCAGACGAACTTTATGGAACTAAGAGGAAAGGTAACAATATAGGCGAGCTGAAATCTGTGGTAGTTCCTTACACCATAGGTTTACTAAATCACATGGTTGCTGGAAGAATAAATTTGTATAAAATATGGAAGAACCAAAAGGTTTCGGAATCGTTAGCAAAAGTCTTATATTCTTTGATGACGCAGGTTAACCCATTCATCATGAATATTTCGCCTTCTAACAACTATCTCGAATGGGCTAAGAAAGAAGAGTGTTGGACTGCCGTTAGAGACAATAGTGAATGGAAGTGCGATTTGAAGTCGATAGAAGAAGACCTAATTAATCTAAATACAACTGTGACAAGAAAAGTAACAGTCAATACGGATACTGATGACAAGTATGACCATGACCTTAAAATTGTAAAATCTATTCCATACAAGCTATGGATTAAATTTGCAGAATGGGGAGCAGAGTCTGGCATGCTAAGTCTGAACCTTCAGTCAAAAGCCAAAGAGATAGCAAATGATTTGAAGTATAATCATAAATTGACATCTGCAACGGTTTCACGAGGTATGACTATTTTTGACAAGGTCTGTGAGGAGAATTATGAACTCTTGGAAGAGATAGACCGCTTGAAAGAGGAAGAACTAGAAGAGAAAGAACAAAAAGAGAAACAGCGCAATACTGTCAGGAATATTAATGTAAATGAGGTAGAAATCGATATAGAACTCATCAAAAGAATGGTCGAATGGGACAGAAAGAATCGTGTTTTAGAAGGTTGGAAGTTTAAGATCATGCATGATGTTGCAATAGGTCTGAAGCCTTTAACGGATAAACTAAAATGGGGATTTCTACTTAATCTCAAAACTTTGCTCATGAAAGGTTTTAACGAATTATAGGGCAGCAGTCGGTGGTTGTTATTAATCATGTCATAAAAACAAGCAATTACAACGATGATAGCATCTAATCAGATATTAAAATCATATTATGGTTACGACTCCTTCCGTCCTTTGCAGGAGGAGATTATCAGTCATGTGCTTCAACGGAAGGATGCGCTGGTGCTGATACCTACTGGTGGCGGTAAGTCGATATGCTTCCAGATTCCCGCGTTGATGATGGAGGGGACGGCTATCGTGGTGTCGACGCTTATATCGCTGATGAAGAATCTAAGACTAAGTATAATAGCTTTAAAGGAATGACAGATGAATGATAACACAGAATCAATAAATAAGTTATTAAGATAAAGGACGAGGTGCAGGAGATGGCTTAACCAAGCAGAATAAAAACGTTATAATAAATATGGCTATACCAGTTAATATTGAACAGTTGCTTACGGGCAGAATAGCAGAATGGGAGCGCCTCGACTTTAAGAAGGGGTGGAATCCGGAAGATGTGCTTCATACCATGTGTGCCTTTGCCAACGATATTCACAATTGGGGAGGTGGGTACATCGTTGTAGGTGTGGAGGAACACAACGGGACTCCCATATCGCCTCCAAGCGGTATCGACATCAACGTTATAGACAGGATACAGAAAGAACTGGTGCAGTTGTGTAATATGGTGCAGCCTGTGGTAAACATTATCACGGAGCCAGTAGAGTATAAAGGAAAGACACTGCTGGTTATCTGGGTTCCTGGGGGTGAGTTGCGGCCTTATAAGGCTCCTGTACATCTGGGGAAGGAGTCGCTGAAGCAAGGAAAGGTCTATTATGTACGTCAAGGGTCTGTCACGCGTATAGCTAATGCCGAAGAGGAGCAGATGCTGATAAGGCTGTGCAACAAGATACCCTTTGACGACCGTATCTGCCAGCAGGCAAGTCTGGATGACTTTGACATGATTTACATTCGTGACTTCCTGAGGAGAACAGGCAGCGGTATTACGGATCATGATATGATGAGCATGCCACGCGAAGTGCTCTTTCAAAACCTCCAGATAGTTGGAGGCACATCCGAATACCTGAAGCCAAAGAATGTCGGGCTGCTCTTCTTTTCTGACAAGGCAGAGGAGTATATGCCATACGCCCGCATCGAGATAGTAAGGTTTTTGGACGATGTCGGCGATAAGTTTGAAGAGAAAATCCTGCACGGGCCTATCCATTTGCAACTTAAGGAGGCGTTAGACTATCTGAAATACCAGGTGGTGTTGGAGAAGGTGATGAAGGTGCCATATCAGGCAGAAGCCATCCGCGTATTCAACTATCCGTATGCCGCACTGGAAGAGGTGCTGTGCAATGCGGTGTTCCATAAGTCTTGGGATGACAGGAATCCGATAGAGGTGCGAATCAATCCGAATGACATTGAGGTTTTCAATATTGAAGGCCCAATGCCGCCACTCACGCAGAAGGACATCCAGCAGGAAAGGGTGGCAAGCCGCAATTATCGCAATCGCAGGATTGGTGACTTCCTGAAGGAGTTGCGTCTTACGGAAGGACGCTCAACAGGCTTCCCAAAGATTCGGCAGGCCCTCAGAAGAAATGGTTCTCCTGAGGTGGTGTTTGAGACAGATGAGCGTAACTCTTATTTCCTGGCTCATATTGATATTCATCCAGCATTCAAGGGTGCTGATGTCCATCAAGATGGCCCTCAAGATGTCCACCAAGATGTCTCTCAAGGTGATACCCAAGGTGATACCCAAGGTGATACTCAAGGTGATACTCAAGGTGATACTCAAGAAATTATACTTGACAAATGGATTGAAGGACAGATAAGAAATAATCCTGCAATAACAACAGAGGAACTGGCCAAATTGAGCAGAAAAGGCGTGGCTACCATCAAACGCCATATTTCAAAGCTTCCACATATAAAGTATGTTGGAAGTGGCTACAGTGGTCATTGGGAAGTCTATGATGATGTGGAGCTTTAAGGCCTAATTTGTTACCGTCATGTACACTCCAAACCAGATACTCAAGTCCTATTTCGGATACGACTCCTTCCGGCCTTTGCAGGAGGAGATTATCATTCATGTGCTGCAGCGGAAGGATGCGTTGGTGCTGATGCCTACGGGTGGCGGCAAGTCGATATGCTTTCAGATTCCTGCCTTGATGATGGAGGGGACGGCTATTGTGGTGTCGCCGCTTATCTCACTGATGAAAGATCAGGTGGAGGCATTGCGGGCCAACGGCATTGCAGCGGAGGCTCTGAACAGTGCCAACAATGAGATAGTGAACAGGCAGATAGCAGAGCGATGTCTGCGTGGTGATGTGAAACTGCTGTATATCTCGCCTGAGCGACTGATGATAGAACTGAGATGGATGCAGACGATGTTGAAGGTGTCGCTCTTTGCTATTGACGAGGCACATTGCATCTCGCAGTGGGGACACGACTTCAGACCGGAATACACACAGTTGGGCAATCTGCATGAACTGTTCCCCAATGTGCCTGTCATGGCGCTTACGGCTACGGCAGACAAGATAACGAAGGCTGACATCATAGAGCAACTACACCTAAAGGAGCCGGAGATCTTTATCAGTTCGTTTGACCGTCCGAACCTGAGTTTGGATGTCAGGCGTGGCTATACGGCTAAGGATAAGCAGCGCACCATCGCGAACCTGATTCGTCGTCACCGCGGAGAGAGCGGCATCATCTATTGTCTGGCAAAGAAAACCTGTGAGAAACTGGCAGAGAAGCTTCAGAAGGAAGGTATCTCGGTGGGGGTCTATCATGCAGGTCTGCCTACGGATGAGCGTAATCGGGTGCAGGAGGACTTTATCAACGACCGCATTCAAGTGGTCTGTGCTACGATTGCTTTCGGAATGGGTATTGACAAGAGTAATGTGCGCTTTGTGGTACACTATAATCTGCCAAAGAGCATTGAGAACTACTATCAGGAGATAGGACGTGGAGGGCGTGACGGACTGCCTTGCGAGACCATCTTGTTTTACAACATTGGTGATATTATCACGCTGCAGCGGTTTGCTGAGGAAAGCGGACAGCGTGAAATCAATGCGGAGAAGTTGCTGCGGATGCAGGAATATGCCGAGGCACAGGTTTGCAGGCGACGCATCCTGCTGAACTATTTCGGTGAGACCAGCGATAAAGGCTGTGGTAACTGTGACGTGTGCCATACGCCACCACAGACGTTCGATGGAACGGAACTGGTTCAAAAGGCGCTTTCTGCCATACTGAGGACGGGCGAACAAGTGGGATTCACGCTGACGATAGACATTCTGCACGGAAGTTTTTCACCAGAAGTAGTGTCGCGTGGTTACAACCAGATTAAGACCTTTGCGGCTGGCAGGGATGTTCCTGTAAGAGACTGGCACGACTATCTGCTACAGATGTTGCAGATGGGATTTATAGAGATTGCCTACAATGAGGACAACCATCTGCACGTTACGCCCCTCGGACAGGATGTGGTGCGTGGCAGGAAGCGGGTACAGTTGGCAGTCATCAGCCGTGAGGACTTCAGTGTGAAGGGCCGTCGTAAGCAGATGCTGAAAGAACAGGTTCAGGCTGTGACCTTTAGCGGACAGAGTGAGAACATGGAACTGTTTGAGCGGCTGAAAGTGCTGCGAAAAGAGATAGCTGACGAAATTGGCTATCCGGCATTCGTGGTGATGTCTGACAAGACGCTGCATGCGCTGGCCACCGATACGCCTACTACACTTGAAGCCTTTGGCAACACGTTTGGAATAGGTGAACATAAGCGCGACACCTACGGTAAACGATTTATTGAAGTGATTAAGCAATATGCCTCTGAGAAAGCAGAACTTCCGTTTCCAGAGGTTGCTGTTGCCCCTGTCCCTCCAACAGAGCCTAAAGAAGAGAAAAAGAAAAAGCAGAAGAATCAGATTACAATACAAGGCACCGCATACATCATAGACGAAGATATTTGGGAATCGATAGAATGGCGGAAGGTGCTGAAAGAGATTACGGAAAAGGCTTACTGGAATTATCAAGGCACTCTTGAAATCCAGTTGAGTGATTATGTGGCTCCAGACACTGAGCATCGGGACAGGATTATCACTACGCTATGCCGTTTATTAAAAGACGGGTATGGCATGAATGTTGACGAGCAGACAGGTGTGGTGATTGTTGCTCAGAAATACGATTACGACAAAGACGGACAGGTGGTTGAGTTCCCATCTGGCTCTTTCTTCGAGATTCTTTCCCGTTTCCGTCTGTTTGTGATAAAGAACAAACGCTATCCTTTGATGGATGGTGAGCATGATGAAATCGCTCTGAGAAAGTGGTTTAGAGAGGTCGGACATGGACTGGTGCCTATTACTGATGAGCAAAAGATTTTGTTCGACAATCTGGGCGTGGAGTTTGCCGATGTGCCTAAGAATAGGAACCAGTTAGAGAAAATTGCTGAAAAAGAAGCCGCATCAGAGTGTGATGGAATATTTGCCCGTGAGGATATACCAACAGTTGACGAGGATGAAGAAGAGTTAGCTGAGCCAGAAATAGAGCCGGAATTGGCAAAACGCTTTA
>Ga0247608_10006965_pt1 | contig 11737 bp, 8 predicted proteins | sample 176DNAGHGlowgp2_FD_193490 | JGI IMG/M metagenome (GOLD analysis project Ga0247608, IMG submission 193490) | Sheep rumen microbial communities from Palmerston North, Manawatu-Wanganui, New Zealand - 1766 DNA GHGlow gp2 | ecosystem: Host-associated > Mammals > Digestive system > Stomach > Rumen ... | reverse complement strand
GGTTGTTGGCCAAAAAGTCAAATCCTAATCGTATGATTCTTTGAAATTCAACTTCATTGGTCACCAAATGGTCGGCAGGGGTGACGACGATGTTGGCTTCCTTGCAGCGGCTTTGGATGTGATAGGCCGCGTAGGCGATGCAAGGTGCCGTGTTGCGCCGTGCGGGCTCACACAGCACTTGGTCGGGCTTGAGCATGGGTAGGTGTTCCAAAACGAGTTGTTTGTAGGCCTTGTTGGTCACCACGAGGAAGTTCTCGTCGGGGATGACAGGGCTGAAGCGCTCGTAGGTGCTTCGGATGAAGCTCTTTCCCGTTCCAAGGATATCAAGGAATTGCTTGGGGTAATTATCTTTGCTGAGCGGCCAGAAACGGCTACCGATGCCGCCGGCCATGATGATACAATAATTGTTCATTTATTCGTTGCTGAAATTAAACAGGGTCTTCCCTTTTTCACTGAGATAAGGTTGGAGGTCTTCCTTCGAAATCTTGCATAATGGCATTCCTGCGACATAAGGTGCGATTTCGTAGGCTTGGTAGCAAAATACCACGCTGTCGGTCTCAATCCAAGGCTCGTTGGTGGGCAGTTGGAAGAGGTCTTCCGGCCCCAGTTCAAACATGTCTTCTTCCATGTCGAAATACTCGATATGTTGTTTGCGGATGTTTTCCGTAATCAACGGAATGAGGAGCTCGGGGTCATCGAACATGTCGTATCCAACAATGGTTCCGTCCACTTTGCTGAATGTGGTGCCATAGTACCAAGGCATGGCATGGGCTCCACCAGTGTAGAGAAAGCCTTCGGTGGTGTAGGTCACGTAGCGGTCGGTCTGTTCCGATAGCGTGAAGTTGTTTTCGTAAACCGATTTCGGCTCGCTGCCTTCCTCGTCGAAGAAACGATCCATTTCGGCTTGGAGGAAGTCTTCATAGTCTTCCGTGTCGTCTGAGAGCATCCAATGCATGATGCTTTGCTTTAATGTCTGGTTTTTGGTAACGGGAAGGTCGACGTTCGTTGTATAGTAGGAATAGCCTTCATCGTAATCGTTTTCAAGATATACGCTGTCGCATAGCGTGTAGGTTTTTGTGTCGACTTCGTTCGGATTGTTGTTGCAGCTGGCGATGACCAACAGGAGCAACATGAAGGGAATGAATGACTTTTTCATGGGATTTGTTGTTTTGTTTTGATGTGGCAAAGATAGTTCTTTTTCATAGAACGGCAATAAAGGTGGATTATTTCGCCCAACGATAAAGGATTTCGATGGGGTGGACGGCATGAATACCTGTGCCGTCGAGGATTTGTTGGCGGCAAGATGTGCCAGGGGCCGAAACAAGACAAGGGGTGACGCCATTGGCATTGGCCACGGCTTTGCGGACGGTGGGAAACAGCACCATCTCGCCGATGGCCAACGAGGTCTTGTAATGCTCCTTTTCGTAGCCAAACGACCCCGCCATGCCGCAGCAACCGCTTGGAATGACGTGTATTTTGGCGTTTTGCAGCAATTGCAACGCCTTGACGGTCTTTTCTGTACCCACCAAGGCTTTTTGGTGGCAGTGGCCGTGAAGCCAAATCTCGACCGCATCGGTCTTGAAGTCGTCGGCAGTGATGCGTCCGGCTTCCACTTCGCGCATGATGAACTCATCAAAGAGCAAGGTGTTTTTTGCCAATTGTTGTGCTTCGTGTCGCCGGTCGGCAGGCACCAGGTCGGGATATTCGTCGCGGAAGCTGAGGATGCACGAGGGCTCGATTCCGACCAAGGGCGTTGGCTCCGAAACCTTGTCTTTCAGTAGGTTGACATTCTTTAAGGCGAACTTTTTGGCCAATTTCAGGTTGCCTTTCGAGATGGCGGCGCGACCGCTTTCTGCATGTTTCGGGATTTCCACTTCATAACCCAAGTGCAAAAGCAGTTTGGCGAAGGTGAGGCCCAACTCAGCTTCCTGGAAGTTGGTGAACTCGTCGGCAAAAAGCAGGACTTTGCCTTTGGTGGCGACGGTCTTTTGCTTGCGGCATTCGCGCTTGACGGCGGTGCGCATCGTCACGCAGCTGAGGGTTGGGATGTCGCGTTCGGTCGAAAACTTGATGATGCGTTTGATGAGGTTTGACGACAGTTTCCACGACGCGAAGAAATTGTAAATCGGCCAAACGATATGCCCGAGTTGTTCCACCGTGGCCATCCTCGACACCGCAAACGAGCGCAAGGGCATCCCGCTGACGTCGTATTTGTGTTGCAGAATCTCGGAACGCAGTCGTGTCATGTCGACGTTCGACGGGCACTCGCTGCGGCAGCCTTTGCAGGCCAAGCAACTGTCTAAGACTTCTGCTAATTCGCTCGATTTCAGTATGCTTTTCCTTGTCGCGAACTGCGTCTCGCAGTTCGAAGAATTGTTTTTTTCAAATTGCGGGACGCAATTTGCGACAGTGAAGGCCTCGCTCCCCCACCCTCTCGTCAGGATTTCGCGGAGCACGTTGGCACGGGCGCGAGTGGCTTTGGTCTCGTCGCCACTCACCTTGAAGGCTGGACAGAGCGTACCGCCAATGAGGTTCGACTTGCGGCAGTCGCCGGCACCATTGCATTGCTCGATGCTGCACATCAGGGCGTGGAGTTGGGTTTTGGCTCCCGTGGCACCCTCTATCTTGCACTCGTCAAAGGCGGCCTTCCAATTGTAGTAAGTTGCGCTCTCGCCTAAAACTTTTGCTATGGCGTATGGCTGCCCGACCTCAAAACGCAACATGCTGTCCATCGGCAGCGTGTCGACGATCTTGTGGAGGTTGAAGACTTGCAGCGGGTCCCAGCAGCGTTTGAGGTCTTGCATCATGGCGTAGACCTCGTCGCCATACATCAGTTGGATGAACTCGCCGCGCAGCCTTCCGTCGCCGTGCTCGCCGCTGAGCGAGCCCTTGTATTTCTTGACCAACAGGGCGGTTTCGTGGGCCACCGCGCGGAACTTGCGCAAACCTTCCGCTTCCTTGATATTAATGATAGGCCGCAGATGCAGTTCGCCCGTGCTGATATGGGCATGGTAGACGCAACTCAAGCCCAATCTTTCAAGCATTTCGGCGAAGTCGGCCATATAGGCGGGCAACTTCTCGGGCGCGACGGCAGTGTCTTCGATGACACCGATGGGCTTGGCATCGCCTTTCATGCTCGTCAAGAGGCCCAAACCTGCCTTGCGCAGACTCCACACCTTGCTGATTTCATCGCCATAGACGCGGGAACAAGCATAAACCAAATGTTCTTCGTTGTTGATCAAGGCTTTCTCAAGTTGGTCGGCAAGTGTGTCGATTTCTTCTCTTGTCTCGCCGCGCAACTCAATGATGAGGATGGCGGCAGGGTCGCCTTCAACGAAGAAACGGTTTTTCTGTTGTTCAACGTTTTGTTTGCTGAGCTCCAATATGTTGCGGTCCATCAGCTCGACGGCTGAAGGTTGGAATTTGAGGGCAACTAAATTTCCCAAAAAGCTCTTTTGCAGTGTGTCGCAATGGGCGCAAACGACCATTTTTTCCCGTGGCGGCAAGGGATCGAGGTCGACTTTGATTTCGGTGATGAAAGCCAAGGTGCCTTCGCTGCCGGCCAGCACTTTGCAGAGGTTGATGGTGCGTTCTTCAAGCGGTTTTGCCTCGTTGTGCAGGTCTTCTATCACCTCGTCGATGGCATAGCCGCACGAGCGGCGGCGCAGGCTCTTGTCGGGGTAGTTTTCCTCGATGAGCGTGACGGTTTTCTCGTTCAAGGCCCAGCGGATGAGTTGGGCGTAGATGCGTTGGATTAATTCATGTGATTGTCGACCGTCTATAGATTCCATTTGCCCTCCCGCAAACCCTCGCTCGGAATGACATAGACGGTCGGCTGGCAGTTCCCAGAAACGTGAGCCAAAGCGCTCCTCCAGCTCTTTGATGGTGTAGGTCTTGAAGATCTCGATGCTACCATCGCAAAGCACGCCTCGGGCTTCGATGACGTGGTGTCGGGTGCTACCATAAACCAGGGAATGCGAACCGCAGGAGTTGTTGCCGAACATGCCTCCGATGCAGCAGCGGTTGCTGGTCGAGGTCTCGGGACTGAAGAAGAGGCCGTAGGGTTTCAGGGCAAGGTTGAGTTCGTCCAAGACAACGCCTGGTTGCACCCTCGCCCAACGTTCTTCTTGGTTGATTTCCAGTATTTTCTTGAAATTCTTGCTGATGTCGACCACGATGCCGCTGCCCACCACCTGCCCGGCGATGGAAGTGCCGCCCGCTCTTGGTATGAGGTGGGTTTTCCGCTCGCGGGCTATATTAATAAGGTCGATGATGTCGGCTTCGTTTTCGGGGTAGGCCACGCCTTGTGGCACTTCACGATAGGCCGAGGCATCGGTGGCATAGGCGATGCGATGGAGTGGGTCGGTAAGCAGGGTATACATGGTGGATTACTTGTCCAACTGGCTGAAAATGCTATTGTTGCTCTTGAATTCCGGCACGATGACCTTCATTTGTGCCACGATCTTCATCGGGTCGCAGGTCTCCAGCTCGTCGTGGAGTTTGGCAATCATGTTGTCCACTTCGGAGGTTTCGTATTTCCTTACGATGGCGTGCATGATCTTTTCGTTGTCGGTCTTGATGGTGTTTTCTTCGTTGGCCAACACTTCTTCGTAGAGTTTCTCGCCAGGGCGCAACCCTGTCTCGATGATTTCGATTTCAGGACGATGTGCCAATTGGCGCATCTTTTCGGCCAAATCCCATATCTTGACCTTTTCGCCCATGTCGAACACGAAGATGTCGCCGCCTTCGCCGATGGAACCGGCTTCGAGCACGAGGCTACAGGCTTCGGGGATGGTCATGAAATAGCGCGTGATGCGTCGGTCGGTGACGGTGATAGGGCCACCATTTTCGATTTGCTTGCTGAATAGCGGCACCACCGAGCCATTGGAACCCAGTACGTTGCCAAAGCGCGTGGTGATGAACTTGGTGTTGCCCTTGCGGCTTTGTGTGTATATCTCGGCGATGCGCTTTGTGGCGCCCATCACGTTGGTCGGGTTGACGGCCTTGTCGGTCGAGATCATGACGAACTTCTCCACGCCGTATTCGATGGACAAGTCGGCAATGAGTTTGGTGCCAAACACGTTGACGAAAACGGCTTCGTAGGCATTTTCTTCCATGAAAGGCACGTGCTTATAGGCTGCCGCGTGGAACACCACTTGCGGATGGTATTCTTCGAATACCTCCCTCATTCGGATGGGGTCTTTCACGTTGGTGATGACGAAGGCCATGCGGTCCTTCATCTCCTTGAAGTCTTTCGTGTTGTTCATCTCGAACTGGAAGTCGTACATGGGCGACTCGGCTTGGTCGAGCATGATGAGTTTGGTAGGGTTGTAGTGCATCACCTGACGGCAAATCTCGCTACCGATGCTGCCGGCTGCACCTGTGACGAGCACCACCTTGTCGTTGATTTCGCGGATGACATTGCTTTTGCCTAATATGATGGGTTTGCGACCCAAGAGGTCTTCGATTTTGATGTCTTGGATTTGGTTGGTCGACAGTTTGCCGTCGACCCATTGGTTGAACGACGGAATCGACTTTACGATTAGGTTGAGCGCCAAACCCTGCTCGATGATTTCCCTTTGACGTTCTTCGTTAATGCTCGGCATGGCCAAGATCATCACATCGATGCTGTATTTCTCGATGAATTCGGGGGTCATGGCCTCCTTTGGCGAGAAGACCTTTATCGTATTAATCTGTGTTCCGGCTCGTTTCGGATTGTCGTCAACAAAAGCTTTGACCTTGAATTTTGAGTTGGTGTCTTGGCTGATGGTGCGCAGCAGCATGGTGCCACCGTCGCCAGCGCCATAAATGAGCGTGTTCATTTTGTTGGCCGTGTTCTTATACACCTCGTTATACATGCGTCGGATGACGAAACGTAGGAGAATCATCACCACCATGGTGATAAGGTAATGGTAGATGATGGTCACATAACGAGGGTAAAGACGTGTTGCCCCAGCAGGCCATAATTGTCCTATTATAAGCTTGCTGATTACCAAAAACGCCATGGCACCGGTGCACGCATAGAAGATCTTTCGGATGTCGTTGAAGCCCGAATAACGCAACATGCCATCATAAGTTTTGCTAATCAGGAATGCTATGAAATAGATGACAGGCACCAACCAAATGCGGCTCCAGTCGAAGGTGGAATCTGCTATATTCTTGAAATACAACATGAAAATGGCGACCACGAAAGACAACACGACAATGACCATATCGGTTCCCAAGATCCAATATCGAGGCAAGGTGTTGTTTTTGTGCTTGCCGTAAATGAAGTTGCAGAAGCGTGTAATTAACTTATACATGTGATTCCTATAATTGCGGCCGCAAAGTTACGACAAATTTTTGTCGGTTAAAGAATTTTTCTAATAACTATTTTTTCTAGGTGTCATGACCTCGGCCAAAGCCGAAACGAAATACCAGCGGCCGTTGCTTTCGCAATAGCATTTGTAGCGGGTGCGTTGCTTCTCCCCTTTTTGGAAAACGAGGCCGTTTTTCAGCACAAAGCGGGCGCCAGTGGGAAGACTTTCCACGGTGACGATGTTTTCGGTATGCTTGTCGTAGCGTCGCATGACACGTTGCAGGTTCTGGTCGGCAGTGCTGCTGGCTTTGATGTGTTGTAGGTGTTTTTGCAAGGCTTCGAGTAGGTCTTTCGGGAAGATGGCCTCGGTCATGAAAGGCAGCAAAAGCGAGGCGAAGCGGTTTTGCCATTCTGTGCCATGGGGCTGCACCATTCTTGAGCCGTATTGCTGATATACATCGTAATGTGCCACTTCATGGACATAGGTGACAAGCATTTGATAGGGGTTTAGGTCGAGATTGAGGGTGATGGCACAGAGGCCGTTTTTGGCTCTTGGTGGGCGGAAATCGCCCAACTTGGAGGCACGAGGCCGCTTGAAGTGCAGCTTGAAGCGACGTTGCTCGAAAACGGTACCCACCATCGCGACAGAGGCTTCGGGGAAATAACGCTTCAATAGCTCAAGTTCTTCAGGCTTCATCGCGGGTTAAAAGGAAGGATTCCGTGTTTTCTTGAGGGGTATAACTCCACTTGGTGCAACTATTGCAGTTGCGTGGAGCGCGTCTTCTTCCTGGCACTTCCTTGGTCTTGCATGAAGAGGTCGTCAAGATTAAGCCTAAAAGCAATAATATCAATAGTTTGTTTTTCATTTCGATAACCAATTTGATGGGTTTTGTCGGTTTTGTTCCTTGAGTAGTTCGAAGTGCAGCTCGGTCTTGCCTTCGGTCATGTTGGTATGAACGGTGCCGATGTTCTGTTTGGTCTTCACCTTGTCGCCACGCTTGACGGTGACGTTTTCGAGGTTGGAATAAACGGTGAAATACTCGCCGTGGCGGATGATGACGACGGTGTTTGAGCCGGTTAGTTTGGTCACGCTGGCCACCTCGCCGTCGAAAACCGCGCGGGCTTTGGCGCCTTCGGTGGTGGCGATGTCGATGCCGTTGTTGGTGATGGTCACCTTGTCCGAAACCACCGAGGCGTGTTTGCCGTAGGTCGAGGAGATGACGCCGCGCTCCACAGGCCAAGGCAGCTTGCCTTTGTTGCCGACAAAGTTGTTGGAGAGCGTCTTTTCGGAAGGGGTCAGTGCCATGCCTTTTTCTTTCGCAGGTGCCGTTGTCGGGGTCGGTTTGGTGGTCGTTGGTGCAGCTTTGCTTTTTTCCTTGTTGGCCTTTGCTTTTTCCGCTTCCTTGCGTTTCCTTTCGGCTTCGGCATTGGCCTTTCTGATTTCCTCGGCAATGATGTCGTCGATGGCCTTTTGCAGCTTTTGTGCCTGCTGTTGCTTGTTCTTGATGTCTTGTTGTATGCTGCCTTCCTTCTTCTTGAGGTTGGCCACTTGTTTGTTGAGGTCGTCTTTTTCGCCTTTCAAAGCGTCTTGTTGTGCTTTTTCGTCTTTCAGTAGTGCCGTTTGTTCTTCGCGGGCTTGTTGGCTGGCTTCCACGGCATTGCTGATTTGCCGCTGGGTGGAACTGATTTGTTCCATCTTTACCTTTCGGGCGTCGCTGAACTGGCGGATGTAGCGCAGGCGACTGAAGGCTTGGTTGAAGTCGTCGGAGGCGAAGATGAAGGCCAAGCGGTCGTAGTGGCTGCGGTTTTTGTAGGCGAAGCTGATCATCTTGGCGTATTCCTTCTGCAACTTGCCGAGGTCGGTGTTGAGCGTCTTGATGCTGCTCTGGCCTTGGCTGATTTCTTCGTCTAAGACGGCAATCTGCTCGTTGTAAGCCTTGATGAGCTTCTCGCGTTGCTTGATTTTCTTGTCCAAGAGGTTGACCTCGTTGAGGGTCATCTCCTTGTCTTTCTTGGTCTTTTTCAGCAATTGGTTGGCGGTCGAAATCTCCTTTTGCAGCGAGGTGATCTCGCTTTGCAGTTGCTTCTTCGACTTGCCTTTCGTCTTTTGGCAATAGGCCGGATTCACAAGTGCCAATAGCAACAAAACCAATATGATATGCAGTTTCTTCATTTCATTATAGGTAAATGCACACGCGCCATCTTGTCGGTAATCTTCAGTGGGAAGGTCGTGGGTTCATCCAATTTGATGTTGTTGTATTTGATTCTGGCGGAAAGGTTTCCCCTCACGAAGGTCTTCAGCAGTACTGTTTGGTTTTCAACGGGCGGAAGGCCTTGGTTATTGTCCAAAAGCAAAGCTTGTAGCAAAGGCAGGCTGAGTGGCATCCCCAGTTGCGTCGTGAGCGTGTCTAAAGGTTCGGCCAAGTAGGTCTTTTCCAAGCGATTAATGAGCCAAACCGAGTCGTTGCTCACTTTGGCACGCAGTACTTCCACGCCCATCGTGGCGGTCACGCTGAGCCAAACTAGGCTGTCGTGGCGCATCCGCAATTGTCCCGATAGGTCGTTGAATTCCATGCCGTTGCCTTCGGCTTGGATGCTCATGTTGGTGGTGAGCCATTCAAACGATTGCGGCTGCGTGGGCACAGTTGCTTTTTTGCGCGAGGCGCAGGAAGTGGCGACCAGCAGTAGGACGAGGAATGCTATTTTTGAAAAAACCTTCACGCTTAGTTTTCCTTCAATTTTCGTTCCAAATCGTTGGAATGGCCTTCCTCTTGTTTGGCTTTGTTCCAGTAGGTTTTGGCTTCGTCTGTTTTTCCGAGTTTGAAGAGGATGTCGCCATAGTGTTCCAGATTTGCGCCCGAGGGGTTCTTCTCAAGGCCAAGGCATTTTTTCATCATTTTCTCGGCTTCCTTATAACGCCCGAGCTTGTAAAGCACCCAGGCGTAAGTGTCGGTGTAATAGACGTTGTCGGGCATGAGTTCATTGGCCTTGATGGCCATTTGTAAGGCTTCTTCGAGCCTTTCGCCGCGCAGTGAGAGGTAATAGGCGTAATTGTTCAACACGAGGGCGTTGTCGGGATTATTGCGGAGGGTGCGGTCGTAGGCGTCGAAAGCTTTGTCGTCGTCGCCTTGCCTATGGTAAAGGTCGCCCAAAAACGCGTCAAATTCGGCCATCTGTAGTTTGTCGGAGGTGTAGCGACGGCCTTTGTCCAAATAAGTGATGGCTTCCTCGTTGTTTTCCAACATGGCGCTGGCCACGCCTGCATACCAATAGAATACAGGCTGCATGGGATAGTATTTCAGTGCTGAAACGGCATGGTCGCGTACGGCCTCGTTTTCGTCAAGATACGATTCGCTGATGATGAGGTTTTGCCATGAGCGGAAGTCGGTGCTGTCGATGGACAAGGCTTTTTGATGCAGCTCTTTCGACTTCAGTGCGTTTTCGTTCACCATATAATAGGAGCCAAGGATGAGATACCCAAGCTTGTTGTCGGGATGGGTCTCGACGAAGGCTTCCCCACATTGTCTGACTTGTTCGTTGATCTGTTTCGATTGGTTGTTTTTCTGCATCCAATAGTCATAGATATTGCCTTTGGTGGCCAGATCGAGGTTCTTGTTGCGGATGGCGGCCAATAGTTCGTTGAAAGCCTTGTCCTTGTCGCCGTTTTTCTCGTAATATTCCAACAAAGAGATGTTGATGTAAGGATCGTTAGGGTTGAGTTCCCTCACTCTCTCGAAGGTCTTCAGGGCTTCCTTGTCCTTGCCGTTGTCGGAATACTCCTTTGCGAGCAAGGCAAAGTAGCGTGGGTTGTCGGGGTTCTCTTTGGTGAGCCGTTCCAATTCGACCAAAAGTTTCTTGGTGTTGCCCTGGCGCTTGTAGATGTTCAGTTTTTGCTCTGTAATAAACTCATTTTGACCGACTTGTTGTTCCAAAAGGTTCATCTTCTCCAAAGCCTTGTCGTATTTTTCCGTGACGAGATAGGCATCGATCAACTCGCTGAGCATGTCGAGGTCGTCGGGATATTTGGCGGTGAGGCCTTCATACAATTTGGTGAATTTGTCGTATTGCTCCAAGTTGCGGTAAAACTTGCCGAGGCGCATCTGGTACCATTTGTTCTCGGGGTCGAGTTCGGTGGCTTTTTGGATCATCTTGAAGGCTTCCTCAGTGCGTCCTGCGTTGACATACTGTTCGCTCAACTCGAACATCGAGGCGGCATCGTCGGGCATGTAGCGCAGGGCTTGCTCGAAGTTGCGAATGGCGCCATCGGTGTCGTCGCGGTACTTGCTTTGCAAGCCGTTCGAGAAATAGGTGGCATTCTTTTTCTTGTCGGGTCTGCCTTCATATTCCGATGACATGGTTTGGGCGAAGCCCATGGTGATACAACCACCCAACAACAACAATAATATTACTCTTTTCATTTGTACTTAGTTTTTTCCAGTGTGACCGAAACCTCCGGCGCCGCGTTCGGTTTCGCTCAGTGTTTCCACTTGCACGACTTCGGCTTGCTCGCATCGGGCGATGACCATCTGCGCGATGCGGTCGCCGCTGTTGATGACGAAGGGCTTGTCGGACAAATTAATCAAAATGACGCAAATCTGGCCGCGATAGTCGGCGTCGATAGTGCCCGGTGCGTTGAGGACGGTGATGCCACTCTTGAGGGCGAGACCGCTGCGTGGGCGCACTTGTCCTTCATAGCCTTCAGGGATTTCCATATAGAGACCTGTCGGCACGAGGCCACGTTGCATAGGTTCCAGCGTGATAGGGCCTTCGGGCAAATAGGCACGAAGGTCCATGCCAGCCGAGTTTTTCGTCTCATAGGCCGGCAGGGGATTATTTGAGGTGTTGATGACGTTGAGCTTCATAGTGGATGAGATTGCAATTGTAATATCAACGCAAAAATAGGGTTAATATTTGGAACGAAGGGCAGATTAATGCGAAGAAAAAATAAAAAAGATGTTTCGCCGTTCAATATTTGTTGTATCTTAGCACCCGAAATCGATTGGAGTGAAGCATCTGTTGTTCATATTTGCCCTGATGTCGTGTTGTGTCGCCGCCTTTGCGCAAAGCGATGAGGAACACAAACGCATGGATTTTTATGGCTATGTGGTCACCGCCGACAGTCTGCATCCTATTCGTAATACACACGTCATCAGTAAGTTGGCACATTATGGCACCATTACCAACCAACAAGGCAAGTTCCATATCCAGGCCCGACAGGTCGACACGCTTTGGGTGAGTTGCATTGGCTACCAGCGACGACTCATCGCCATCGACGAATCGCTCACCAGTGCCGACACGCTTGTCATCCGGCTTCGTCCCGAGACCATTACCTTGCGCGAGGTGACCGTTCTGCCATTCACCAACTACGAGACTTTCAAGGAAATGCTCATCACCATGCCGAGCATCGAGACGCCTGATGAGATTCAGCGCCTCAACGAC
>Ga0247608_10006964_pt1 | contig 11738 bp, 8 predicted proteins | sample 176DNAGHGlowgp2_FD_193490 | JGI IMG/M metagenome (GOLD analysis project Ga0247608, IMG submission 193490) | Sheep rumen microbial communities from Palmerston North, Manawatu-Wanganui, New Zealand - 1766 DNA GHGlow gp2 | ecosystem: Host-associated > Mammals > Digestive system > Stomach > Rumen ... | reverse complement strand
CAGCGATGACCTCAGGCGTGGCAGCCGGACCAAGTCCTGCCACTGAACAACAATTGGTCAACGAAATAGTCTTGTCGCCATTCACACGGATCATGTTGTTGATGATGCCCTTGTAGGCCTTGATGCCTGCATCACGGTATTTGGTGCCGAGATAGCCCTTGTTATAGGCTTTCAACAGCACGTAGGCAAACATCGAAGTGGCAGTCGACTCCAGATAATTACCCTCGCGTTCGGGGGAGTCCATCACCTGATACCAGGTACCGGTCTTCTTGTCCTGCCACTTGATGATGGCATCGAGGTCTTTCTGCAGCAACTCTATGACCTCACCACGACGGGAATAGTCCTCTGGCAGCGCATCGAGCACTTCGATCAAGGCCATCGAGTACCAACCCTGGGCTCTGGCCCAGCAGTGCTGCGACAGACCTGTTTCTTTGTCGGCCCAGAAGGTGTTGCGCGTCTCATCGTAGGCATGACGGTTGAGACCAGTCTTCGGGTCGAGGGTGCGCTCATAGGTGATCTTCAACTGATTCACAGCATCGTCGTAGATCTTTACGGCCTCTTTTGGCTTGAGCTGCGTGGAGGCTGTCAGACAACGAAAGGGCAGGCCCATGAAGATACCGTCGAGCCAAACTTGATAGGCATAGATGGCCTTGTGCCAGAACACCTTGTCGACCTTGGTGCGGGGCTGGTCCTTCAGCTGCTTCATCATGGTCTGCAAGGCGATGAGATTCTTCTGCTCAGGATAAAGATTGTACATGCGCGTCACGAAATGACCGGTACGGATGTTGTCGAGGTTGTAGTCGAGGATGTTATACCCCAAGATTTCGCCCTTCTCATTGATCATCTGATCAGTATAGTCCTGACAGTATTTCTTGATGTCCTCGCCACCGTATTTAAGATAGGTGTCGAGCATACCTTCGAGCTCGATACCCATCACATAGCTCCATTTGGGCTGGGTGGAGAAATCGAGCAGATAACTCTTCGGTGTACGTTTCATCTCACTATAGGTCATCCACTCGCTGTAGTGCTTATAGGGCATCTCGGTGAGAGCCAGCGAACCATTGACAAAGAGATTCTCAAATTTCACGTTGTGGGTCTTGCCAGAAGAGAAATTGCCAGACTGCACACCGTTGAACTTACAATTCTTCACGAAGATGTCATAAACGTACGTGTCTTCCTCGAGACCGATGATCTGGACACCGTATTTCGACTTTTCACTGGTGACATTCTCCATATAGACATTGCGCACGGTGGGATAGTAACCACGACAGCAGACTTCATTGTGCTCGTAGTCAAGATTGATTTTCAGAATCGACTCCTTGCAGACACCCACCTTTACATCTTTCATGTTGATGTTCTCAATGATGCCACCGCGACAGGAATTGGTCTTGATGCGCAGCACACGCTCCAACTCTGGAGAGTCCATCACACAGTCATGGGCGAAGACATTCTTACAACCGCCACTGATCTCAGAACCAATCACCACACCACCATGACCATTCTTCATCTCACAGTTGCGGATGATGATGTTCTGCGAGGGCATGTTACGCTCACGACCATCACGGTTACGACCGCTCTTAATAGCGATACAGTCGTCGCCGGTATTGAAGAAACAATCCTCAATCAGTACTCGGTTACAGCATTCGGGGTCACAACCGTCACCATTAGGACCATCGTTGATCATCTTTACCCTGCGAACAGTGATATCAGTAGAGTGCAAGGGATGGATCACCCAGAAGGGCGAACGCAGGAGGGTGATATCCTCGAGGAGGATACCTTCACACTTGTTGAAGTTGACAAGTTGTGGACGCATACCATCCTGAGGTCCAAATACGCGCTCGGGTGAGCGTTCTCCTTTTTCATTATACATAGGAATACCATCCTCACCATTCTTCAACAGTCTGGCACGACCGCCTTTGTTCTGGGCGGGACCTTCTCCCTTATAACCAAAACGAGCATTACCAACCCAGGGCCACCAGGTGTCTCTGCTGCCACCACCATCGATGGTACCCTTACCGGTGATGGCGATGTCCTTGGCCTTGAAGGCGTAGACACAAGGCGAGACATTAAAACACTCCAAACCTTCCCAAGAGGTCTCTACGATGGGGTAGAGCTCAGGCTCGAAGGCGAACTCCAATACTGCCCCTTCCTGTACTTCGAGGTTGACACCACTCTTCAGCTGGATGGCACCTGTCAGGAATTTACTGCCTGCAGGCACTACCACCTTACCGCCACCTTTCTTTGAACAGAGGTCGATGGTTTTCTGAATGGCCTTCTGGTTCTGGGCGGCCGTAGCATCGGTTTTGGCACCATACTTGGTGATCAGATACGTCTGATCAGGGAACTGAGGCACACGGATACTCTGTTCAATCTGCTTGTACAGGGCTTCGTCCCATTGCTGGGCATGGGCCAAGGCCGGTGCCAACAGACAGAGCATCAAAAATTGAAATAGTCTTTTCATCATTTATTTTTAGCAATTTAGTCCGTAGTTTCACGATTCGTTTGCAAAGATACGAATATTACGTGAAACAACGAACTAAATGATGGAAAAACTTAACGTAAACGTTATAGTTCGAGTGCTTCGAACAGGGTGTCGAGTGCTTTCTCGGCATCGCCTTGGGCCTCATCCAGAAGGGTGACGAACTTTGAACCGATGATGGCTCCGGCGGCATTGTCCTGGGCTGCTTTCCACGTCTGGGCATTCGAGATGCCAAAGCCGATCATACGGGGATTACGCAGGTTCATGGCGTTGATCTTGCGGAAATAGGCCTGCTTCTGATCATCGAAACTCTTCTGTGTACCTGTGATCGAGGCCGATGACACCATGTAAATAAAACCATCGGTATGCTCGTCGATGAAGCGGATACGTTCCTCGCTGGTCTCCGGAGTGATGAGCATGATGATACGCAGGTCGTACTGGTCGGCAATGGGTTTGACGAGGTTCAGGTAGTCGTCGAAAGGCAGGTCGGGGATGATGGCACCACTGACACCTGCCTTGACACAACTCTGACAGAACTGCTCAATGCCATAGTGCAGGATGGGGTTCAGATAACCCATCAGCACCAAGGGAATCTCTACCTGATCTTTGATGGCTTCCAACTGTGCGAAGAGCTTGCTGAGGCTCATGCCATTTTTCAGGGCTTTGGTGGCGGCACTCTGGATGACAGGTCCATCGGCCAGGGGATCACTGAAAGGAATACCTACTTCTACCATGGCAATACCCTTGCGCTGCATGGCGAGAATTACATCGGCAGTGCCTTCTAACGTGGGACTACCGGCACAGAAATAGAGCGAAAGGAGTTTTTTCTCCTTGCTATTGTCGAAAAGTTGATTAATCTTGTTCATCATATCATTTACAATTTGACAATTTACAATGTACAATTTATTTATCGATTTAATTCATTTAAGAATTTTCGGAGGACTGTGATGTCCTTGAGACCTGGGGAGAGTTCGAAGCGGGAGTTCAGGTCGATGCCGATGCATTGTGGGTGGTGGAAGGCCTGAATACGTTGGACATCCTCAGGACCAATGCCTCCACTCAATAGGAAAGGCGTCTTTCCGTGATAGTCTTTGAGCACATCCCAGTTGAACTGTACCCCATTACCTCCCACAGAAGGCCCCTTGGTATCGAAGAGGAAATAGTCGACGATTCCTTCGTATTCTTTGGTTTGTTCCAGATCATGGGCTGTGGCGATGTTGAAGGCCTTGATGATGGAGGATGGGGCCTTGAGGGCTCGGATGTAGTCTGGCGACTCTGAGCCGTGAAGCTGGATGAGGTCGAGGGCATAGTCATCTGCCTTTTTCCTGACAGTATCCAGATTCTCATCAACAAAGACCCCCACACGCTTGACATGCTGAGGCAGGTAGTCTGGTCGTTCGCTGACATAGCGACTCGACTTAGGCCAGAAGATCAGTCCTAGCCAGTTGATGCCTAAGGCTTCTACCTCGCGGATGTTCTCTGCTTCTCGCATGCCACAGACTTTGATCACTAATGCTTCACGCTTCATCTTCAATGACTATAATTGTTGAATAAATGCCTCCAACGCCTTTCCCGGGTCAGCACTCTTCATGAAATGCTCGCCCATCAGGAAACCGCGAAATCCTGCAGAACGGAGTTGCTTGACCGTCAGAGGGTCGGAAAGTCCGCTCTCACTGACTTTCACAGCCTCTTTGGGTAAATACTCCGCCAGACGGAAAGAAGTCTCTACATCGGTCACAAACGAGCCCAGATGACGGTTGTTGATGCCACAGAGGTCAGGTTCCTGCTCAGCGTATTCGAGTTCTTCCTGACTGTGCATCTCCAACAGTACCTCCAATTCCAGTTCATGGGCGGTCTGCTGCAAGGCTTGACAGTCGGTCTTTGTCAGACAGGCTGCAATGAGCAATACAGCCGAGGCACCACAGAGGCGGGCCTGGAATAACTGATATTCGTCGATGACAAAGTTCTTATAGAGGATAGGGATCTTCACACCCTGATGACGGGCGATGCGGATAAATGCATCACTGCCTCCGAAGAAATGCTCGTCGGTCAGGATGGAGAGGGCAGCAGCACCATGTTGCTGATAACTCAGGGGTATTTCCTCTGCCTTGCCTTCCTCCTTGATCCATCCTTTCGAGGGTGACTTACGCTTGAACTCGGCGATGATGCCACTGTCTGACGCGCAGAGAGCCTTCGACAATGAGGGGGTGCTGAAGTCCAGGATGCTCTCTACCTGACGGTGGATCTCCTGTTCACTGAGCTGTGCCTTGAAACGCTCTACTTCGATGCGCTTGTGGGCAACGATTTCTTGTAGGATGTCTTGCATATCTTAACTGTTGAGCTCCACGAACTTCTTGAAGGTCCTCAGCGCAGCACCGCTATCAATACTCTCGCGGGCAATCTCAATACACTCCTCAATGCTCTTCTGTCCCTTCTCCAAGACCTGAATACCAAAGCCTGCATTGGCCAGTACGATGTTCTTCTGGGCGGGCAGGGCACGGTTTTCAAGCACAGAATCGAAGATTTGTGCAGCCTCTTCCTCAGTAGCACCTCCTACGAGTTCCTCAGGCTTGGCGATGGCAAAACCTAAATCCTGCGGCTTGAAGATGCGCTCGTAATTGTTAGTGGTCACTTTGAAATCGCCCGTCAAAGAGATCTCGTCATAGCCGTCGATGGAGTTGACAATACCATAATCAATGCCCAACTTCTGATACACATTGTTGTAGAGACGCATCTGATCGAGGTTGGCCACGCCCAGCAACTGGCACTTGGGTTGTGAGGGATTGACGATGGGACCGAGGAGGTTGAAGATGGTGGGGAACTGCAGGGCCTTGCGAATCGGACCAACAAACTTCATGGCTTTGGCAAACAACTGGGCATGGAGATACACGATGCCGGCCTCGTTGAGGCTACGGTTCAATTTGTCGATGTCATCAGTAAACTTGATGCCGTGATGCTGGATGACATTCGAGGCGCCACTCACTGAGGTGGCGGCATAGTTGCCATGCTTGGCCACCTTGTAACCTGCTCCTGCAATCACAAAACAGGCGGTGGTCGAGATGTTAAAGGTGTTCTTACGGTCACCACCAGTACCTACCACATCGATATAACGGTCTGCCTGTAGTACGGCAGGGACACCGGTTTCGAGGATACCATCGCGGAAACCAAGGAGTTCATCAACCGTCACACCTCTCATCTGCAGACAGGTCAGCAGGGCGGTGATCTGTTCGTTGGGATACTCTGAATGGGTGATACCAATCAAAATCGTTTTCATCTCCTCGCGGGAGAGCTCTTCGTGATTCAACAGGCGGAAGAGATAGCCTTTCATTGTCTGTTCCATATTTGTGTTATTTATTCACTATTCACTGTTCACTATTCACTGTTCACTAAAGATACAGCCAGTTTTGTATCATTTTCTTGCCATCGGGGGTCAGCACACTCTCCGGATGGAATTGGATGCCTCTTACGTTCAAAGTTTTGTGACGCAGGGCCATGATCTGTCCCTCAGAACTCTCTGCAGTAACCTCTAAACAGTCAGGGAAGGCTTCTTTCGATACCACCCAGGAATGATATCGTCCGATAGTGATCTCTCGCTCCAGACCGCTGAAAAGGGGGTCGTCAGCGATGATACGACAGGGTGTGGCAACACCGTGGAAGACGTCAGAGAGATTCTCTAGTTGTCCACCAAACGCCTCTCCAATGGCCTGGTGTCCCAAACAGACACCCAGGATAGGCTTCTTTCCTGCATAGCAGCGGATGACATCCAACAGCAGTCCTGCCTCAGAGGGAATACCAGGACCCGGTGAAAGCACAATCTTGTTGTACGGTTCCAGGTCTTCTAATTTGAACTGGTCATTGCGCAGTACGGTTACCTCAGCGCCCAGTTCCTTGATCAAATGACTCAGATTATACGTAAATGAGTCGTAATTATCTATAATAACTATCTTCATAATACTATTCACTGTTCACTATTCACTGTTCAAAGCGTTTCTGCTTGCATAATGGCTCTCCTGAGTGCACCTAGCTTGTTATTCACTTCCTGCAACTCATATTCCACATCACTCTTGGCAACGATACCGCCACCAGCCTGGAACCACAGTTCGCCATTTCTTGAGACAAACGTACGGATGGTAATGGCCTGGTTCAGACTTCCGTCAAGACCGATCATACCGATACACCCGCCATAGGCACCGCGGTTATGGGGCTCGTATTCAGAGATCAACTGCATGGCCCTGACTTTCGGGGCACCGGAGAGGGTACCTGCGGGGAAGGTGTCGATAAAGGCCTTGATGGGATCAGCCCCCTCATCAAGTTCACCAGAGACACGTGAGACGAGATGAATCACATGACTATAATATTGCAGGTCTTTATAGAAGTCCACCTTCACCCCATGACAATTACGACTCAGATCATTACGGGCGAGGTCTACCAGCATCACATGCTCGGCATTTTCTTTGGGATCATTACGCAGGTATTCGGCTCCTTGTCTGTCGGATTCCTCGTCACCTGTACGCTTGGTAGTACCGGCAATGGGGTCGATAAAGGCCTTCCTACCTTGAATCCTGCAATGGGTCTCTGGTGAAGAACCGAAGATCCTGAATCCGCCGAAGTCGAAGTAGAAGAGATAGGGACTCGGGTTGATGCTTCTCAGGGCACGATAGAGTTTGAAATCATCACCTTCGTACTTCTGGATGAAGCGTCTGCTCAGCACAATCTGAAAGACATCACCGCGCAGACAATGTTGAATTCCTTTACGGATATTTTCACGATGTTCATCATCAGTCAAAGTACTCGACACCTCTCCCACGGGATGGAAATCGTAGGCCTGTATGTTGGCCTTGTTCATGGCCTTGAGAATCTCAGAAATCTCCGAGTTCTCTGAGTTATCCGAAAGACTTACTATCTTCAGTGTATTGTTATGATGATCGAATACAATCACCTCTTTATATAGTACATACAATACGTCTGGTGCATCGTTCTTTTCCTGTGTTTCATCCTTCACAGGGATGTTCTCGAAATACCTGACGGCATTAAATGATGTGTAGCCAAACAATCCACAAAACTCTGAATCCCTGCCTTTTACTTCAATTCGTTTAAGAAGTGCGTTAATGGCCTTGTCTGACTGAAAGTCAGGACGGATTATCTCCTCTAGAACACTTCCGTCAGGGTAGTTGATGGTGGCTTTTCCATGACCAATGGCGACACTGGCGATGGGATGGAGACCGATAAACGAACGGGCATTGCTCTTGTCGTGATAGTCAGAACTCTCCATCAGCGCACTTTGCGGATAGAGGTCTCTCAGTCTCATATAGACACCTACCGGCGTATACAAATCCGCCAATATGGTCTTACTTGTGGTTGTGTATTCAAATGTCCTCATTATTCACTATTCATTATTCACTATTCTCTGTTCACTATTCACTAAAAGTTTCCGTACTCTCCTGCCATGGCCTTGTTCTTCAAATACGTCTCCACGTCCTTGTCTCCTCTGCCACTTACTGTCAGCACTACCACATCATCTTTCTTGAACGAAAGTTTTTTCAGGGCTGCAATGGCATGGGCACTCTCAATAGCAGGGATGATGCCTTCCATTCGGGTCAGTTCATAACCGCCATAGATGGCTTCGTCATCATTGATGCTTAACACCTGTGTACGACCCTGCTTGGCCATGTTACAATGCATAGGCCCTACACCGGGATAGTCCAGTCCGGCACTGATGGTGAAGGCCTCTTCAATCTGTCCGTCCTCATCTTGCATCACCAGCATCTTGGCACCATGCAGGATACCGACGGTTCCTTTGTGGATAGTAGCAGCGGTATGATTGGTCTCCCAACCATGTCCTCCTGCCTCTGCCAGGACGATCTTCACGCGCTCATCATTCATATAGTGGTAGATGGTACCAGCAGCATTCGAACCACCTCCGATACAGGCGATGAGGTAGTCGGGATAGTCACGGCCTTCCTTTTCTTCCAACTGCCATTTGATTTCTTCGGAGATTACACTCTGCATTCTGGCTACGAGATCGGGGTAGGGATGGGGACCCATCGTGGAACCAACAATATAGAACGTGTCCTGAGGATGGCAACACCAGTCTCTGATGGCCTCGCTGCAAGCATCACTCAGGGTCATGTTGCCCGTACGTACAGGATGTACCTGGGCACCCAACATCTTCATACGCTCTACATTGGTGTGCTGACGCTCTACGTCGGTAGCACCCATAAATACCTCACACTGCATGTTCATCAGTGCACAGACAGTAGCGGTGGCTACACCATGCTGGCCTGCACCTGTCTCTGCGATGATACGGGTCTTACCCATCTGTTTGGCCAGGAGAATCTGACCGATGGTGTTGTTGATCTTGTGGGCACCGGTGTGGTTTAGGTCCTCACGTTTCAGATAGAGCTTACAACCATACTGCTCACTCATCCTCTGGGCATAGTACAGGGGCGAGGGACGTCCCACATAGTCCTTCAATAGGGCGTGATACTCGCGTTTGAAGGCCTCCGACTCGATGATCGGCAGATAGGCCTCTTGTAGGTCATGCACGCACTTGTAAAGGATCTCAGGTACATATGCACCACCGAATTCTCCATAAAAACCATTTTCGTCTACTTGATAACTTTTCATCTTTCTATATATTTTTATTTGTGTTGTGTACTGAATGAAAAAAGACTCACCGCTGTCGCGATGAGCCTCTTATATCTTCGTTGAATAACAGATAGGGCGTTTAGCCTCGCGACGTTTTTAATCTCGAGCACTGCCACCACCAAATGTTGTTCTGACACTTCATATCTAACTGTTTTTGTCTAATTCTGGCGGCAAAGGTATCAAGTTTCTCTCAAACATGCAAATTTTTAGCGCGTTTTTTTTCGAAAAACATATAAAAAAGTTGTTTTTATCGACAAAAACATCGAAAATAGTCACTTTTTTGCTGAAAAATTTGCAAGTTAGATAAATAACTCGTATATTTGCCGCCGATAAGATTCTTATCAGCCATTTTGCTGATTCACCTTATCTTTTTTATAGAGAGGTTGGTAGCGTCCTGCACCAACCTCCATTTTTTTACTGAATTTCCCATCCAATGGCACTGGCACCCAGCACTGCGGCACTGGCACCATCCAGGCCACTCACTAGGAACTGCGCCTTGTTCTTGAAGATTTTCAGTACATGCTCATTATACGACTCCCTGATGGGCTTCATAATCAGCTCACCTGCCTTCACCATGCCTCCGAAGAAGATAAAGGCCTCAGGACTACTGAAAGCGGCGAAGTCTGCACAGGCCTCTCCCAGCATCTTACCGGTGAAATCGTAGATATCCTTGGCCAACTCGTCACCCTTCTCAGCAGCGATGGATACGTCGAGACTGGTGATATCATCGGGATTCATGTCACGCAACAGACTCGGACGGGTGGTCTTGGCCAACAACTCACGGGCTGTACGGGCAACGCCAGTGGCGGAACAATAGGCTTCCAGACAACCGGTTCTGCCACAACCGCAGATCCTGCCTTCTTCACCACGTACCATCGTGACATGACCTAACTCTCCTGCAAAACCGTCATGGCCATAGAGCAACTGACCGTTCACAACGATACCTGAGCCAACACCCGTACCTAAGGTGATCACGATGAAATTCTTCATACCTCTGGCCACACCATAGACCATCTCTCCGATGGCAGCGGCATTGGCATCGTTGGTCAGGGCCACAGGGATATTGTTCAGACGCTCACTGAACAACTGTGCCAGGGGGATGACACCATCATGTGCCCAGGGTAGATTGGGCGCAAACTCAATCGTACCTTTATAATAATTACCATTGGGAGCACCAATACCCATGGCCTTGATCTTCTCAATGCCACCTACCTGATCGATGATCACCTGCAACGCCTCTACACAGGCGTCTACATAGTCTTCCACCTTGTCATAGCCACCGGTCTTGATAGCAGTGGTAGCCTTGATGTCACCACGGGAATCGACAATACCAAATACGGAGTTTGTACCTCCCAGATCCAAGCCGATTACATACGGCTTCAAAACATTCTGTTGTTCCATTGTTGTATAGTTTTATGATATTTTATTGCTTAAAGTTGTTTCATGCTACAAAATTACGAAAAATCTCACAATTATCGGTCATTTTTACGGAAATTAACCTTTTGTCTGCCCCAAACCGCACGTATCCTAACAATTTCTGCGAGAATTGTTGGCGGTTTCAAATATATTTTGTAACTTTGCATACGCAAAGTGAACACAAGACAGAATATGAAAATAAAACGCTACTTCACATGGTTGATTCTCTTCTTGATGTCCATGGCCTTCATTGCCTGCCAGGAACGTATGGGGCATGAGGTGAGGGCCAGCAAGGCTGATAGTGTCTTGTTTGATGTGGGCGTGAGGATGGAGTATGACAGTATGATCGTATTGGCCAATGCCTACGAGCAACAGGGCCTGATCTCCGAACTCGATGCCAATCGTTGGCGGGGTGTGGCTTATTACCATCAGGGACATTACCGCATGTCGGAGATCTACTATCGCAAGGCCATCGAGTGTGAGGTGAAGACCAAAGAGGACCAGCTGAGCTATAACAAATGTGCCCGCAGACTTTCTGAGCTCTTGTTGGTCAAGGGCGACTACGAGGGTTCGCTGGTGGTGGCCATCCCGGCAGTGAAGAAGATGGATGAGTCGGGCATTGGGTCGGACATCGATTATGCCATCCTCCTCAATAACATCGGTTGTTGCCAGATCAATCTCGGTCAGGATGAGGAGGCCAAGGAGAGCTTCCTCACAGCGCGTGGACATTATGCCAACCGTTGGCAGTCGGACTCTACGAGTCGTGGATTCCAGGAGGCGGTGCTAGGCACGGTCTACACGAGTATGGCATATATCAATACGCGTCGCTATGCGGAGTCCATCTACTGGATCGACCGTACGGAGATGCTCCTTGATAAGTACCGTCAGAAACGGGATGCCCGAAAGGATTATTTCGACGAGTATCAGGGACGTATCGAGATCATGCGAGCTGTGGCAAAGCAGGGACTGGGTAAGAAGAGGGATGCGGAAGAGGCTTACCAGGAGTTTCTCAAAACGGATTTCTCCAAGACAGCTCCGGGACATATCAATGCCAATGACTACCTGGTCATGGCGGAGCGCTATCAGGAGGCTGCTGATAACTACCGTTATCTCGACGAGACATTGGAACATTGGGGTATGGAGGCCTCGCTCGATAATATCCAACTGTACATGCTTCCCAAGTTCAGGGCCAACA
>Ga0247608_10006962_pt1 | contig 11741 bp, 8 predicted proteins | sample 176DNAGHGlowgp2_FD_193490 | JGI IMG/M metagenome (GOLD analysis project Ga0247608, IMG submission 193490) | Sheep rumen microbial communities from Palmerston North, Manawatu-Wanganui, New Zealand - 1766 DNA GHGlow gp2 | ecosystem: Host-associated > Mammals > Digestive system > Stomach > Rumen ... | reverse complement strand
CCTGTAGTTTTTAGACAAAAGGGTGAACATAAGGGAATATTTGAAAAATATCTAAAAAAAGGATATGTAAGAGCTTATGTTGATGGAGAATTAAGAGAATTAGAAGAAGAAATAAATTTAGAAAGAACTAAGAAACATAATGTTTATATTGTACTCGAGCGTCTAATTATGAAGGAAGGCGTAAGAAGTAGAATCTTTGAAGCAGTAAATACTGCAGTAAATGAATCTGATGGCTATTGTGTTATATATAACGGAGATAATGAAGAATTCTATTCTACAGTACATGCTTGTCCATATTGTGGATATAGCTTAGCTATGCTAGAGCCTAGATTATTTTCATTTAATTCACCACTTGGGGCATGTCCTTCTTGTAATGGCTTAGGTAAGAAATTAACTATTTCTGAGGAATTAATTATAGATTATGAAAAATCATTAAATGGAAATTGTATATTACCATATAAGAATCAGGAAAAGGATAATTTAAATAAAGGTGAATTAAATGCTGTATGTAAATTTTATGGAATAGATATGGATAAGCCTTTTAAGGATTTACCTAAAAAGCATCAAGATATCATTTTATATGGATCTGATGATATTATTCCAATGAAGCTAAGAGCTACATCAGGTAGATTACATGATAAAACAGATATGTTTGAGGGTGTTGTTAATACATTCCAAAGAAGATATGAGGAAACCGCATCTGATTGGATTAGAGATTGGATTGAAGGGTTCATGATTGAAAATATATGTACAACATGTAATGGTAAAAGATTAAATCCTGGTGTATTAAGCATTTATATTAATGATAAAAATATCAATGATATTTGTACTATGCCAATTGATGATTTATATAAATGGTTTAATGAATTAAAGCTATCTGAAGAAAAAATGGCTATTGCGAAGCTTGCCATAAAGGAAGTATCAGATAGATTAAAATTCTTAATTGATGTTGGATTAGAATATTTAACATTAGCTAGATCTGCAGATACTTTGTCTGGTGGAGAAGCACAGCGTATTAGGCTTGCTACACAAATAGGATCAAGATTAACTGGAGTATTATATGTATTAGATGAGCCATCTATTGGTCTTCATCAGCGTGATAATGCTAGATTAATTAAAACATTAAAGGAAATGCGTGATTTAGGCAATACATTAGTTGTAGTAGAGCATGATGAAGAAACTATGCTATCATGTGACTATTTAGTCGATGTAGGACCAGGGGCAGGTATCCATGGCGGTGAAATTGTTGCTGCAGGAACACCTGAGGAGGTTATGCAAAACACTAATAGTATAACAGGTAATTATTTATCTGGTCGTATGCAAATAGAAATACCAGATAAGAGACGTAAATTAACTGGTAAATGGATAACTATTAAGGGTGCTAAGGAAAATAATTTAAAAAATATTAATGTAAAAATTCCACTTGGTGTTGTAACATGTATAACAGGTGTATCTGGTTCTGGTAAATCTTCATTAATTAATGAGGTTCTATATAAAAATGCATATATGAAAATATATGGAACAAAGCGTATTATTCCAGGTAAATGTGATAAAATAGATGGTCTAGATAAAATAGATAGAATTATTCATATATCTCAACAGCCTATTGGTAGAACACCAAGAAGTAATCCCGCAACATATACAGGCGTATTTGATGCGATAAGAACAGTTTTTGCAGAAACAAATGATGCAAAAATCAGAGGATACGATAAATCTAAATTCTCATTTAATGTTAAAGGTGGAAGATGTGAAGCCTGTGGTGGAGATGGAGTAAAGCGTATTTCAATGCAATTCTTACCAGATGTATATGTACCATGTGAGGTATGCCATGGTAAAAGATTTACATCTGAAACATTAGAAATTAAATTTAAGGGTAAATCAATTTCTGACGTTTTAGATATGACAGTAGAGGACGCGCTTGGATTCTTTGATGCCTTCCCTAGAATTAAAAAGTGCCTACAAACAATATATGATGTAGGCCTAGGTTATATTAAGCTAGGTCAATCATCTACTACACTATCAGGTGGTGAAGCACAGCGCGTTAAGCTAGCTACAGAATTAAATTCTAAAATATCATCTACTACATTATATATAATGGATGAGCCTACAACAGGACTTCATACTGATGATATAAAGAGACTAATGAATGTAATTAACCAAATTGCAGATCAAGGGGCAACAGTTTTAATAATTGAGCACAACCTAGATGTAATCAAATTAGCTGATTATATTATAGATATGGGACCTGAAGGTGGTGCCCGTGGTGGAGAATGTATATTTGAAGGAAGACCTGAGGATTTACTAAAGGAAGAGAAATCTTATACAGCTAAATTCTTAAAGCCACTATTTGAAAAACAAAATAAAATTTAATAATATTAAGCGTAGCTAATTTTGGCTACGCTTTTGTCGTATTTATATTTGCTAAAAGCACTAGATTATTATATAATCTATTTGTTAGTTAGATTTTTATAATTAACATCAGGTGATTCATATGAAAAATGATGATAAATCAAATAGATTAGAAGAAATCGAAAAGCTAAAAAATACCTTAAATATTGTTAAAAGAAAAGTATATGAAATAAAAAAAGAAAAAGATCCAAGCCTAGATTATTCTAAATTCTCTAAGGATTACGAAAACACTACAGATATGATTGATTTATTGCTAATAGTTAAGGTTTTCGAAGAAGAGATGAATAAACTAATTAATTTAGAAGAAAATGCTGAAAAAAAGGCAATTTTAACTAAATATAGAGATAATGGAATTATTCATATACTTAAAAGAGCTGAGAAAAAAGAAAATAGCTTAAAATTTAGTTTAGCTAATTTTTTTGTATTTTTTATTCATTTTATTGAATTATATGCTTTATCAGTTATTTCATTTGGAATATTATCATATACTTTAGTAGTTCCTACTTGGTATATATTTATATTTTCAGGATTAACTGGATTATTATTTATGCTTACAGATATATTTTCAAGATCTATTAGAGTATTTGCATATGATCCGTTTTTTAGCATAAAGCTAATAATATTTTTTGGATTATTAATGATTTTAATAAATAATTTTATCTTTGAAATTTTTGAATCAGGAGTTTTATGGATAATATTATTGTTAATCTTATCTATCTTACATAGAATAACAAGTAAAACTATCCATAGAATATGGTTTAGATATTAGGAGGTTTCCGAACTTATGTCAGTTGTAGTTGAAGTTTTAGCAAGGGATAATAATTTAGAGCTTTTAGCAGGTAAAGATGGCTTAAAGGCTGAAATAGATGAAGATGAAATATCTAGACCTGGTCTAGAATTTACTGGATTCTTTGATTTCTTTGATAATAAAAGATTAGTATTAATTGGTACAAAGGATGCGACATTCTTAAATACATTACCAGAAGATACAATAAGAAAGAATGTAGAAGAAATATTTAAAAAGAATCCACCATGCCTAGTATTTTCAGGCCGTGTAGATGTTAATCCAATATTTATCGAAATGGCAGAAAAATATAAAATAGCAGTATTAAGATGCCCATTAAGAACAACACAAACATCTTCTAAGCTATATTCATACCTGCAGGATAAGCTTGCAGAAAGATTATCTGTTCATGGAACACTACTTGATATTAATGGTATGGGTACATTAATCATTGGTAAATCAGGTATAGGTAAATCTGAAACAGCCCTTGATTTAATAAAAAGAGGTCATCAGCTAATCGCCGATGATTTAGTAGAAATAATAGAAAAAGAACCAGGTAATTTAATAGGTACATCACCTGATATTCTAAAAAGATATATGGAAATTAGAGGTATCGGTATAGTAGATGTAGTAACAATGTTTGGTGCGTCTGCCTATAGACAAAGAAAAAATATTAGATTAGTAGTTGAACTACAAGCCTGGGACGAGGATAAGTATTACGATCGTTTAGGCCTAGACGAGCTTAAGATTAAATATTTTAATACAGAAATTGCTAAGGTAGTAATTCCTGTACTACCAGGTAGAACTGTTTCATTATTAGTTGAATCAGCAGCTATGAATGAAAAATTAAAGCTACTTGGCCATAATGCTGCCGTAGAATTTGTAAATAAAATAGATTCAGCCGCATCTAAAGGAGAGAACAAATAATGAATAGTTTGTTAATGATATTAGCTAATAAATATTCAGATGGCTCATATTATTCTGGAGATCCTACCTATTTCTTTGGAACTTCAATTCACTTATATGCAATATGTATATTAATTGGTGTAGCTATTGCGGTATGGTTAGGATTAAGAGAAGCTAAAAAGCTTGGTATAGCATCTGATGATATTTATTTAGGTGTTTTAATTGTTTTACCTTTAGCAATTATTGGTGCTAGATTATGGTATTACATATTCAATATTAATGAATTCCCTGATTTTGCATCATTCTTAGGCTTCCAAGGTGGTAAATTTACTGGTCTTGCAGGTCTTGGTATTCAAGGTGGTATAATTGTAGCTGTAATATCAATTTATGTTTATTGTAAGGCTAAAGGATTATCATTCTTTAAAATTATGGACATAGTTGCCCCAGGGTTCTTTATAGGTCAGATTTGTGGTAGATGGGGTAATTTCTTTAACCATGAATTATATGGACCAATAATTGAAAATTCAGTATTTTTAAAAAATATTCCATTCCTTGGTGATATGATGTTTATTGAGCATAACTATCGTCACCCAGTATTTTTATACGAATCTTTACTTAATTTATTAGGCTTAGTATTAATGCTTGTTGCTAGAAGAAAAGCCAAATTCGTAAAAACTGGTGATTTAGTTGGTGGATATTTATGTTGGTATGGCTGTGTAAGAATATTTACTGAAAGCCTAAGATTAAATAGTGGCGTAAGAGAGCCATTGATGCTAGGACCTATTCCTGTATCAATAGCTACAAGCGTATTATTTATTGTTGTAGGCATTATTTATTTAGCACTAAAAAGATTATTACCAAAGTGGATTAAGGCAGATAATAATAGTAACGCAGTAATTAAAGAACTTGCTAGAATACCTCAAACATCATATATAGATTTAGTAAATGGAATTAAAGAAAATAGATTTGATACTATTCTATTTGATAATGATGGTACACTAATGGACACTAAATATTTAATTTCAAGAAGCTTTATTTATACATTTGAAAAATTTAGACCAGAAATGAAATTGACAGATGAGGATTTAGATTCATTCTTTGGACCTACATTATATCAAACATTTTCTAGATATTCAGATGACGAAAAAGAAATCGAAGAAATGATTAAATATTATAGAGCATTTAATGAACCAAATCATGATAATTTAGCTAAGCCATTTCCTGGCGCTAAGGAATTATTAAAAACATTACATAAAAAAGGTTATAAGCTTGGTGTAATATCTTCAAAGAAAAATGGTTTATTAGTACATGGCCTTGAGCATTTTGGTTTAGCAGAATACTTAGATATTATAATTGGAAGCGACGATGTTAAAAATCATAAGCCAGCACCCGACGGAATATATTTAGCTAAGGAAAAGCTTAATTCAAAAAATATCCTTTATGTAGGTGATACATTAATGGATATAGAAACAGCAAGAAATGCTAGTGTAAAATCAGTTGGCTGTCTATATATAGATCATCCTGAAATAATGCTTGAAGCAAAGCCAGATTATGTTATATCTAATCTTTCTGAGATACTTAAAATATTAGGTGAATAACAATGAGCTTTAGTTTAGATGTTAAAACAGATTTATTAAATTATAATAGTAACGATGAAATTACTGATAAATTAGAAATTGAAAGTATGATAAGAGTATCAGGTGAAATTGGTATTTTACCTGTAAAGCTATCATTAACATGTAATAATAGTGGAATCATTAGAAGATTTTTAAGCCTTATAAAGAAATATTATAAGGTTGAAACAAAGCTATTAAAGCGCATAATTGATAGATTTGATAGTCATACGAATTACACTGCTGAAATAACAGATGGTGCTGATATTATTATTTCAGACCTAAATTTATTTGGTGATGCCTCAAAATATAAAAGAGAAATAGAAGTAGCAGGAATGAATGCCTATATTAGAGGTGCATTTTTAGTTAGAGGTAGTGTTAATGATCCTAACGCAAGAAGTGCTCACCTAGAAATATCTTCTACAAGTGAAGAGGAAATATTATTTATTCAAAGATTAATGAATGAATTTGATTTGAACGCAAGAATAACTAAAAGAAAAACATATTTAGTTTTATATATAAAGGCTAGAGATGCTATCACTGATTTTTTATATCACATTGGCTGTAAAAAAATAATGGAGAGCTACCAGGATGCGATTATAACTAAGGCTGCAAAAACTAATGCCAAAAGAAGTGTTAATTTAACTCTTGCTAACCAAGATAAAACTAATGCTTCTGCAAAAGAACAATTAAAATATATAGAATATTTAGAATTTAATTATCCATTACAAAATTTAGATTCGAAGCTTTTAATGGTTATGAAGGTCAGAAAGGAATATCCTGATTATTCATTAATGGATTTACTTGAAATTATTCATCAGGAATATGATCCTAAGCTTACAAAATCAGGCCTAAATCATAGATTTAGAAAATTAAAGGAAATTGCTTTAGAGCATAAAAGACAGGATAATTAAAATATCGTTATTTTGTTGATATGAAAATAATTTTATGTTAAAATAATAAAGACTTGTTTTTTAGTCGATTTAAGGAGATGAATTACGTGGCTAGAGTAGTTAGAAAGGTTTCTAATAAAGCCGTTAAAGGCCAAAAGAGAGAAAGAAAAGGATTACTTTTCTCTAAGAAATTTTGGATTATATTAATAAGCATAGTTGTTGTTTTAACAGCTGCAGGTATTACAATTGGTGTTGTTGTAGCAAATAATAATAGCTCTTCAGCAACTGTTGAGGTTGATGATTATTTTGGACAAACACAAAAATATAATAATACTGATGTTAATTTCACAAAGATGACATATGAGGGTGTAGCTTTACATACAAATCCTGAATCTGAATTAGTTAATGATTATACATTTGTATTTGCTGCTGATTTAAGTACATTCTATCCATTTGATTTAATAGATACTAATAATGATGATACTAATTTAAAAAATTCAAAGCATACTCAAATATTTAATTTATTAGTTGAATTACAATATACTATTGACACATTTGCAGCAAAGAATAATTATGATGTTAAACTATATATTGTTAATACAGAGGTTGCTGATGGTAATGGAAGCTCTTCAATATATGAAAATAAATCATTTGTTCTAAATGCGTCTTCTGATTCATCATTTGCAGGACCATTATTCTGTTTATTATCTGTAGATGGATTACAAGAATCTGTATCAACAGGAAATGTTTACGCTACATCTTATACAGATAGTAATAAAATGGCATCAGCTATTGATAATGCTATTAAGTTTGTAAATAGTTTAGAATAATTTTGTATTAAGGCCTATTAGGGCCTTATATTTTTCTGGAGGAGTTTATGGAAGCAATAAATGAAGAAGTAATTCTTGAAATATCAAAGAATGAGAATATTAAAATTGAACAAATTAAGGCAGTACTTGAAATGCTTGCTGATGAAAAGACAGTAGCTTTTATCGCAAGATATCGTAAGGAAGTTACTGGTGGATTAGACGAAGAAAAAATTAGAGTTATAAGTGATGCCTATAATTATGGTGTTAATTTATCTAAAAGAAAAGCTGATGTTATTAGATTAATTGAAGAAAAGGGTCTATTAACAGATGAATTAAAAGCGAATATAGAAAAGGCTACTAAATTAATTGAGGTAGAGGATTTATATCGTCCATTCAAAGAAAAGAAGAAAACTAAGGCATCAGAGGCTATTGCTTTAGGTCTAGATGGCTTAGCTGATATAATGATGAAAAATTATCAAAGAGGCGAAAGATCTGAATTTATTAAGCCTTTTATTAATGATAAGGTTACATCAGAGGAAATGGCATTAACATTAGCTAAATATATTGTTGCAGAAAGAATTAGTGATAATGCAGAATATAGAGGAACTATAAGAGATAATGCATTAAAATTTGGTACTATTATTTGTAAAAAGAAAAATAATGATAAGGACCCAGATGAGAAATATAAAAATTATTATGAATGTAGTGAATCTATTGCTCGAATTAAGCCACATAGATTATTAGCTATTAATCGTGCAGAAAATGAAGATGTAATTAATGTAAATATTGAATTAAAGCCCACATGGGATATAGATTATTTAACATGGAAGGTTACATGGAATATAAAATCTTTATTTAGAAAGGAACTAGATGAAGCAATTGCTGATTCTTATAAAAGATTAATTCAGCCTTCAATTGCTAGAGAAATTAGAAGCATTAAAAATGAAGAGGCTGAAGCTCAGGCAATTCATATTTTCTCATTAAATCTAAAGAACCTATTATTACAAGCTCCAATGAAGGGTAAAGTTGTATTAGGTGTAGATCCTGCATTTAGAACAGGCTGTAAGCTTGCAGTTATTTCACCTTCATCTAATGTGCTTGAAATTGGCGTAATTTACCCTAATGAGAAGTCAAAGGATCAAATAGTTGACCCTAAGCTTGTAATTCAATCTAAAAAGAAAATTGTTGATTTAATTAATAAATATAATGTAGAGATTATAGCAATTGGTAATGGTACAGCATCTCGTGAAACAGAAAGCTTTATTGCTGAGGTTATTAATGAAAATAAATTAACTACTAAATATGTTATAGTTAGTGAAGCAGGTGCTTCAGTATATTCAGCATCTGAGCTTGCTATTGAGGAATTCCCTGATTTAACAGTTGAAAAGAGAAGCGCAATTTCAATTGCTAGAAGAATTCAAGATCCACTTGCAGAATTAGTTAAGATTGATCCTAAATCAATTGGTGTTGGTCAATATCAGCATGATGTAACTGAATCTAAGCTATCTAAGTCATTAGATGAGGTAGTTGAGGATGCAGTTAATAGAGTTGGTGTTAATCTAAATACCGCTTCAGTATCTTTATTAAGCTATGTATCTGGTCTATCTAAGGCCACATCTAAAAATATAGTTGAATATAGAGAAAAGAATGGTAGATTCTATACTAGAGAGGAACTAAAGAAGGTTGCAAAATTAGGACCTAAAACATATGAACAATGTGTAGGATTCTTAAGAATTTTAGATGGTAAGAATAAATTTGATATGACATCAATTCACCCAGAAAGCTATAAGAAGGCTAAGCTATTATTAGATGAGCTTAATATGGATGAATCAATGCTTGGCTCTGATATGATGAAACAAGCAGTAGCTACATGTAATAGAGATGAATTATCTAAAAAGCTTGATATTGATAGCTATACATTAAATGATATATTAGATGCATTTATCGCACCACTTAGAGACATAAGAGATTCATATGATGGATTAAAGCTAAGAAGTGATATTATGCATTTTGAAGATATCAAAGTCGGTGATGAACTTGATGGAACAGTAAGAAATGTTGTAGATTTTGGCGTATTTGTAGATTGTGGTGTTAAATACGATGGTTTAGTACATATTTCAAAAATGTCTACAAATAAAATAAATCATCCATCTGATTTAGTAGGTGTTGGTGATTCAGTACATGTATATGTAATTGATATTGATTATAATAAGCATAAAATGGCTTTATCAATGGTAAAAGCTGATAAATAATAATTTTAATGACTAGTAGATTAAGTTCTACTAGTTTTTTTATTTATTAGGAAATTGTATTCATGCCCTAAAAGAAGTCGGAATAACCCCAAAAATCCTAGCCATAGGATTTTAAGCTAGGATAGTAGTATTTAATTGTAATCTTATTTTTTATATTTATTCTTTTTGTTCCAAATATCAATAGGTACAAATTTTAACTTGCCACAATCTGGACAATATAATTTAGGATATTCTTTACCATTCCATAATTCATCTACTTGTTCCCAGTCAACATTTAATTCTTGATAATTACAAGATAAGCATTTTAAATCAATAGTTTCATCATATATTTCACGTTCTGCGAATTCATAAATTAGAGCCTTTGTCTTTTCATCTAATTTATTAATATTTTTATCTATATCTACAAGAGGCTGGTTAAATTCATCTTCTTCATAATGACCATTAACATATTCAACTTTGAAATTTGGCATATCATAAGTATAGAAAAATATAGCACGTCTTATTTTTTCGTCTTTAGTTAATAATCTACGATTAATATTAAATTCCATTTTATCCGTCCTCCTTAGAGTAGCCTGTGAAAAAGCATTGGTCAGGAACAATTACCATAGTAGCTCCACAGTAACAAAGTAGTGGGTCATATTTATATGATGAAATAAGTCTTTGTCTCCAACTTTGGTTAGATTTCATTTCATTGATTTCACTTATTTTATATAGTTTAGGTTGATGTTTTATATCTAAAGAAGAGTGATTAGCGTAAAAACCATAGTATCTAGTTGTATGAACTTTTTCTTCAGGTATATGAATAATTAGTTTTTTAATAAAATCAAAAACTGATTCAGTAACATATTGTCTTCCGATTTTATCATTTTCATCAATAACAGCATCATCCTCATGTGGATCGTAATAATAGTATACCATTTTTTTATCCTTATCATACTTTAAAATTCTTGATTCACTCATAGCAGGATGACCAGCATATCTACAAACGTAATTAACAATACGTTTAATTTGTTTAGAATTTTTACATTCGGTTTGAGGAGCATGAACATAAAAACCATTTTCTTTATTTTTATATATTTCACATTTTAATTTATAGAAATTTCTAGCAACATCTTTCAAATCATTATTCTTAAAATAATTATAAGTTCTTTTTAATAATTGATTCATAAATGATTTTCTTAATGATTCATAATTAAAAAAAGAATATGGCTTTTTATTTCCTTCGTTATCAATGGTACATTCAGCAATAAGAGTGTGAATATGAGGATTAAATTTCATATCACGCCCAAAGGTATGAATAGTAGATATAAAGCCAAGTCTTTCGTTTCGTTTTTTAGCAGATTTAGATTTACCTTGAATCAAATAGGTAAGCGCATCATTTACAGCTTCAAATAATTCATTATATAATCCTTTATATTTTTGAAAATAATTTCGAAGTGAAGAATCGATAGTCCACGTTATATGTCTATGAGGAGCGTATATGCAAGTTTTAGCAATCTCGTTAGCCCTAGCATCTCTATATTTTTTACCGCACGATACACAAAATCTAGAATGACATGATAATCCTCTAACATACATTTCACCACATTTGGGGCATTCATAAAATAAATAACCATTTTTGAAGTTACGACAATTAATCATAGCTTCAACATTAGTTAGAATAGAAGAACGAATTGGTTTATTAATAGAAGCACAATAAGCTTTAAAATCATCCCAATTATCTCTAAATATTTCCTGAATCGAAATGTGATTATTTTCTTTTAATGCATAACTACAATTATTAAGCTTGTTATATTCGTTCTCGTAAACATCCTGTCCAGCTTTAGCAGCTCTTAAAAGCTGATCTTGGAGATATGCTTGTTTAGCATGAACATAATAAGGTTGTGATTTAATTTCTATTGGTAAAAAATCTGTAACAATTGAAGTCATATAAAACACCAACTACATTTTACTACAAAAAGAAAAGAGGGCATAGCCCTCTGAGAAGAATGACATAAAGATTTTAATCTTTTGGCATTCTATTTTTTATACAAAAAAACACCTTTTATTTGTTCATAAAAGGTGTTTAATACGAT
>Ga0247608_10006961_pt1 | contig 11743 bp, 5 predicted proteins | sample 176DNAGHGlowgp2_FD_193490 | JGI IMG/M metagenome (GOLD analysis project Ga0247608, IMG submission 193490) | Sheep rumen microbial communities from Palmerston North, Manawatu-Wanganui, New Zealand - 1766 DNA GHGlow gp2 | ecosystem: Host-associated > Mammals > Digestive system > Stomach > Rumen ... | reverse complement strand
TTACTATTAAGAAAATAACGGATACAGATGATTTAGCATATGTTGCGATTTATTCTTATCCAAATAAATTATTATTAAATGTTTTATATGCATCAGATTTAACTCCAAAAGATTCTAATGCACAGCCTTTTAAATTACAAGATGGTAATTATTATGTTCAAGTTGGTGATCGTTCAGGTAATAATGTTTTATATACAGTATTACTTTCACAAACATCACTTGATGTACAAGTATATGAAAATGAGTCAGGCACAAATGTAATCGTTAAGGTATTAGATAGACAAGAAAATGAAATCTATTCATACGAAATATACTTAAATGAGAATCTAGTTACAACAGAATTTGAAGAAATAAAAGTATTAAGGGATCCAGGTATCTATAGAGTAGTAGTAAAAGATATCTACGGTAATGAAGTAAATAAAACTATCGAATTTGCATCTAGAACACCAGAAATCAATTGGTATTATTTAAGTGATGATTCTTATGTTAAATACAATCCTGATAATATTGTTAATATGATAATCAAACCAGATCCAAATAGTGCTAGAGTTTCGAATGTATATACAGCAGCAATGCTAAAATTAACATTCGTATCTAATGTTGGTGATGATTTAATCAAGTTTGAAATGCTTGATATCGATGCAAAGAATTATTCATATCTTGACTCAAATGAGACTATCACACTTAATAGTCTTATTGGATTTAAAATTCGTGTATGGTTTGAAGGAACTCCTGAAAACGATCGTACATATATTATAATTGTTGATAATGAGGCTCCAACTGTTGGTGCATCATTTATTGGAACATCATTTACTTATCATACTGAAAGAGATAACTCAGATAATGTAGTAAGTACTTCTACATTCGAGAATTTAAAATTAGATGATAAGGAAAATGGAGATATTCTTACAGTTGATAATTTAGCATTCGATGAAGGTTCAGCAACTGAAACATCTTTCACAGATGGTGCAGTAATAAGAGGAGGACACATTGTTCTTACATTTACTGATCCATCAGAAATAGGCAAATATACTATTGCCAAGGATGGTCAAGCAATAGCAGTTGATCCTGATTCAGAAGGAAGGCTTATATTAAACAGCTATGGAGATTATGTCGTTACAGTTTCTGATAAGCTAGGTAATACTAGAGTATTTAGATTTACTAATACCAATGATCCAATTGCTGTAGCAACAATTGATGAGTTAGTATTAAAAGAAAATGAAGAACAATTTGCTTCTGGAGATGTTTTATTAAAACTATTATATATAGGTGAAGCAAGAATTCTTGTTAAAACAGATACTGAACTTAAAACATACATATTTAGATACGATGGAACAGTTATTACATATGGCTTTTATGTATGTAATGTTGAAAAAGCTGAGGATGGTGTAACCGATATTAAAACAGCTGTATATCAGGAAAACCCAGACTTCAAATTTGATTTATCATCTGAGTCTGTTATAGAGAATCGTGAATACGATGTTATAACAACTGAGGATTATCTTATTAAAGTTATGAAGGTTGAAGGTAAGCCAGTAATAAAGTTTATGATTACCGAGAAGGAAATACATCTTGAAATGTCATATAATGCTGGTAAGACAGTATCCCCAAGCTACTATGTAGTTTCACTTTCTAAAGAAGCTCCTGCAGTTAGATTATTAAGAGATGGAGCAGAAATAGAAATTACTGAAGGATCAAAATATACATATATTTCTGAAACTCTTACAATTGATCCAAATGTAAATCAAAGCATCACTAAAATTGAAGTAGCTTATTCAAAGACTCCAAACTTTGGTAGCTTAGAAACAATATATGATGGAAGCACATTCTCAACATACTTAGAAGGAACTGAAAATGGCTTCTATAAGATAGTTGTTACAAACAAATATAATAATCAAACTGAATATATTATAGTTAAGGTTGATTCATTTGAAACAATTGTTGAAGTAACTTATAAGGATGCTTCAACAAGAGAATTCTCAACAAATGAAAATCCAATTTATTCAAATTCGCTTATCACATTTAATGTATATAGTGAACATGCTTCATTCGAAATTGATGGTGAAAAATTCGAAGGAACATATGAAGCAGGTGTAATTACCCTAGAAATTTATAAAGAGGGTGAACATAAAGTAAGAATTATCGGTGGAAATGAAGTAACTGAAGACTATGTTATAGTTATAGGTACAGATGCAGATTTCACATTCAAAGAAGAATGGTTGACTGGTTATAACGAGGAGGCATTATCAAGAAGCCAAGCCTACACTAATCAGCCACTAACACCAGTAATCGATGATGAAATAAAATATGTATCATATAAATATGGTTATAATGATCTTGTAGTATTATATGACGTAATGTCAGAAGAAAAGATTGATGATCAAAACAAATTAATTAATACTATAGGTCAAGATGGTATCGGTGATTATATTGTATACTTTACAAATATTTACGGTGATACTGTAAATAAAGTAGTACATTTTAGAAATGTTGCCCAACTTACATTAAGTAGAAAAACTACTAATTCTGGTAATGAATTTGAAGTATATCTACTTGATAAAGCCCTTGTAGATAATTTCTATTCAAACAACATTCTAAAATTTGAAACAACAAGTTCAAAATATTTATTTACAATAGATGAAGCTTCTGTATCACTTGAGGGTGGTAAAACACTTGAGTTTGGTAATTCAAGTGGTAATGGCTCATTTGAATATCAAATAACTTTCTTGGACGAATATGGTAATTATGTTGATTTTAAAGCCGAGCTTTATAGAAATGATGTTGTAATTGATACATCTCAAATGAAAGAAATAGAAATCAGCAATAGTAAGTATACTAAAGATGATGTAATAATCACATTTGATGATAGTTTAACTGCAACAGTTAGCTTTAATGATGGAGAAAAGAAAAAATACGAATCAGGCACAAAGTTCTACAGAGATGGTAAATATGAATTTATCGTAGAAGATATAGCTGGTAACAGAAATACTTATGTTATAAACCATAAGAGTATGAACCACTATACATTAAGGAATGTTACAACAGATCAAGCAATTATTACAGGTGGTGTAATAAATGATTCATCAGTAATGTTTAGTGCAACAGATGATTCAACGATCGTAAGTGTATTCAAAAATGGACAAAAGATGAGCAATTATTCAAGTTCATCATTTACAACTACAGCTCATTGGGAAGTAATCATTGAAGATTCTATTGGTAATCAATCATATGATTCATTCTATATTATTAATAATGCTTTAGTTTCATTTGAATATACAGCTCCATATGATTTTGAAATCACTGAAGTTTGGTTAATAAAGAGTAAGGATAATAAGGAATTATTAAACTTACACGGAGATACAATCAGCTTAACAAATGACGGTGATTATTCTGTAGTTGTATCTAATACTAAATCAGCTACAACAATGAATTTCTCAGTCACAATTAATACATCACCTCCAACAGCAACATTAAATGGTGTTGAAGATGGTGGTATAACAGCAAGAAACGTTTCAATAAAAGGTTTAAAAACTGGAGACGTTGTCGAGATTTATAAAAATGGTTCATTAATGAGCACAACTGAAGTTTCATCTGCAAATACAGTACCTGATATCGATACAGGTGGTAATTATAAAGTTATCATTAAGAGTATTTCAGGAGCTCAGATAGAATATAATTTTACAAGAAAGCAAATTGCAAATGTGGCAACAAGTGCATTTGTTATAATTGCATGTTTAGCCGCAGTTGCGGGAATTACAATCGGTCTTTTATATCATACAAAATTAAAGAACGATTCTGAAAAATAGGTGATAGTATGTTTATTCCTGCATATTATTATATAAATAATTTTAAAAAAAAGGAGATGTGTTTTTATGTTTAACGTAATTTTAGCAGTAACTGAAAAGGAATTAAAACAAGTAGTACAACCTCTACTAGATGTACTTGGTGTAGTAGTACCAATACTATTAAGTGTAGTAGGTGCAGTAGGAGCCTTATGGGTAATTTTCTTAGGAGTAAAGTATGCCAAGGCAGAAGATCCACAAGAGCATGAAAAGGCAAGAGCAAGCTTAAAGAATGCAATTATTGGTTTCGTGCTTATTTTCGTATTATTGATTGCGCTTCAAATAGGAGTTAGTGTATTCACACAATGGTACAGACAGGCACCATCTGATTATCCAGCAATTGGTCAGTAATATTGTGAAAAATATAATTTTAAAAAAAATTATATATTGCCTTATTTTAGTGTCATCTATTTTATCATTATTCATTCTTTCTGGTTGTACACCTGATATGGGAGTATTTGATAAATCTGACAACAATTTTGGTTTTGATGATTACTATTCATCATTTGGCGATGTCGTTGGTAAATATGAAAAAGACAATGCTTTTACTGATGATAGCTATGATATTGAAAAATCAATTACTAACGATTATATATTAGAATTTCTAGAATGGGAGGATGACGCTAACAAGGTAGAGTTTAGACAATATGTCTATATTGTCATTCCTTTTGAACGCGATTTGAAAATTGAAAGTCTAGCGTTATTTGTTGCTAGTAATTCTTCAGAACCAAATAATATTGAATTAGAATTTAGTTTATTCTATTTTAAAGATAGTGATAGTTGTCCTAAGGATGATAAGCTTAAAAAGCAATCTGACCCAGACACAAAAACTGAAGATGGCAAAGAAGTAGTGATAGAATATGGTGATCCTAAAAAAGATGATAGAATCGCCTATTCCACTTTGAATGTAAATCATACTTTTGAAGATGTATATTTTGAAGGTTTTCATCAAACAACAACTGGAGACTCATATGTAAGTGATAACTGCTTACTTGCTAAAGAGGATAGTTACTTATATATTAGAGTTGAAAATAATTCGGCTTTAAATAGAAATATGACTCCTATTTCGATTTCATTCATGAATTTGCTCGTTAGAGCTATTTAAGGAGGTGCCTAAATGTTTAATTGGGTATGGGACCTTTTATATGGTATATCAAAATCAATATTCTCTATTATTGATGGATTGCTTTCGTGTGCAAACATGCTTTGTGGTATTGAGCCTATAAAGTATCAAGGAACCGAAATGGATTTTATGACGTTCCTACTACGAAATAAGAATATCTTTTATGGATTTGTAGGAGCAGTAATGGTAGGTGTCGTTTTAGTTGTAGTATTTGCAATTTTTTCGATAATAAGATCAATGTCCACTGAAAAGGAAAATATGACTCCAGCTCAGATTTATATTAAAGTTGCAAAGACACTATTAACATTCATATTTATTCCTGCAGCTATGGCAATTCTTATCTGGTTTACTAATGTACTTATGCAAACATTGTATAAAACTACACTTGGTGGATCACCAGATGGTCTTGGAAGATTCTTAGCTGGTGCATTCGGTCAAGATGCAAGACATGGTGGAGTACCAGAAAACTTCTATTTAAGTTCTGATTTTAATTACCACTCAACATCTAATATGAGGGATTATGTTAACTTAAAGGATTATGATTTCTTCTTTAGCTGGATTGCTGGTATAGCTATATTAATCTCACTTGCATCAACAATATTGATGTTCGTTGACCGTGCAATAGCACTTGTTATATTATTCATAGCTTCACCTATATCTTTATCAACAGCTGTTATAGATGATGGTCAAAGATTTAAATTATGGAGAGATCAGTTCTTAGTCAAATTCCTAACCGGATATGGATGTATTATAGGTCTGAATGTTTACGCGCTAGTTATAGGTGCGATTACATCAGATAATTTAGTATTCTTCGATAATGGAACTTTAAACGATATAATGAAAATCGCAATTATCGTTGGTGGAGCGATATCAATGAATAGACTAATGGCATTAGTTGGTAACTTGATTTCTCAAGGTGCTGGTTCTAATGAACTTAGAGATAACGCAATTGCGACTTCACAAGCAAGAGGAATTCTTGGTCGTGTTGGTAGTGCCGCATTATCTCCATTTAGAGCAGTAAGAAGTGCAACTAATTTCGTAAGAGATAGTAAACAATTTGGCATGGGTAGCGCAATAGGTCAAAGATTAGGATTTAATACAGATAGAAGCTATGGTAAGATGAGTAATATTCAAAGAGCACAAACTCATCAAAACTTAGTTGAAAGTGAAAAGTATAAACGTTCATTAGGCGATGATAAGAACAACAAGAAGGTTGAAAATGCAATCCTAGGTCAAAATAAAGGTGGTGCCGGTTCTGGTGGTGCCGGAGCTGCAAATGGTGGAGGCAAGAATATTAATCAAGGTGGAAAAGGTAATGCCAACAACAATATTGGAAACAAGATGATTGAAATGAACATTCTTGACAAAAATGGTAAGAAGAAGGAGTAGAAATAAAGTATGAGAATAATACCTAAAACAGCGAAGATTAAAATTCAATTCTTTAAAAATATTTCAATTCCTGACATCATAATTGCCTTATCATTTTTAGGATTAGTTGTATTACTAATTCTAACTAATATCGGTTTTGTTAGATTTATACTAATAGGTATATTACTTATCATTGCTATCGGATTGTTTATGCCATTTGAAGGTCAAAGATTTTATCTTTTCTTAGTACAAGCAGTAAAATATATTTTTAGTGTTAAAAAATATTCAAAAGATAACACTAAAGCACAAACAAATATTGATAACTATTTACCATTTAAAAATATCAGAGATGGCTATATAGAGTATGCTGAATATTCTGCTGGTGTATTACAAATTGATCCAAGAGAATTTGGTTTACTTTCTGAATATAGACAGGACCAAATGATCGATGAAAATTTTGGTAGAATAATTAGAGAAATTTCTGATAAAACTAAAGCTTCTTTAGTGAAAATTGATCGTAAGCTTAGTTTCGAGCAATATATAAAATCTGAAGAACAAAAGAAGGAAAATTTACAAGTTTTATTCGAACAAGATGAATTAACTGAGGACGAATTAAATGCAAGAGTTGAAATAATTAATGATAGAATTCGTGCATATTCAGAATTAACAGATGATAGTCCGGTTATAAAACCATTCTATTATTTAGTAGTATATGACCGTAATACAAAGGTTATAAGTGAAATACTAAATAATGCAATAATTACATTCCAAAATATCGGAATGACTTCTCATATTCTTAATTCTAAGGAATTAGCAATATTCTTAAAGTATAACTATACTTCTCATTTTAATGAGAAAGATATAGAGATTCTTGCTGATGAGGAATTAATGAGCTGGGTTTGTCCACATTCTGTTGAATTTAAACCACGTTCAACATTAGTTGATGGTGAAGAATGTTTTACATTCACAGTTAGAAATTTCCCAATTTCAGTACTTAATGCTTGGGGATATAAAATATTTAATATTCCTAATACTAAGATAGTTATGAATTTAGCTCCTTATGAGAAGGTTAAAGCAGTTAAGATGCTAGATAGATCTATTCAGGAGCTTGCTGCTCAAACAGAAAATAGCTATAAAGTATCATCATTAATTGATAAGCAAACTCATATTGAGACACTAATAGAAGTTTTAAGAATGCTTCAAAATGATAATGAAACATTATATGGTGTAACATTACATGTTACAATATTCCCAGATGCTAACCTTTCTAGAGATGCTGTAAGAAATCTTAAGAAGGCTGTAAAAAGGGTATTTACTGAGGATGGCTTCGAATTAGTTGATAATTTCTTCCGTCAAAACATGGCATTTGTTTCAACAAATCTATCAAGACTTGATTTAATGACTGAATTCCAACGTGCAATTCACTCGAACTCAGTTGCCGCTGTATTCCCATTCGTTATTTCAAACATTATGGATGAAACAGGCTGTATCTTAGGTACAGAGAATACTTATCCAGTTGTAGTTGATTTCTTCAAACGTAATTTCGAAAGAGTTAACTCTAATATGGTTATTATGGGTAAATCAGGTTCAGGTAAATCTTATGCAACTAAGACTATCTTGACCCAACTATGCGCTGAAAACTGTAAGATATTCATTCTAGACCCAGAAAACGAATATCAAATTTTAGCACAAAACTTAGGTGGTAGACTGATCGATGTTGGTACAGCATCAGAAGGTAGAATTAATCCATTCCACGTTATCACAACTCTTGAGGGTGATGAGCTTGGTAGTGAATCAAAGGTTAATAACTTTGCAGTACATCTACAATTCCTAGAGGAATTCTTTAGAGTTGCACTTGATGGTATTTCATCAGATGCTCTTGAATATTTAAATAATGTAATTGTTGACTTATATAAGAAAAAGAATATTACATCAAAGACAGACTTTTCACAATTAAAAGCAAAGGATTATCCAACATTTGATGACTTATTTGCTTTAATTGATGATAAGCTTTCAAAAGCTAAGGTTGAATATGATGTAACTCAACTTAGAATATTACATAACTATATTTCAAAATTTGCTGGAGATGGTAGAAATGCTAACCTTTGGAATGGTGAATCTACATTATCAGTTAAGGAAAACTTTACTGTATTTAATTTCCAATCTCTTTTAGCAAATAAGAACCAAGTTATTGCCAATGCCCAAATGCTTATGGTATTAAAGTGGTTGGATAATGAAATTATTAAAAACCGTGACTTCAATATGAAGCACAATACAAATAGAAAAATAGTTGTTGCAATCGATGAGGCCCATGTATTTATCGATCCTAAATACCCAGTAGCCTTAGACTTTATGTATCAGCTAGCTAAGCGTATCCGTAAATATAACGGTATGCAAATAGTTATTACACAAAATATTAAAGACTTTGTTGGTAGCGAAGAAATCATTCGTAAATCAACTGCCATTATTAATGCGTGCCAATATTCATTCATATTCGCATTATCTCCAAATGATATGGATGACTTATGTACACTATACGATAAGGCAGGTCAAATTAACGAAGTAGAACAAGATCAAATCGTTAATAACCCAAGAGGTAATGCATTTATTATTACTTCACCAACAAGTAGAACTAATATCTCAATTATTGCTTCAGAACAGGCAAGGAGACTATTTGGCGAAACCAAATAATATTTAGTTTTGGCCAAATAATCCTGGCTAAAATTATTATAAAAGAGGTGTTTTTATGGGTAAATTATTCGATGCCATAAAAAAGAATTATGACGAGCTTGCACAATTTCAAGAAAAGCAAGAACAAAACTTTATGGTTGAGACTACATATGACAATATTGTTAATAATATTCCGAAGCTAAGTTATTTAAATTTCTTTATTAATCAAGTAGAAAACAATAAGAAATATTATTTTAACTCTGAAGAAAAATATGATAGATTCATAGAAGAAAACAAAGAATTTTTTTCAAATAATTCTAAGAGTATACCTAAGGCAAAATATGATGGTAATACTGTCATGATTGACGTTAAGGGTGTTGATTATGAAAAAATACTTAATACTCTTGAAGAAAAAATTGGTAAAAGTAAAACACAAGAGCTTTTAGAGAAGTTTAAAAACTTTACTCCTAGAGAGCCTCAGGTTGTTCATCCTTTCAAGGATTATACTAAAGGTATTGTAAATAATCTTGATGAGCTAAATCTTTCTGAAGAAAAAATAGCTGAATTTAAGGAAGTATTAGAATATGCTTCTGAAGAATTAATCAATAAAAAGCAAGATGAGGATGAAACGGATCATATAATTGACCAGATAAACTCAGTAAGAGAAAGAATCGCTAAATCTTCTATAAAGAAAGTCGCAGAAGAGATTGGTGCTGATAGTGAGAAGGTTGATTCTTTAAAGGATAATATATGGAGTTCGGTTGCTTTTAAAACTACTGAAACTGAAGATAAAGTGGCTTTGAATTCTTTTCTTTCAGTAAAACCAGAGTATTCTGATGAATATAAGAAAAAGGTTATAGAGCTTGATAAGCTTATAACTGAAAAAGGCTTGATTCCAAATGGGTTTGCAGGTGAATCAGGTAGTAAGGAATATGGCTTTTTAGATTATTTCGCTAAGGCAGATGAATTAAAAGATGCCCTTTTAAAATACGGAAAGCTTGTCGATAATAATGAAAAAATCGAGGCATTAGAAAATATTACATTAAAGGCAAATGAACTAAAGGATATAACTAATAAATATAATGATGTTTTAGACTTTATAAAGGAAAATTTTGATACATCCAAGATTAGTTTAAATGGTAATGTTTATTCAGGTAGAGTGAAGAGTTCTGATATTGGATTAGAGGGCTTTGCACAAAATCTTCCACAAAGATGGGATTTAAAGAATGCTGCCCCTGGTGTTGTATTAAGTGGTTTTGCTCAGCTTAAAGGTGTAGCAAAGGTTGCAGGCGTATCAATTGAAGAATATATGGAAAACCCAACTAAATATTATATGTTAGGTGCCAAAAAAATATCTTTAGAGGAAGATAAAAAGCATTTGATTCCTATACATGATGAAAATGGTAATCAAATTCCTTTAGGAAAAAGAATTGCCCATATCATAATACAAGATGATAAGGCATATACAAATCTTTTTACTGCATATAATTTACAAAGTCGTGGTCTTGAGTTTTTAAATTATACATCAGAGGTTGATGAGAATACTAATAAGAATATTGTTATTAGTGGTGCTGTAGTTAGCCTTGCAACATCTATGTATAATCACTCAAGTGAATCGCTATTTACTAAAGAATACATGGCTGATTATGATTCAATTCAAAATCTATTTGCCTTAGGTAATGATGCTGATAACCTATTTGCTTTATCAAATAATTATTTACAGGATAACGCTACTGTTGCGAAAAATGATTCATATAATCTTAAAATAAAGATTATGAATAAAGTTAACCCTGCTAATGAAACAAGAAGGGTTATGGGTGTAATACGTGATTATCTTCTTGAAAGAAAGCAAATGTATATTGATAGAAGAAACGATGATAGTACAGATATAGAGCTTGAAGAAAGCATTAGCCCTGCACAAATGCTTGTTGCTGGAAAGCTATATTTGAATGATTTCATTTATAAGAATAATATTAATCTTCTTAGCTTAGATAAAAAGCAGCGAGATGAAGTAATGTCTTTCTTAAATGATCCCGTTAGAGCATTTGTAAATAAATACGATGGTGAAGAGAATCTATTAAGAACTAATTCTCAAGGAAAGATGCTAGAAACATATGGACAAATCTACGATGAATTTAAAAGAGATTTTGGTAGGCTTTATAAAAAAACAGGCGATAATTTTGTAAAAGCATTTGATGATTTAAATACTCAAATGAAGGGTAGAAATACTGGAAAGAGTATAGCTGAAATTATAGAAGCTAATAAGGGTGGATACTTTGAAAAAAAATTTGATTCATCATCTAAGGAATATAAAGCTTTAATAGCTTCAGTTGAAGCAGCAACTGACCCAGAAAGTATTACTTATGGTGATTTAAGTGGTGCAAAAGTATATGCCCAAAAATATGTTGATCATAAGCTTCCACAAGGAGCTAATTTCAACAAATTAAGTGAAAACGAAAAGCGTAGAGTTGAATTCTGCCATACAATTATTGGTGCGACTCTACAAATGGAATTAAACCAAAAGATGGTTGATTCAAATATGAAAATTGCTCCAGATAATGAACAATTCCAACAAAAACTAAAAACTGATGTTGATTCAGGTGTTGAGATTGAGAACAATATCGAAGTAAGTAACGAAATTGTAAACGAAAATAACATAATAGCACATAACGAATAAAACAAAACACAATATAGGATACCACTTTTTGGTATCCTTTTTTTATATTTTCTTTTGCTGTTG
>Ga0247608_10006957_pt1 | contig 11751 bp, 15 predicted proteins | sample 176DNAGHGlowgp2_FD_193490 | JGI IMG/M metagenome (GOLD analysis project Ga0247608, IMG submission 193490) | Sheep rumen microbial communities from Palmerston North, Manawatu-Wanganui, New Zealand - 1766 DNA GHGlow gp2 | ecosystem: Host-associated > Mammals > Digestive system > Stomach > Rumen ... | reverse complement strand
TGGATGAAATCTTCATCACCAATGTGGCCGGTGACATCAACTTCGGCAAAACGGCAAGCCCCAGTGTGTGGTTTAACAAGCAGGCTTACGCCAGTGAGCAGGCGGCCTTTACCCATGACTCCCCTGCTGCATCTATTGCCAACAATGCCAACTATGACACGGCTCACAGTTTCTATGCCTACCCCAATGCTGCTGACGATAGCTCAGCCGCTGTATGGAGCCCTCGCCGTACGCGTCTGGTCCTGAAGACCACCCTGGGCACGGACACTTACTATTATCCTATTACCCTTCCTGTGCTGGAGTCCAACAAGAGTTACGAGATTGAGAATCTGACGCTCACCCGTCCCGGTTCCAACGACCCTGACCAGCCCGTTTCCTTCAAGGACGCCACCTTCGAGGTAAACGTTCTGACCTGGAATGTGGTCCCTGTTACCGAAGGTGTTAACATCTAAACTTACAGCCATGAGAAAGATTTTGCATGTAATTTCTTCTCTTGTTATTCTGGCCGCCGGTGTCTCCTGCAACAAGGAGATGCCCGGCGTGTCCGGAAACAGCGGAACCGAACTGGAGGGCAGGACCTGTACAGTCACGTTTCGCCTGAATCCGCAACAGACCAAAGCCCTGACCTATGGCGGTGGTGGAGACTATTCAGCCATCAACCGCATCGATGTTTTCCGCTATCGCAACGGATGCAACACTGTGCCGGATCATTTCCGTTTTACAGCCGAGGAGCTTTCTTCGATGACTCTCCATGAACAGATGGACTTGAGCAACGACAGCTTTACCTATCTGTTCTACGCCAACCTGACTGACGATATCGTCAATCATGCAAAAAAACTGACTGGAGAGAACATGAGGGGTGTCTACTACCAATTGAGCAGTTTTCTTTCCGAAAATAATATTCCCATGGCCGGTGGTGCCACGGCGTCTTTCACTATGGACAGGACTATTGATGTTGACCTATACCGATATGTGTACCGTCTCGATTTTGGGAAAATACAAGTGAACTTTGACGATGAGAGCTGGATGAATAAGGATGTTTTTGTGAAGACCATTGCACTTATCAATATCCCCAATGTCATTTCTTTGAACCGCTCCTGGTATAGTGGGCGCGGCTTCGAGGTTCCGGCCTCTTTTCTGGGTTTCAGGGGAAGCCTTTTTGAAGGATTCGGAGGGCTGACACAGGGTTATCAAGGAGAATCCTTCAGCAGCAATAAGCAGTATACGCTGATGGATACCGAAAACACCGAAATAGGGTCGTACTACGTAATGTACAACTGGAACGTCCTGAAGGAAAAAGGCGTTCTTACCCTGGACGGAGAGAATGCCGCGATGCAAAATTTCTCGACGCAGCGTTACGACATTGCCAGTGGGGAGGGCCGCGTATGCTCGTCTACAAATCCCAACCAGTCGCATGAACTCATAGTGAACAAGAGTTTCCTGGCCCTTGCCGGTGGTACTTTGGGAGGATCTATGAATATGCTTTGTGACTACTACTCGCAGAACACCAATCCCAAATTGGTCATTGAGCTATCTGTGGATGGGACATCCTACTTTTATCCCATGCTGATGAGCTGTACCCAGCCCAATACGGTGTATAAGTTGGATAAGGTGACTATCAAGAGCCAAGGCTCCCCTTACTCCAATTTCTTCGTCAAGTACTACAGCATGGATGCAAGCCTGTCTGTTCAAGACTGGGATGAAGTGACCATTTCCAATATTGACACCGGCTATACCGACGATACCGGTACCGCAATCTATTGACCTATGAGAAGAACGACCATCCGATTACTGATTCCGGCAATGCTGCTGGCACTGGCCGGATGTGACAAAGAAAAAATACCGGAAGCCGATGCCTTCGTGGAGTTTGGAATGGGTGTACAAGGGTATGATCAGGCAGACACTAAAAGCCTGGCGGCAGACAACGTGGATGACGAAGTTGACCGCATCGATGTGTACGCCTATGATGACTCAAACTCACTGCTTTTCCACAAGGTCATCGAGGACGGAGGGAACGCGATGAATCTGAGCAGTATTTCATTCAGGGACTATGGAGCCAACGGTGAAAAAAGATATTACCTTTTTCTGGCCAACCTGGATGAAGACAGCGCCGATTATATCGCTACACTCAGCGGAGCGGAGGTAAACGGTTACCCCAAGGGATATATCCCATGGAGCGCAGGAAACTGCCGTCCCAATAGGCCCATCATGGCAGGAACGGCTAGAGCGACCTTTAACAGTTACGGCACTCAGGGCGCTACCGTGAGTTTATGGCGCTATGCTGCCAAGTTCGAGATTGGCAGCATTGACGCGCAGTTTTGGGGTGATCCCGACAAATTCCGGAACATCTACCTAAGCCACATTGTGTTTAGCAACAGCTGGGACATTGTCCGGATCTGCCAGTCCAATGCGGCGAACTTTGAAGGGGAACCGTCTGATATCTTCGGCCCCAAAGGCTGGAGTAGCGGACAGACTCTCGGGAGTCTGTCGAGCCTATACTACAACGCCAACCAGTTCTTGGGGCAGGATGAATGGAGCCAGTACGGGCTCACATTTGCCGAGCTGGACAACACCTACGTCCCCGGCGACTGGGGAGCTGGTGGCAAGTTGGACGATGCCTTTGACTACTTGTACAACAATAATTACATGCAGCCGAAGAACACCATTTGCCTGGATGCTCCGGTATCGCTTGTGACCGTGTCGCAGCAAAGCTGGGACAACAATGCCTACCTTCCCAAGAACAGCGGCAAGCTGTGTGATGAGTACGAAGGCAGTCTGGGACCTTTTGCCGTGAACAAAGTGTTCTATACGCTTCCGACTTGCCTGTTTGCCTACTTTTCACAGCCAGCCTTCGACCCGGAAAGTGGTCAGGACCGCTTCCATAAACTGGTGATTGCCGTAAAAATCAACGGAAAGAACTACTATTATCCTTTCTACCTGCATCATTTGCAGCCCAATATGTGCTACAAGATTAACACGATTACCTTGAAAGGCGAGCCCAGTGAGTATGCGAATGTATGGCCTAGGGGCGGAGTCGTGAGCCGGGCGGCAGTGAATGAAATTTCAGAAAACCAATGGAGGGTTCACGGGAATGTGGCAGAGATTGACAACCTGGTTTTGGAGGGATGCCTATGAGACATGTTGCCATTATAGGGATACTGGGGCTGATGGCCCTGTGTTCCTGCTCGGTGAAAGAGGACCGGAGCGACTGCCCGTGCTGGCTGACGGTGGATCTTTCGGAGACGAATGGGGCTTACGTCCAGCTCAAGGCTTGGTGTCCGGCACCGGTTTTCTCGGAGAGCATTCCCCGGAGCCAACGGGACGACTTTCACGAATACCGGGTTCCCCGGGGGCAGGTGCGGCTATCGGCCTATAGGGAGACGCCTGGGCTGTTTCTGGAAGGAGAGGTTCTTTCCATTACGGAAGGCTCCCAGATGGACAGCCTGTTCGCCAGCACTACGCTGGTGAATACGGATGCGGAATTCGCCTATGAAACCATTCGGCTGCATAAGAACTTCACGACTGTGTCCGTCATCTTCAAGGACGAAGAGAACGGAAGGCCGGCCGATTGTCGGTTAGATGTCAGCGGGACGGTTGCCGGAGTGGATGTTCGGACGTTTGAACCGATTCCCGGCCGCTTTTCTTGTACGGCCGAAGAGCCTTGGGAGGGAGGGTTTGCCTTTCGCGTTCCCCGACAGATGGACGCCGATCTCAATGCCGCGCTATATAGTCGTGACGGAATCCTGATGGAATCCTATCCCGTGGGGTGGTTGATTCAGCAGGCCGGTTTTGACTGGAACAAGACAGACTTGAGTGACGTTGAGATTATGGTTGACACGCCTACAGCGACCTTTACCATTACGGTGAAGGAGTGGGACGGACCGGTGAGTTTCAGTGTGACGATATAGCAAATGAACTTAAACCTAAACCTTTCTGTACATAAATATTGATACCTTCGGGGAGCGGACGCCTGTGACAGGTCTCCGCTTCTGTTTTATAGTGGGGTGAGAAAGGAGAGCAGCGGCGCCCGGAAGGGGCCGTTCCTCTCTTTTTTGATGTACATACTCCCCATCTGATGGGAAGCGATTCAAGCTCAGCCTAGCACTCTGGCAGGTACTCCTCAGGCAGACTGACTTTTGCCGCATTCAGGAACGCCTGAATCTCCGTAGTGGAGCCGTCATCAGTAGTGATGGCAGCTACATCTACGATGAGCATGCAAATCCGTCCCTCCAGGTCGAGCCCTGACGCCAGCTCAGCAGGCAAGTTCCCGATTTGTTTCCGCGCAGCCTCCAGCTGCCGGATGATAGCCATTCCGTCGCGGTGGATTTGACTATCCATAGATAGGTGTATACTCATGGCGCGGGCAAGTTACTACTGAAATGTGCCAATATCTGACATGTTTTATTGGCCGATGCAAAAAAACAGCTTTTGATGCCGATTATTACCGGATTTCCGGAATAATTTCTAAATTTGCATTCAGACAATTACAGTCAAGACATATACAAGCGTTGCTTGCAAGGACCGGAACGTAAATCCTAGCACAATTTTCTGAATCCCAGGTCCGGAGCGAGGAACCTGCCAAAAAGGGCGGGTGCCTCCTCTTTGGGATTCCTTGTGCTAGGTAGTTCCGGGAGGCGGTTTACCCGCCCCCTTTTTGTATTCAGGCAACAATCAGGATAACGGATTGCTTTTTTTACTTCGCGGTGGATTTGGGCAATCCGTGCAGGCGGGCTCCCGGGGGCTCGCCTTTTGCCAAGAATGGTTGGAAAAAACTATCCCAAAATCTCTGTTGAAACTTCAGTCAGAAAAGTCTGAATATCAAGATTTGAAGGCGGATTGGGAACCAAGTATTCCACTTCCTCTGAATAGTCCACATCTTCAAAATATGAAAGCTGAACGCGGAACATCTTAGCAGAAAAAAGTTCGCCGAAGATTATTTCTGCACGGGCCGAGATCTCATCAATTGAGAAGTGCTCTTTTAGCAGGAAGTAAAGGTCTACGTAATCTTTCCATTTGGAACGCCGCCCTAATGCATAAGCTTTCATTGCGGCCAAATCCAGTAAGGAAGGCAGTTTAACAACTCCCTGGAAGTCGGAGACGGGTTTTACGTCAAATTCATACTGAAAGAATGTCAGTTTGACCCCGTTCACAACTAGATTCATCTGGCCGTCCGTATTGAAGAGCACTTGATAAGGATAACCCGAGGCTTGGATAACATCCAAATTCTTTTTACGCTGTAGACGAGCCTTTTTAAATAGGTCGTAGTCTATGGAACGGCGGTGTCCCAGATACAATGCAATGGCTGTTCCTCCCACCAGATAATACTCCCGGCCAAACTTCCCGACCAGTGGCAGAAGTTCCTGTTGTGCGCTATTGAGTATTTCAGGATGCAGCATAACGGTCAAATACCTGAGAGAAAAAGTGATAGGTTGCGGGATCATAGTTGCCTTTCTGACGGCCTTTCAACGACCGGAAAACCTCTGCAACGTGTTTCAATCCCAAAGTGGATATGAGTTCTTTGAAGTCATCCAAGGAGCCGTAATTCAGAAGAGTTTCAACCAACAATGCATCTGATATAGAATCTTTCTTCCCTTCCGGAGTATACCAGAAGAGAGAACTATGCTTTTGTATTAAATCTTTCCTGCTCATACGCGATGTTCTAAGGACATGTAAAGATACGAAAATAACGGCAATTATACAAGCTGTTTGTCCATAGGAAGATATTGATTATTGTTCTTTTCTGGCCTTGACGGATACGCAAATAGTACCTTTCAGGCCGGAATGGCCGTGTTCCACTACCTCCCGGATAGTCTGCTCTGCATCCGCTTCGCTGAGTGCTGTTGCACAGAATGTTTCCTTCTCGCCCAGTTCTGTTTCCACGGAATTACTGATACTTCTGGAAGTTGTACTTCTCACGGAGGGCAGCCTTTGTTTCTTCGTCCTGATGGGTAAAGAAAGCTTTCCAGCCGAGGCACCAGTTAATGTGCCAGCGCCAGAAGCGGCCCTTGGCCGATTTCGGGTTCTTGTCATAGGAAGCGCGGAACTTGCAGTTCTCGCAGGGGTAAGATTGTTGTGCCATAGTGTTGTAAGTTCGTTTATTACATCTGTTGTCTTTGAACGGCCTCCAGATAGAAGGCTTTCCGCTGCTCTTGTGTCACAGGATACCGTGTGAGCCGGGAGCTTTCCTTAAGTCCATCGTCCAGATTGCAGACAAAGAGGTCGTCCACATCGGCCAGGTAAAGCCGATTGTAGCGGATGTCCAAATACTTTTGGAGGGAGATGGTGTAGTCCATCGCCTTGACGGCCTCGGATTCACGAAGATTTTCGCGGGAAAACACGAAAAGGCCCATTTTGTCATAATGGCCATAGAATCCGTTGCCCACTTTGGATATTTTGCTTTCGAGAATCCGCCGCAACGGAAGGGCCATGGACCAGTAGGACAGTTCCTTTACGCCGATATACTTGCCCTTGTGAAGGCCGTATCCATAGCCATATTCAAGAATCTGGTCTATCTCTTCGTCCCGGCCGCCCGGAGTTATTCCGGCAACGTCTTTCAGCAGCTCCAGATGGGCGTTCTTGCTTTCCTCCATGGCGCGTGTGACTTCTATGCCGATGGAGTGCCCGTCAGTGCTCTGCAAATCCGGCCGGTCCCGGTTCACAAGGCAGTCAAACTCGCTTCCGAGCAACGCCGAGAGCGAGATTTGAGCATACTGCTCAAAGAAACATGTGCCAAATTCGCGTTTCATACATTCTGTATTGCAAAAATACGAAAAACAATCCACATTTGCTTTATTCACAGACTTGCAACGTGTCGGGCCACTACTTTCCCGTTTTCATAAACGTTGAAGCCTATGCGGCCTCTGGAGATTGCCATCGGCCGTAGCGCAGACTATGGCTCGGTGACAATATCGTGGCCGGAGCGATTGCAATATGCAAAGGCGGATTTCACCAGGAATACGATAGCGGCCGCATACAGGGCAACGGAAATGATGATTTCAAGCATAGCACAAACGTTTAACTACTGCAAAGCTAGCAAATGCTTGTGCCAAACCGTTGCCGAAGGTGGAAAATCCTTGGAAAAAATACTATCTTTGCGTCAGCAAAAGCGTTTTAGATATCCATGAAAGAAAAAGGTAAAATGCCTGTCTTTGAAAGCTTTAAAGTGCCCATTGCGGTGATTGGCCTTGTGATGGGAATGGGGATGTTCACATACTGCTCGGAATCGGATAAGCCCTCGAGCTCCGAGAAAGCCGACCTGGTGGTCTATGGCAAGATATTCACGGCCGAAGACAATGAGCTGGTGGAAGCCTTCGCCGTAAAGGACGGCAAGTATGTCTATGTGGGCGACAAGGCAGGAGCCGCTGCCTATGTGCAGGATGGCAAGACCGAAGTGGTGGACTACAGCGGTGAGGGCCTTGTGATGCCCGGCTGTGGCAACGGCCACGCCCATTATGCGACAGGGGCTTCCCTCTTGGAAGTTGGAACATTTGTAGGCTATGAGGATGACGTGGACACCTTCCTTGGCGAGATCGTTCCCGCTGCCGTCGGGAAGGCAAGAGAGACGGGGGCGACGCTCATCTTCGGCCAGGGCTGGAACGTGATGCTCTACCCGGAAGACCTGCCTTACCGCAAGTTGCTGGATGACATCTGCAGTGATATTCCCATCTACATTGCCGACGACGAAGGCCACAAAGCGCTGGTGAACTCCGCTACGCTGGTTAAGGCCGGCATCATGAAGGCCGACGGTACCGTAATGAATACCGACATCCGGGGCGGCGAGATTGTGCTAGATGAGGACGGCACTCCTTCCGGCTATGTGAAGGAGCAGGCCGGCACCTACATACGCTCTTTCATGGACTACGAAAGCATCTTTTCCCTTGACCTTGCAAAAGAGAGTTTGGAAATCACCCAGGAGCAGCTCCTTTCGGAGGGCTACACGATGTGTCTCGACGGATGGTCCACCTACTTCTTCAACGAGAATCTCTACGAGGCGGCCCAGCAACTGGATTTGGCAGGTGACCTGCACTTCGTTTTAGGTACAGCCTACGAATTGGAAAGCTGGATGAATGTGGATGAAGTCCTCTCCAAAGCCGCAGCAGTCCAGAAATACGCTACCACGCATGTCAGGACCAACTGGCTCAAGCTTTTCATGGACGGCACGGTGGAAAGCGGCACCGGATTCATAGACCCCATCTATCCTGACGGACATCAGGGTAACGCCAACTGGTCGGAAGAGGAACTGACCGAAATTACGCGGAAGGCCAACGAAAAGGGCCTGACGATGCACGTGCATGCCATGGGCAACAAGGGTGTCAACCGCGTGGTCAACGCGTTCATCAGCGGTGGAAAGGATGAGATGCGCAATACGCTGGTACATGTCTATAACGTCCTGCAAGCGGATTATCTGCGTATGGCCGAGCACAATATCCATGTCGCCGCCAGCCTGCTTTGGCACTATAACGACACGGAGTTTCAGGAGGCGTTGCTCGAGCTACTTCCGGCCGGCCTGAATGACAAAGGCTATCCGCTGAAGTCTTTCTTCGATTACGGCATCAACGTGTCTTCCCACACCGACTTCCCGGCAACCTCAGATGCTCCCGACGACCCGTTTGGCATTATGGAGATTGCGGTCACGGGCGTTTACCAGCAAGAGCCTGGGAAGCCCTGGTGGCCGGAAGAACTCCTCACCCGCGAGCAGGCCCTCACTGCCCTCACCATCAACGTAGCCAGGCAAATGTTCCTCGAGAATGAGCGGGGCAGCATCTGCACCGGCAAGTATGCCGACTTCCTCCTGCTCAACCAGGACGTGCTCACCTGCCCGGCCGACCAGATTCATGCCACCGAACCCGTAGCTACCTACTTCGAAGGAACGAAGGTATACCCGATGTAGATCATCCGCACGGTTGGACTTATGCTTTGGGCACGGTCCAATCCTGTAAGGCTCGTAGTATCACAGAAAAGATTAACCTGGCCGATTATTTCCAGGCCGCCGCAAGCAGTATTGCGGCGGCTCCATACTCAACTAATTCTTCCGGTTAATCAGGCTCACGACGACTTTCACCATCGTATCCATCTCTTCCGTGTGACTTACTGCAATCATCAGCGTCAAGGCCACGAGGGAGGCAGCCCTGCTGGCCCCCATAGCCGTAAACCAGCAGAAGTTCAAGTTCATCCTCCATCCCGACAATGTGGTTGAGACCAAGACACTCTTCTCAATGGTCGGATATACACATATCGACCTGGGGATTGTGAAGTGTCATTTGAGATTGGCGCCGGGAAGGTAATGCCTTTATGGCAACCTCCCGCTCGTGACACCGTTCAGGTGTGGCCGGGGTCCTCATTCAAGTGGGGCTCCGGTTTTGTTATGTTCATTCTCGGGTTGTCAATATATTATCGTGTCCTGATAAAGGTTATGCGCTCCCATAGGGCCCTTGGAATGAGGTGCCAGCAAGCTGTTATGAGGCGGAACTTCCAGTCGAAAGTGATGACCCGACGCCCTCTCCGGAGTCCCTTCAGGATGTACTCGGCCGCCTTCCCCACAGGCATGACGAGGGGGTAGTGGTGCTCCGGCCCCAGTATCTCGGTGGCGACAAACCCCGGGCGGATGTCCGTGAACAAGACGGGAATATGCTCCATCCGCGAGAGCTGAGAGAGGGCGGAGACGTAGGTACTCTGCATCTTCTTCGACGCCGAGTAGGCTGCGGAGATACCCAGGCCCGACGTCCCCGCCACGGAGGTGACCACGGCAATCCGCGCCTTGTGCCCCTCATAGTAAGCCGGATTTCCTTTCACGTAGTTCATGAAATGGGAGACCATGCGGACCATGCCGGAGCAGTTGGTCTGGATAATCTGCATCTCCACGGCTTCGTCGATCTGGGGATTCTGCTTGCCGACGCCCGAGACATGGAGGAACAGATCCGGTGCGCCTGTCTTCTGAAGAAGGGCATCCAGGGCTTCCGTCGAATCGGAGGCGGTGATGTCGAGAACCTGTGTGTGGACGGTGCCTTCGGGGAACAGGGCTGCGAGGCTGGAAAGGCGTTCTTCCCGTCTTCCGGCCACTCCGACGGTCCAGCCGGCTTGCGCCAGGCGGACGGCCAGTTCGCGGCCGATACCAGACGTGGCTCCGATGATGATGGCAGTTTGCATGTCCAAAGATACTGCTTTTCCATGAAATGAGAAGATGGGAAGGCTGGTGAAAGTCCATCAAAATAACTATTTTTGTAAAGAATAATCCTAAAACTATGGAAGAAACGAGAATCGACATGCGGCTGCAGACCCCGGAACAGATTGCCGAGGCGGTGAAAGCTGCTCAGCTTTGCTTCAAGCTTGGGCAGACGATGCCTTACACCCCGGAGTACGATGCCATCGTTGATGAGCTCTTTGAGAAAAATGGCCTTGGGGAAGGCACCCGGATTATGCCGGGCCTTGTGGTCGTGCGCCCCGGAAGCGTACATATTGGCGCCAACTGCGTGATAATGAACAACTGCCTGATGATGGGAGCCGGAGGCATCACCATTGAGGACGGCTGCCAGGTGGCTGCCAACGTGCAGCTGATTTCCAACAACCATGACCTGCATGACCGGCAGATACTCACCTGCAAGCCGGTCCACCTGAAGAAGAACTGCTGGATTGGAGCAGGCTCATCCATCCTTCCGGGCGTGACGGTGGGCGAGAATGCCGTTGTGGGAGCGGCCTCTGTGGTGACGAAGGATGTCCCCGACAATGCAATTGTAGTGGGTAATCCGGCCAAAGTGATAAGAACGATTGAATGAGCGAAGAGATGTCTTTCCGGCCGATGCGCCGGTTCAAGCAGCAACTCCCTGAAGAGGAGTGCAGAGTAATATTGGAAACCGCCTATCGCGGATTCCTGTCTGTCATCGGCGATGGCGGATATCCCTACACGGTTCCCATCAACTTTGTGTATGCAGAGGGCGTATTGTATTTTCACTGCGCAGTGGAAGGGCACAAGTTAGATGCCATTCGCGCCTCCGACAAGGCCTGCTTTACGGTTATCGGCACGCCCGAGAAGGAGCCGGGCGACTGGTGGTACAACGTCAGGAGTGTCATCTGCTTCGGACGCGTCCGCATTGTCGAGGAGGCCGAGGAGAAGGACAAGCGGCTCCGGCAGCTCGGGAAAAAATATTTCCCGGAGGGGTACGACATGGAGTTGGACATGCAGCGGAATGCCGCTCGTGCCGTGGTGCTGGCCTTCCACATTGAGCATTGCACGGGAAAACGGGTGAAAGAAAAATAAATCGAACGGGCCCTACTCATTTTCTGTGAGATGGAGAGCCGGACGCTTGGTCGGAGCGTGCGGCGGGCTAAATGAATCAGACCGAGAAATCCGAATTTACCAGCTGATGAATCTGCCTACGTGGACATAGAGCAACCAAGCTGCAACGAGCATAGCAAACTTAAAATGGCTTCTTCTGAGAGCTTTCAAATCTTCAGGCGAAATGCTTTCATCGTCTTTATGTTCTCGATAATCTAAGATAATTGCAATTGTGGCTGCAAGAATGACGATGATAATAAAAACGTTAACGATAATTTTCCAGGGTGCCATAGTATATATTCCATTAAAGTAACTATGTTTGTAATCCAAATGAAGAACGCTCTCAGGGGCTTTTCGGCCCCTGTCATGGCAACCGCACGCAAACTCAGCGATCGCAAGATTGATGATGTGTACTTGTTTGAACAATCAAACGGAGCCGCAGCATACTATATGGTGGAATACAAACAAGAAACGCCTTT
>Ga0247608_10006953_pt1 | contig 11763 bp, 7 predicted proteins | sample 176DNAGHGlowgp2_FD_193490 | JGI IMG/M metagenome (GOLD analysis project Ga0247608, IMG submission 193490) | Sheep rumen microbial communities from Palmerston North, Manawatu-Wanganui, New Zealand - 1766 DNA GHGlow gp2 | ecosystem: Host-associated > Mammals > Digestive system > Stomach > Rumen ... | reverse complement strand
GAGCGGCTGCCGCCCTGTTCTACCGGTTTATCGGACTGATTCCTTATAAACTCATCAACTTATAAACAAAAAAAGCAGTCCACTCATGGACTGCTGTAGTTGCGGAGGCAGGACTCGAACATGCGACCTCCAGGTTATGAGCCTGGCGAGCTACCAACTGCTCCACTCCGCGATGTATTGTATCGTAAGACAAAAGGGCGCTGTGCCCATTTGCGGGTGCAAAGGTACGGTTTTTTTTTGAACTAACCAAACTTTTAGCTCACTTTTCTTTAAAATTAGGCCGTTCGTCATAATTTCGGCTAAAATGTTTGCTTATTTGAAAGGAAATAGCTACTTTTGCACACATTATGGAGAATGTGCAAAGCGTACATTCTTTGAAACCAAAGAAGAAAGGGACTGCACAATGTCAATATCGAAGACTAGACAGAAACTGGTGGATGTGGCCCGCCTGCTGTTTGCCAAGAACGGGTTTGAAAACACGACCATGAACGACATCGCCATGTCGTCAGGCAAAGGCCGTCGTACGTTGTACACCTACTTCAAGTCGAAGGAGGACATCTACTATGCCGTGATAGAGAGCGAGCTGGAGCGCCTCTCCGACCAGCTGGACGAGGTGGCGGCCAAGCGCATACCACCCCAGGAGAAGATTATCGAGCTGATATACCTGCACCTGAGCATGATTCGCGAAACGGTGATCAGGAACGGCAACCTGCGTGCTGAGTTCTTCAGAAACATCTGGATGGTGGAGAAGGTGCGCAAAAACTTCGACGATGCCGAGATAGAGCTGTTTCGTAAGGTGTTTCGCGAGGGCAAGGAGGACGGCGAGTTTGACATAGACAACGTGGAGCTGGTGGCCGACATCACCCACTACTGTATCAAGGGTCTGGAGGTGCCCTACATCTACGGACGCATAGCCCACGGCATGAAGGAGGAGGACACCAAGCCGCAGGTGGCCAAGATAGTGTACAGCGCCCTGGGAAAGAGAAAGTTTTGAGACATTAAACATTAAACATTAAATTATAATAAAGTAAAATTATGGGATTATTAAATGGAAAGACGGCGCTAATAACGGGTGCCGCACGCGGTATCGGAAAGGCTATCGCGCTGAAGTTTGCTGAAGAAGGTGCTAACATTGCATTCACCGACCTGGAAGTGAATGAGGATACAGAGAAGGAGATAGCCGCCAAGGGCGTGAAGGCCAAGAGCTACGCCTCGAACGCCGCTGACTTTGCACAGACCGAAGAGGTGGTCAAGGCCGTGAAGGAGGAGTTTGGCAGCATCGACATACTGGTAAACAACGCTGGCATCACGAAGGACGGTCTGATGCTGCGCATGACTGAGCAGCAGTGGGATGCCGTGATAGCCGTCAACCTGAAGTCGGCCTTCAACTTCATCCATGCCTGCGTGCCCGTCATGATGCGCCAGCGTGGCGGAAGCATCATCAACATGGCATCGGTGGTGGGTGTACACGGCAATGCCGGACAGGCCAACTACGCTGCCTCGAAGGCCGGTCTGATAGCCCTGGCCAAGTCGATAGGTCAGGAGATGGGTCCGAAGGGCATCCGTGCCAATGCCATTGCGCCAGGCTTCATCGACACAGCCATGACGCAAGCCCTGCCCGACGAGATTCGCAAGGAGTGGATACAGAAGATTCCTCTGCGTCGTGGCGGTCAGGTGGAGGACATTGCCAACGTGGCCACCTTCCTGGCCAGCGACCTGTCGAGCTATGTCAGCGGCCAGGTCATCCAGGTCGATGGCGGCATGAACATGTAGTCTGACGACAATGGCCAATGGATAATTGGCAATTGACAATGAATAATTGATTATGGGATGCAGGTAGTCTACGAGGACAACCATATTATAATAGTCAGCAAGGAGAGTGGGGAAATAGTGCAGGGCGACAAGACCGGCGATACTCCGCTCTCCGAACTGGTAAAGGCATACATCAAGGAGAAATATGCCAAGCCAGGGGCTGTGTTCCTGGGTGTGACCCATCGGCTGGACCGTCCGGTCAGCGGACTTGTGGTGTTTGCCCGTACGTCGAAGGCGCTGGCCCGACTGAACGACATGTTTCGGCTGGGCCAGATACACAAGACCTACTGGGCCATGGTAGAGCGAGGGGCGTCGCCCTTCACCACTGAGCCGACGCTGCTGACCCACTGGCTGGTGCGCAACGAACGGCAAAACAAGTCGTACGCCTATGACCATGAGGTGCCAGCCTCGAAACAGGCCATGCTGAAGGCCCGCCTCATAGGCCACTCTGAGCGCTACGACCTGGTGGAGGTGCAGCTGCTGACGGGTCGCCACCACCAGATACGCTGTCAGCTGGCGGCAGTGGGCTGTCCTATTCGTGGCGACCTGAAGTATGGGGCCCGCCGTTCTAACCGCGACGGCAGCATCTCGCTGTTGGCACGCCGCGTGGAGTTCATCCATCCCGTGTCCAAACAGCCCATAGTCGTAGAGGCTCCCCTGCCCCACGACCCGCTGTGGGAGAAGACTTGTCAACTCGTCAACCTATAAATAACTATGAAGACGATTTTCTGGTGGCTATTGGGCATCTTGCTGGCACCCATACTGCTGTTTGTGGTATTGGCCGTGCTGCTCTATCTGCCTCCCGTGCAGAACTGGGCGGTAGACAAGGTCGCTGCCATTGCCTCCGAGAAAACCGGCATGCAGATAAGCGTGGGCCATGTACGGCTCGCCTTCCCCTTAGATTTGGCCATCGACCAGTTTCGCATGCTGCAGCCATCAACCACTGAAGGCACTGACACCATTGCCGACGTGGAGCACATGATAGTTGACGTGCAGCTATGGCCCCTGCTCAAGAAGCGGGTGGTCGTCAACCAGTTGCTGCTGGGCAACACACGCCTCGACACCAACGGATTCATCGATGCCGCCAGAGTGAAAGGCCACTTCGGCCAACTATCGGTCAAGAGCCGTGGCATAGACCTCGACCAGCAGACCGTAGAGGTTAATGGTGCACTGCTGGCCGATGCCCATATCGACGTGGCGCTGCGCGACTCGGTGCCTGCCGACACCACCACCACCGAGACGCTGTGGAAGATTATGGCCGACAGTGTCTCGGTGGTACGTAGTGACGTCATGCTACACATGCCTGGCGACACCATGAGCGTGGAAGGGAGCTTCGGCGCACTGGTAGCCCGCGAGGCACTCATCGACCTGGGCACGCAGACCTATACCGTAGGCAGTGCCGACTGGACGGGCGGACACGTAAGCTACGACCAGAACTTTGTGCCGCGTGCCGAAGGGCTCGACTACAGCCACCTCGCCCTTGACGACATACGCATCGCCGTCGACAGCATCTGCTACAGCCCGACCATCACACGGATGAACATCCGCCAGGTGGCACTGCGCGAGAAAAGCGGACTGCAGGTGACGGCCCTCAACACACCACTGACCATGGAGAACGGCTGTCTGCGACTGCCCCACCTATGTCTGAAGACCGCTGAGTCAGACATCTATGCCGAGGTGGACATGCCACTCGCAATAGCCAATGCGGACAACACACAGAAGATGCGCCTGCGCCTTGACGCACAGGTGGGCCGTCAGGACCTGCTGCTCTTTCTGGGCGACCTGCCCAAGGCGCTACGCGACAGCTGGCCCTACTATCCGCTGACCGTCCGTGGTCAGGCCAACGGCAACCTCAGTTTTCTGGACTTCGCCGACCTCGACATTGAGCTGCCCACCGCCCTTCATGCCTCGGCTACAGGCTTTGTGGCTAACCTCCACGACACCAAGAGTCTGCGTGCCGACGTAAAGTTCAAGGCACGCACCCAGAAACTGGACTTCGTGACGGCCCTGCTGCCACGCGACGTACAACGCAACTACCGCATACCTGTCGGCATCACCGCCGAGGGCCACGTCAAGGCCGACGGTCCACAGTACACCGCCAAGGTGACAGCCCGCGAGGGTCAGGGCACGGTGACGGTCGACGGCCAGCTGCATAGCGGACTCATGCGCTATCAGGCCAAGGCGACCATCGACCTGCTGAACCTGCACCACTTCATGCCCCACGACTCGCTCTACGTGCTGACTGCCGACGTGACGGCACGCGGTCAGGGCACCGACTTCCTGTCGCCACGCACCACACTCGATGCACAGGCCGTGGTGAACCAGCTGAACTATGGCCGCTACGACCTGAGCAACACCCAGCTGACGGCCAGCATGCACGACGGCAGGGCACAGGCAACCGTGAAGGGCAAGAACCAGTTGCTCAACGGCACCATCATGGCCGATGCCCTCGTCAGCAGCAAGCACATCGACGGCACCCTCGCCGCCGATGTCAGCCGCATCGACCTCTACCAGCTCGGATTCGTCGACAAGCCATTGGCACTGGTAATGTGTGGCCATGTCGACATATCGTCAGACATGAAGAAAACCCACTACGTGTCAGGACTGTTCAGCGACCTGACCATCCTGTCAGACTCTGGCCGCACCTTCCGGCCCAAGGACATCGGACTGCTCATCAATGCCCGTCCTGACACCACCTATGTGCGTGCACAGAGTGGCGACCTCATCGTGAAGTTCGATGCCAGCGGCGACTACGAACGTCTGCTACAGCAGTGTGCCATGCTGGGCGACTCTGTAGCAGCACAGTATAATGCCAACATCATCGACCAACCGGCCATTCGCCGCCTGCTGCCCGTCGTGAAGCTGCACATAGAGAGCAAGAACGACAACCCCATAGCCAACCTGCTGAAGAACGGACAGGGCATCAGCTTCAAGGACATGTTCATCGACCTGACGACATCGCCGGCAACAGGCATCAACGGCAATGGCCACGTACATGCGCTCAATGTCAGCAACATACGCTTAGACACCATCAACTTCAGGCTGACGCAGCGCAAAGAGCACCTGTCGTTTGGCGGACAGGTGCGCAACAACAAACGCAACCCTGACTTTGTGTTCAACGCCCTGTTCGACGGAGTAGTGCAGGAAAAAGGAGCTACTATGGGCGTGCGCTACTTCGACGCCAAGGACAAACTGGGTGCCCGCATAGGTGCCAAGGCTGAAATGGCCGACAGCGGGCTCTACGTCCACCTTATTCCTGAGCGCCCAACACTGGGCTACAAGGAGTTTTCGCTGAATGCCGACAACTACCTCTTTCTGGCCCGCAACAAACGCGTAAGTGCCAAGGTCGACCTGATAGCCGACGACGGCACAGGCGTGAAACTATACTCCGAGGACACCGACCCCACGGCCTTGCAGGACATGACGCTGAGCCTGAACCGTGTCAACCTTGACGAACTGACATCGGTGCTACCCTACGTGCCGCGCATGGCAGGCATTCTGAACGGCGACTACCACATCATCCAGAATGCCGACGGACAACTGTCAGCGGCCGGCGACATGACGGTGGACAACATGACCTACGAGCAGAGCCCCATCGGCAATATAGGCACCGAGCTGGTGTACCTGCAGAAAGAGGACAACACCCACGCCGTGGAGGCACGACTGCTGAAGGATGACCAGGAGTTTGGTCTGCTGACGGGTACCTATTACGATAGGGAGGGGGGCACGCTCGATGCTACCTTCAAGATGAACCATCTGCCGCTGTCGCTGGTCAACGGCTTCGTGCCTGACAAGCTAATAGGTCTGGAAGGCTATGGCGACGGTGAGCTGGCCATCAAGGGTACCGTGGCTCGCCCAAAGATTGACGGTGAGATTTACCTCGACTCGTCGTATGTGGTCAGCACACCCTACGGCATGCGCCTGCGCCTTGACAACGACCCCGTACGTATCGTGGACAGCAAGCTGCTGATGGAGAACTTCACTATCTATGCCCACAACGACAACCCGCTCAACATCATGGGCGACGTTGACTTTTCCGATTTCAACCATATCGCCGTCAATCTGCGCATGCGTGCACAGGACTTCCAGCTCATCAGTGCCAGCGAGCACGATGAGAGCGTGGCCTATGGCAAGGCGTTCATCGACTTCTTCGGCTCCATGAAGGGCGAGCTTGACAACCTAAGCATGAGAGGCCGTGTGAATGTGCTCGGCTCTACAGACATGGTCTACATACTGCGCAACTCGCCGCTGTCTACCGACAACCGCTTTGAGGAGCTGGTCAAGTTTACTGACTTTTCGGACACCACGCAGACCGTCGTACAACGGCCCGTGGTAGGCGGTTTCAACATGAACCTGACGCTCAACGTGTCGAATGGTGCCCATATCATGGCATACCTCAATGCCGACCAAACCAACTACATCGACCTCATGGGTGGCGGCACACTACGTATGCTGTACACCCCGGCCGACAACCTGCAACTGACGGGTAAGTACACGCTGGCCAATGGCGAGATGAAATACTCCATGCCCATCATTCCACTGAAGACGTTCAAGGTGCAGGACGGCTCATACATCGAGTTTACTGGCGACCCCATGAACCCAACACTCAACATCACGGCCACCGAGAAGGTAAAGGCGAGCGTGACGGACGATGCCGGTGCCGGCCGCAGTGTGACGTTCGACTGTGGCGTGATAATCACCAAGACACTTAACGACATGGGACTGGAGTTTACCCTCGACGCACCAGAGGACATGCCACTACACAACGAGCTGCAGGCCATGAGTAAGGAGCAACGCGGCAAACTGGCCGTGACCATGCTCAGCACAGGCTTGTATCTGGCCGACGGCAACACCAACAGATTCTCCATGAACTCAGCCCTCACGTCGTTTCTCAATGCCGAGATTAACCAGCTGTCAGGCAGCGCACTGCGCACCCTCGATGTGTCGTTTGGCATGGACAACTCAACCGATGCCTCTGGCGGCATCCATACCGACTACTCGTTTAAGTTTGCCAAGCGCTTCTGGAACAACCGCGTGAAGGTCATCGTCGGCGGAATGGTGTCGTCAGGCTCTGAGCTGCAACAGCGCAACAAGTCGTTCTTCGACAATGTCACACTGGAATATCGACTTGACAAGACGGCTAACAAAAACCTGACACTGTTCTACCAGAACAATGTCTACGACTGGCTCGACGGATACACACAGAAGTATGGCGGCGGCTTCACCTGGCGCCGCTCGCTGCAGCACTTCTCCGACCTGTGGCGCTTCCGCGACCCCAAGCCCGTCCGTCGGCCCTATCCGGCAAAGGACTCGCTACGTGTGGACAGCCTACAAAGCGGCAGAACGGAAAGTATCAAGAATGAAAAGCAAAGCAAACCGTGACCCTCATGAAACGAATCATACCCTTCATACTGCTGCCCCTGCTGGTCGGCTGTTCGATGACGAAGAATATCCCAGACGACGACAAACTCTTCACGGGACTCACCAAGATAGACTATCGGAACATGCTGGAAAGCAACTATACCAGTGAGACCCAGACAGAGGTGGAGGCCGCCCTGGCCACAGCCCCTAACGGTGCCATCTTCGGCAGCAGCTACCACCGACTGCCCTTCAGCGTTCGTCTGTCCGTCTGGAACAAATTCGGTCACAAGCAGGACGGATTTTCCAAATGGGTCACCAGGGTCTTTGGCAAACCACCCGTGCTCATGTCGTGGGTTAATCCGCAGTTGCGCGCCTCGGTGGCTCAGTCGGTGCTACGAAATCATGGCTACCTGCACGGACAAGTTGGCTATGAGGTGGTGGCTCAGAAAAACCCCAAGACCGCCAAAATAGGCTATCACGTCGACATGGGGCACCTATTTACCGTCGACACCATACAATATATCGGTTTCCCCGCCGAAGCCGACAGCCTTATCCGCGCCACCGAAAGCGAGGCTGCCATCCGTAGCGGGTCGCCATTCAGCACAGCCCTGCTCGATGCCGAGCGTAACCGCATCAGCAACCTGCTACGCAACAATGGCTATTACTACTATCAGCCAGGCTATGCCTCCTATCTGGCCGACACCTTTGCCGTCAACGGCAAGGCACAGCTACGCCTGCAAATGGCCAACGACATTGACGACAAGGCCCGCCGTAAATGGGTCATCGGCCGTATCAACATCAACATGCGCAAGACGTTCATGGAGGAGCTCACTGACTCTGTGGAGCGCCGCTACTTCACCGTGCGCTATCACGGCAAGCACCAGCCGCTACGCACACGTGTCATCCTGGCCGACATGAAGCTACGCCCCCGCCAGGAGTTCAGCTACGACAACTATCTGGAATCTGTCGCCAAGCTTAACGCCATGGGATTGTTCTCCGCGACTAACTTCCTGTTTTCGCCCCGTCAGCGTACTGTCAGGCAAGACACTATTGGCACGGACTCTATTGGCGCAGCGTCCGCCTCACTACTCACTCCGACTTCCTCGATGAATACGCCGGACACACTCGACCTGACGCTCAACTGCGTCTTCGACAAGCCCTGGGATACCTATATCGAGACTAACTTCAACGCCCGTACTATAGGACGCATGGGCCCGGAGCTGCGCTTAGGTGTCACTCGTCGCAATGCCTTCCGTGGCGGTGAGAAGATTGACATCAACCTCCACGGCTCCTACGAGTGGTCAACAAACGGTGGGGGCAGTGCCATGAGCAACTACGAGTATGGCATGGATGCCTCTGTAGAGTTTCCACGCATCATCGCGCCTTTCTTCTCCAACAGCCGCCCACGACGTCCCCGTATGACTGCTGATGGTCGCCTTGTGCGCCGTCGCCGACGCTTCTACTCCACGCCATCCACACTGGCTAAGTTCTCTACAAGCATCATCCGGAGGCCCAAATACTACAAAATGCATATCGTGTCGGGCGAGTGGACGTATCGCTGGCAGACTTCGGCCCAGAGCTATCACGAACTGTCACCGCTGACCGTCAAGTATCAGTTCAAAAACAGCACCACGGCATCCTTTGACTCTATTGTCAGTGCCAACACGTTTCTGCAGTCAACCATGGCCGACTTCTTCATCCCACAGATGCGCTACACGTACACCTACACCAGTCCAAAGGGCTACCAGAACCCCATACGCTGGGAGACATCCATTGCCGAGGCGGGCAACATCACATCCTTAGGTATGGTCATCGCCGGCAAGTCGTGGAGCGAGCAGGACAAGAAACTCTTTAAAAATGTTTACGCGCAGTTTGTCAAGATTGAAACCGACCTTACCAAGACGTGGACATTCAACCGCCACACACAGCTCGTCGGCCATGTCAATGCAGGCGTGCTTTGGTCGTTTGGCAACTCTAAAGAGGCACCGTTCAGCGAACTATTCTATGTCGGCGGAGCCAATAGCCTGCGCGCATTCCCTATCCGCACAGTCGGACCTGGTCCACTGCCTGACCTATTCAGAAGCAGTCAGGACAACTACCTCGTACGCAATGGTCAGGTAAAGCTGGTGGCCAACCTCGAACTGCGCCAGCAACTCTTCGGCAACCTTCATGGTGCCGTCTTCCTCGATGCCGGAAATGTTTGGCTCAACCGCGACCTGCGCCAAGAGCCCAACAATTTATTAGACGAGCGCATCAACGAGTGGCTTGACGATGCCCGCTTCCGCCTTAGCACATTCCTAAAGCAAATGGCCGTCGGCACAGGCATTGGCTTGCGCTATGACCTCGATTTCCTCGTGCTTCGTCTCGACTGGGGTGTCGGACTTCACGTACCCTTCGACACCGAGCGAAGCGGATTTTACAACATTGACAGCTTTTCGCGATACCAGACACTGAACTTTGCCATCGGCTATCCGTTCTGAACGGTATTGCACATGATAGAGTAAATTAAGATATTAACGACAATGAAAGAGAAACTGACAATAGTGAAAGTTGGCGGTGCCGTGGTCGAAGACGACGGACAGCTACGACAGCTACTCGCCGACTTTGCCGCCATCGAAGGACGCAAGATTCTGGTACATGGCGGAGGGCGCAAGGCCACCAGTATGGCACAACGATTGGGCATTGAGACACACATGGTCGACGGACGACGGATTACTGATAGCAACATGCTCGAAGTGGTGACAATGGTCTACGGCGGACTGGTCAACAAGCAGCTTGTAGCACAGCTGCAGGCTGCTGGTGTCAATGCCATCGGACTGACCGGTGCTGATGTTGACATCATACGCAGCCACCGCCGACCTGTCACCAATGGCATTGACTATGGTTTTGTGGGCGATGTCGACTGTGCCGATGGTCATATGCTGGCATACCTCATAGAGAAAGGAATAGTGCCAGTGATTGCTCCACTGACGCACGACGGTCAGGGAAACCTGCTCAACACCAATGCTGACACGATGGCATCAACAACGGCAACAGCCCTTGCCACCGACTACGACGTGACGCTTATCTACTCGTTTGAAAAAAAAGGCGTGCTACGTGATGCTGACAACGATGACAGCGTCATTCCTGTCATCACCCGTGCCGATTTTGAACACTATCGTGCAAACGGAACTATCAACGGAGGCATGATACCCAAAATAGAAAATGCCCTCAGAGCTGTCGATGCAGGCGTGAAGCGCGTTGTCATCACACTGGCCACAGCTATCGATGGGCAACATGGTACCGTCATTACACGTTAATACACAAACAAACAACCTGCAACAAGACATGTACAACCGTTTCCTATCTGACATCCTTCCGTTGAAGAATGAACTCTACCGACTGGCACTCCGCATTACACAGAATGCTGCGGAGGCTGAGGATGTAGTGCAGGAAACGCTCATCAAAGTGTGGAATCGACGAAACGACTGGCAGAACATTGAATCGCTGGAGGCTTTTTGTATGACCATCTGTCGCAATCAGGCACTCGACCACCTACGGCACCTCGACTATCAAGCACAGTCATTGGATGATGCCATAGACCCTGCTGACCATTCTACGGGGGCGAATCCTGAAGAACAAACTATCCAGCGAAACCGCGTAGAATTAGTACGCCTACTTATAGAGCAACTACCGGAAAAGCAGCGTACTTGTCTGCAACTGCGCGAGATGGAAGGTAAAAGCTATCGTGACATTGCTACCATCATGAACATTAGCGAAGAACAAGTCAAAGTAAATATCTTCCGTGCTCGCCAGTCCGTCAGAGCACGCTTCCTAAAGGTGGAACAATAGCAAAGAAACGCACATCTTCGTCAATATTCCACACAGCTAACACATAAACACGAGGCAAACGTACGACTGCAACAAAAGAGGAAGTCCCTTCTCCGTGTTACCGGTGAAGGGACTTCCTCAGTCTGAAAAAGTGGCGGCCTCCTACTCTCCCGCATTGCATTGCAGTACCATCGGCGCAGGCGGGCTTAACTTCTCTGTTCGGAATGGGAAGAGGTGGGACCCCGCCGCAATAACCACCTGATAAATCTCGGATTGATAATGGACGATGCATAATGGACTATCTGATTCCATTACTGCCGTCATCACCAAACGTATAAGGTGACATACACCACAAGCAAGGACCGAAGAAGCCGACGAACTTCTGCAACACCTGAAAATACGGCTGCACGGCGAAAGCGTTCGGGCAATTAGTAAGGCTCGGCTTTGACGTCGCCGTCTTTACACCTGCCTCCTATCAACGTCCTCGTCTCGGACGACCCTCATATGGAGCTCTCATCTTGCGGAAGGCTTCGCGCTTAGATGCTTTCAGCGCTTATCCACACCAGACGCGGATACCCGGCGGTGCACCTGGCGGCACAACCGGCATACCGGAGGTCTGTCCAACACGGTCCTCTCGTACTAGTGCCAGACCCGCGCAAAACTCCTGCGCCCACGATAGATAGAGACCGAACTGTCTCACGACGTTCTGAACCCAGCTCGCGTGCCACTTTAATGGGCGAACAGCCCAACCCTTGGGACCTTCTCCAGCCCCAGGATGTG
>Ga0247608_10006952_pt1 | contig 11766 bp, 12 predicted proteins | sample 176DNAGHGlowgp2_FD_193490 | JGI IMG/M metagenome (GOLD analysis project Ga0247608, IMG submission 193490) | Sheep rumen microbial communities from Palmerston North, Manawatu-Wanganui, New Zealand - 1766 DNA GHGlow gp2 | ecosystem: Host-associated > Mammals > Digestive system > Stomach > Rumen ... | reverse complement strand
ACCATATATAACTATAGGTACCATAACAATAGTTGCGGCTAATACCCAAATAAATAATTTTCTATCATTTTTGTACTGTGCTACAACAATAGGTGGTATAGCAAGTAAAAGTGTTGCTTGGAAAGACAATGTTACACATAAATCTGTTACACAAAAGAATATAAATATGATAATGATAACCTTAAAAAATGGCATCTCTAAGATAGTTTCATGTTCTTTGCACTTTTTAATTTTATCATGAATAAAGTAAATTAAGAAAGGTACTAAGGCATATGCGATTAATTGTAATACTGAAGTTCTAAGCATATCTTTTTCAGCAGTAAATATACCTACTTCATTTAAAACTAAAGCTATTAATCCTAATCCTGACATAACAAGCATTAGTATTATATTAAAGAAGTTAGCTCTAGCTTCCTGATATAAATATACAGATTTATTAGGCATTTTCTCACCACCTTTGAAACAATTATATCATAAGATATTATTATTTTAAAATAAAAAAGTAAGAACTGGTCTTACTTTTCTATTCTATGAATAAATAATCCACTTCTAAGCTTTGGTTCAAACCAAGTTGACTTAGGTGGCATTAATAATTTTAAATCAGCAACATCAAATAATTCTTGAATAGATGTTGGATACATAGAGAATGCTAATTTCATATCACTATTGCATCTTCTTTCAAGCTCTTTTAAGCCTCTTATTCCACCAACGAAATCAATTCTCTTATCTGTTTTAGGATCTTTTATTCCTAAGATTGGTCCTAAAACATTATTTTGAAGAATAGATACATCAAGTCCATCAACTGGATCATTAGGTACGATATTAATCTTTGCTGTTAATTTATACCATTTCTTATCTAAATACATACCAAATGTAGCTTTTCTCTTTGGTTTAAATGCTTGCTTTTCTTCTTCAATATCAAATAAAGTAGATAACTTATCTAAGAATTCTTTAGAAGTTAATCCATTTAAATCCTTAACTACTCTATTGTAATCCATAATCATTAATTGTTCATCAGGGAATAATACTGATAGGAAATAGTTGAATTCTTCATTGCCTGTATAATTAGGATGAGCTTCTCTTCTCTTTAAACCAACTTTAACTGCTGATGCACATCTGTGATGCCCATCTGCAATATATAAAGCATTAATCTTAGAGAAAGCATCTTTAATAGTATTAATAGATTCTTTATTATCAATTACCCATACAGTATGCCTTATACCATCATTAGATGTAAAATCAAATAATGGAGCGTTTTTCTTTGCTTTTTCGATTTCTTCAGTAATAACACTATTTTCTCTATAAGCAAGAAAAATAGGACCTGTTTGAGCACTCATAACATCTACGTGATTAATTCTATCTACTTCTTTATCAGCTCTTGTATTTTCATGCTTTTTAATTACATTGTTTAGATAATCATCAATTGATGCAGTAGCAACAATACCTGTTTGACTACGTCCATCCATTGTTAGTTCATAGATATAATAATAGTCTTCATCTATTTCTTCATAGATGCCTTTTTCAACTTCTTCTTCAAACATTTCTTTTGCTTTTTGATATACTCTAGGATCATAAGTATCAACTGAATCATCAAATTGAGATTCTGCTCTATCTATTTTTAAGAAAGATAGAGGTTCTTTTTTTACTTCTTCCTTTGCTTCTTTTCTGTTATATACATCATAAGGTAGTGCAGCTACTTTACTTACAACATCCTTATTTGGTCTAACACATTTAAATGGTCTAACAACTGCCATAATATCCTCCTAAAAGATAAAATAAGGGATGTGCCCTTATTTTATGAATTTTATTTATCTTTATTTAATAACTCTTGCTCTTACTACACCATCAATAGCTTCTAATTCGTTAACGAATTCAGCTTTTGCAGTAGCATCGATATCTAATACCATGTAAGCATAATCACCTTTAGCTTTGCTTACCATATTAGCAATATTAATATTCTTTTGTGCAAATGCATCACTAATCTTGTTGATTACACCAGCAACATTCTTATGGATAACAGAAATTCTTCCTTCGTTCTTACATACACCAGCATCACATGCAGGGTAGTTTACAGAATTCTTGATATTACCATTTTCAATGTAATCCATAATTTCTTCACATGCCATAGCAGCACAGTTATCTTCAGCTTCTTCAGTTGAAGCACCTAAGTGAGGTAAAATGATTGTATTTGGCAAAGTAACGCTAAGTGGATTAGCGAAGTCTGATACATATTTTCTAATTTCTCCAGCTTCTAGTGCAGCCTTTAATGCTTCTTCATCAACGATTACGTCTCTAGAGAAGTTTAATAATACTGATCCTTGTTTCATCTTAGAAATGATATTCTTATTAATCATCTTCTTAGTTGAGTCCATAGCAGGAACATGGATAGTTACGAAATCAGCACTAATAATTGCTTCTTCAAGATTTGAAGTATAAGTTACATGTCTATCAAGATTTAAAGCATTGATTTGTGATAGATATGGGTCATAACCAATTACGCTCATACCTAAGTTTAAACATGCATTAGCTACTAATACACCAATAGCACCTAAACCGATAACAGCGATAACTTTTCCTTTAATTTCTGTACCAGCAAATTGAGATTTAGCTTTTTCAGCTGTTTTAGCAATATTTTCATCAGTAGCATTTGCTCTGATCCATTCATTTCCACCAATGATATCACGGCTAGCGATTAATAATGCTGAAATAACAATTTCTTTAACAGCATTAGCGTTAGCTCCTGGTGTGTTGAATACTACAACACCTTTTTCAGCATACTTATCTAGTGGAATATTATTAACACCAGCTCCTGCTCTAGCAACAGCTAAAACACTCTTTGGTAATTCCATTTCATGCATTACAGCACTTCTTACTAGTATAGCATCTGCTTCATTGATATCTTCTGTAATATCATAATTATTTGTTAAAACTCTTAAACCATTAGGTGAGATTTTATTTAAGCAATTAATTTTCATAATTATAAATTCTCCTCTTCAAATTTCTTCATGAAGTTAATTAAAGCAATAACTCCTTCTTTTGGCATAGCGTTATAAATAGATGCACGCATACCACCTACTGATCTGTGTCCCTTTAAGTTTTCTAGACCAGCAGCTTTTGATTCTTTAATGAACTTAGCTTCAAGTTCAGCTCTCTTTTCATCATCAGTAACAACTTTTGGATCAACAATGAATGGAACGTTCATTAATGATCTATCTTTCTTAACTACTGTACCTGTGAATAATTTAGAATTATCTAGATAATCATATAAAAGGTTAGCTTTTTCAACATTCTTCTTATAGATAGCTTCAAGTCCACCTTGCTTTAATAACCACTTGAATACTTTTCCACACATATAAATACCATATGTTGGAGGTGTATTGTATAATGAATCATTATCTGCTTGAGTCTTATACATTAACATTGTTGGAGTACCTGGAAGTACATGAGTAGTTTCTTCATCAGGAATTAAATCTTCTCTAATGATTACGATTACTGTTCCAGCAGGTCCAACGTTCTTTTGTGCACCAGCATAGATAATTCCATATTTTGTAACATCAACTGGTTTTGATAAGAAACAAGATGATTGGTCAGATACTAAGATATGACCTTTTGTATTAGGTAGTTCATGGAATACTGTTCCATAAATTGTATTGTTTTCGCAAATATATACATAATCCATATCATCAGTGATAGGAAGATCACTACAATCAGGAATATATGAGAATGTCTTATCCTTACTTGAAGCAAGTTCTACTGCTTCACCGAATTTTTGTGCTTCTTTATAAGCACGAGTTGCCCATTGACCAGTTACGATGTAACCAGCTTTTCTATTACGCATTAAGTTCATAGGAACTTGAGCGAATTGCATATGAGCTCCACCTTGTAAGAATAAAACCTTATAATTTGATGGAATGTTCATTAATGTTCTCAAGTCTTTTTCAGCATCTTTGATGATTTCATCATAAACTTTAGATCTATGACTCATCTCCATTACAGACATACCTGATCCTTTGTAATCAAGCATTTCATCTGCTGCTTCTTTTAAAACTTCTTCTGGTAGTACTGCAGGTCCTGCAGAAAAATTATAAACTCTTTTCATTTTTTTAACTCCTTTTAAAAAATTATTTTTTAACACACTTAACATTATACATTATCCACTCTCTAAAGACAACTGTTTTAAAAATGAAAACATTTTTATTAATATTTTGTATTCTTTTTACGTGCAAGAACCTTTTTTTGTGTTTTTTTTAGGGACATAATATGCTATAATTCTTGCTTGTAGAGGTGTTTAAAATGTATTTATATTTAGTTAGGCACGGGCAAACTAATGACAATTTTAATAATATTGTCCAAGGTAGAATAGATAATGTATTAAATGATACAGGTAGAGCTCAAGCAAGGGAAACTGGATTAAAATTAAAATCATTAAATGTTAATTTTGATAAGTTATATTATTCTCCTTTAAAAAGAGCAAAAGAATCTGCCGAAATAATTAATGAAATCCTTAATATTAATGATATAAACGAAGAATTCGATTTAATCGAAAGAGAATTTGGTAATCTTGAAGGATTAGATGTTACATACATGAGAAAAATAGTTCTAGATCCTAATTTTAAAAAAATTGGATTTGAAGATGATGAAACAATCATAAATAGAGTAAAGAAATGTATTGATAAATTATCTAAGACTGGAGAAAATATACTTATCGTATGTCATTCTCATACTATTAAGGCATTTATGAGTTATGTTGATAATACAAAATACAATTTTGATTATCCTTTATTAAATGCTCAAGTAGTAAAAATAGAATGTAAAAACGATAAATACAGAGTTATAGATATAATTTAATTAATTAATTAAAAAATGTTTGTTTTTTTATTAGTTTGGTGTATAATCATATTGTGTTGGAGGAATTAATATGACAGCATTATCAAAATTAAAGTATTTTATTGCTACCATAGTCTTCCTAGTAATTTGTATCCTAACTACTGCTTATAAAGCAACGATTCATACAAACCTAGAAACGTTTAATTTAGTTTTAGATTTCACATTAGCTGCTTTATTTGTATGTGCATTCCTATTTGGTGGAATTGTTACAGGTATATCGGGTGTATTTGGTATATGCCTATACATACTACTAAAAAACCAAAGTGGTTGGTTAGCCCTACTAGGATTAGTAATTGGATTAGTATTTGGAATAATTACAAAATTAACTACATATTTAATAGAAAAGAAAAAGTTAGACCAAAAAGCATTACTAATTAGTGCTGGAGCATTCTTTATAGCAATAGGTATAATCTTTACAGCGTTTAAAATAACTTTTGGAGATTACTACATTTTAAAGAATACAACAGTATATATTAGAAATCATTGGTCATTATATACATTACCTTATATAATTGGTGTAGTATTCATTTTAGCAGCAATATTCTTAAACAAAGCTAAAGAATCAATTAGACAAATGTTTTCTATTGCAGCTTTCACTTCATCAAGTTTAGTAGTACTATATGGAATAGTTTGTGTATTATGTTCAATCAAGAATACATCATTTAGTGTTACTCTTGCAAGAGCATATAACACATATTTCTTAAATTTCTTCTTCAGCTTATGCTTAGGATTAATTATCGCAATGGTAATTTATGCTATAGGTGTTGTAATTCTTGAAGTAAGAAAAGTAATTAAAAATATGTTAAAGGATGCTGAATAAGCATCTTTTTTTTGCGCACAAAAAAAGATGAATATTAACTATTCATCTAAAAATCTTTTGACTGCATTTATTATCAATCTATAGTTTTTTGATTTTAACATTAAATGGCCTAAATCAGGGATAATTACTTCTTCTACATTCGTATAATACTTCCTTATAAAAGTACTTGAAGTGCTTGGAACAAGCTCATCTAAGTCGCCTCTTACAATTAATGTTTTTACATTATTTTTTACTAATGTATCATTACAATATCTTACTAAAGAAATAAAAGTAGAAATTGAATCAATTGTATATCTAGGTAATAAATCATTTAGTACTACTGCCATTCCTCTTCTATCATTTTCTGCCATTATTTTAGCACTTGAAGAATCCTTATTTTGTAATAATTCAAATTCCCTTTTAAGCTTTAATGTAAATATTTTTGCGTTTATATATTTGTTTGCTGGGGCAAGTAGGATAACTCTATTTACCTCTTTTTTTACTCCTAAATATGTAGCTAGTACTCCCCCCATTGAATAACCATACACATCAACATATTCATATTTCTCTTTGATTTCATCAAATCTCTTATTAACAAATTCTATAACACTATCTACCTTAAAATCAGATAATTTAGCATTTGTACCATGACCAGGCATGTTCTCTAAAAAGATAGCATCATACCTCTTCTTTAGAAATGGTATGATGCTTGTGAAATCATTAATATCTGTAGCAAAGCCATGTAATAGCAATGCTGCTTTCATTTTTTACTTGTTTTCCTCAACCTTAGCTAATTTAGCGAAACTCTTAATTGATTGGATAACAGATTCTGCTTGTTTCTTATTATTATAAGTTTCACCAGTCATTACTAGACGTAAAGTTTTTGGATCATATAGTTTGAAGAATGATTTTTTCATCTTATCAGTATAGATATAGAAATCTCCTTCATCAACTAAACGTCTGAAGTTTTCCATAGCTTTCTTACATGAATCGAATGATGTGTAGATTTGGCTATCACATAATACTTGTCCATTATTTGCTTTTAATGTATAGCTATAATGACCGTTCTTATCTTTAGCAATAATAAACTTACCAGTTGTTTTAGCTTCAACTTTATTTTCTTCAGCTAATTCAACGATATAATGTTTAGATTCAGCGTCATCAACTTCAATCTTATCAGCAGATACAAATCTCTTATAAGATTCTGAAGCACTTTCTGCTTGCTTTAATGTCTTATAGTTAGCACTTTGAGCAAGTGGTCTTCCTTGTGCTGTGATTAATCTGAAGCAGAATTGATTATGCTTATCCTCTTCAAAATCAACCTTTAATGTATCAACATTTTTCTTTAATGTTTCAATACCATTTCTACAAGCTTTTTCATCTTTATAAGCTTCACTAATAATAAGTGCTTGACCATTATTAGCCATTAGTCTATATTTGAAGAAAAATCCTCCTTCATTAAATAATAAATACTTTCCAACTGCCTTCTTCTCGTCTGCCATAAATTCATACAACCCTAAAAACAGGGTATCTCCTTTCCTCTTCTTTTTAATTATATATTGTCGTTTCTAAATATTATTATAACACTATATTATATTTTTTTAAATATAACAAATATAAGTTTTTTATTTTTTTTATTAGTAAGATAGATATCTCTTTGAAGAAGTAAAAAAGGCTAAATAAGGCGTTTTTTAGTTGTTTCAAGACAATTGATGTAAAAAAAGTGTAAAAATATAGTATTTTCTTTTTTTGCAAAATAGTTTATAATATGAATAAAGATATCCTTCAATAGGTTTGTTTTGTGTTAAGCAAAACTGTAAGTCCTATTTTAATACTATAAATTTAATAAACGATATTAATCTAGAAAGGGCGATAATATATGAAAAAGTTTCTATTTAGATCTCGCCAAGGTAGTTTAGCTGATAGTATGAGAACACTAAAAGTATTCGACTCAAAAGGCGATATGGAAAAATATGCAGAAGCCCTAGCCGATAAGTTATACGGAAATATTGGACTAGTTAAATTTAAATTAAAAATTAAACCATACTCAAAAGATCCAGATTTAAGAGTTGGTTGGGACTTCACAGATCAAGTTATAATCACAGGTTGTAAGTGGTCAGGTGTTAAACCATTCGATGAAACTCCAATTGGTTTCTGCACAATTAAAGAATTATAAAAAAATGAGAATCAAATCGATTCTCTTTTTTTTAATATAATTTTGTAAAACAATCTTCTTCGTTAAAATCTAACTTGTATTTATTTGTATCCATAAATACGATTGTTCCTAGATAATTTATCTTTGCTCCGTTAATTGATAAATCTTTAAAGATTGCTGAAAAACGCCATCTTTCTATATTATCAATATTACCATACCCCTTAATTATTAATACTGCTTCTTTTTGAACTAAATCCTTTGATAGTTTAATTAAATCTATATTTAAATCTTCTTTTAAGTCTATTGTTATATAGTTAATATTCCTATCATTAAAATAGTCAGTAACAAGAATAGCTAAATCTTCTTCGTTACCATATAAAGCATAATTTGTATATTTATTACCATTATATTTAAGAGTATTTCCGTTGACAATTATGAAATTATCTAGATTGTCCATTAATTCCATTACATCCATAATAAATCTCCCTTCATATTAAATTTATATATCGTCTACCTACTTTTATTTTATATTATGTATATAAAAAAAACAAGAATTTAATTATCAATTCTTGTTTCTAATACTATTTCTTACATAAAGGGCATTTCTTTCCTTTAACCTTAGATGCCACACTCATTTTATATTCTTTACCACATTTATTACATTTCCATAAAACTATTTTTTTAGAATCTATCATAAGTGATTGCATATCTATTTTATTATTAGTAGAATATTCTTTAACTAAGTCTGGTCTTAATGTTTTTAAATCAGTTTTACCAACTATAGGTTTTAGATTTAAACAATAAGGACATGTTCTACTATTATTAATTCTATTAGAAAGTGTTGTTTGATAACTATGACCATTAGAACATATTAACCATATTTTCTTTCTAGAGCCCTTTGTTAATTTATATGGATCTATATCTATATTTTTATCTTTATCCCATTCTTTTTTTATCTTTGGATATAAAGTAAAAATATCATTGATTCCTTTAACAATTTTTCTTTTAGCACATTTGTTACACATAGCTTTTCCTGATACTAATTGTTTAATAGATGCTATAAAAGAGTGACCTTTATCACATATAAAACAGAACTTTTCATCAGAATTAGGAGAATACATATATGGCTTTTTGTCGCCATTTTTTACATCATCCCATCTTTTAGCAATATCAGGATATAATGTTTCTAAATCATTGATTCCTCTAACTACTACTTTATTAGCACACATAGGACAACCTGATTCATAATGCCCTGTTCTTGCGTTTGGAGATAGCATATATGAGAAACCATCTTTAGAGCATTTCCAATATACTTTTTTTGTTGAATCAAAATCTATTTCTTTAATAGATATTTTGTTTTTTTCATTATCCCATTCATCTATTAAATATTGTTTATCATTATTAATACAATAATCATATAAATTATTAGGATTATCAGCTTCAACAATTTTTTCATCATCAAAAGAGAATTCTAATTGCTTACCCATAAATACACCTCCTACTAAATATTATAGCATAATAAAAAAAGGATTAAATCATTTTGTTTTTGATGGTTCTACAAAATATCGATAGTGTTATAGTAAGCATTAAAAAATCAATAGTGGAATATCATTAAAATATCGATAGTGCTTATTATTAAAATAAAACACCCCTTTTGTTATAATGAGATTGTCTAGATTTCATAGAAAGGGGTGTTTTATTTGTTAGATTATACGTCTTGTGTAAGACTTGGATTAGATCACTATAATATTAATTGTAATAAATCATATGAAATATTTGATCCTTCCACTAATAATCATACCATAGTTGTTTATTTTAATAAAGATTCTAGTACTTTATGTCCATACTGTAAGTCTAATAAATTGTCTATTACTGGTTCAAAACGAAATAATATTGTTTTTTCTACAAATGAGGTTTTTAGATTAGATTTGATTATTTATAGAAGAATATATAGGTGTAATAATTGTTCTTACTATCACCTTGAGTTTAACCCTTTTGTCTCTAATAATTGTTCAATATCTTTAATGACAGAAATTAGAATTATGGAAGAATTAAAAAATTATAAAAATACTTTTAAAGATGTCGCTTTAAAATTTAATCTTTCTCCTACTATTATTTCTGATATATTTGATAAGAGATTTGAAGCTAAAAGAAAAAAATTACCTACTGTTCTTTCTATTGATGAAGTTTATACAGATAAGCTTTCAAAAAGTAAATATTGTTGTATTCTTTATGATCCAATTAATAAAGAGATTATTGATGTTTTAGATTCTAGAAGAAAGGATTATCTCAAAAACTATTTTAAGTATCTTCCTCTAAAAGAACGATTAAATGTTAAATATGTTTCTATAGATATGTGGGAATCTTATGAAGATGTTGCTGAATTATATCTATCTAAAGCCATTATTTGTGTTGATTCTTTTCATGTTATTAAACATTTAACTGAATGCTTTCATAAAATTAGAATTAGAATTATGAAATCATATGCTCATCTTAAAGGAGAAAACGATCCTTTATATTGGTGGTATAAGAAATTTTGGAAATTTTTAGTCACTGATATAAACACTTCTGATATTATTCACATAAAAAAAACTAAAAATTATGTTTATAAAGGTCAAGTGTTAGAATATATGCTGTCAACGTCTGATATATTAAGATTGGCGTATGATTTAAAAGAAGATTATAGAAGCTTTAATTTATCTATTGGTGAAGATAATGTAGTTTTATATGATAAACTAAATGATTTAATCGAAAGATTTAAAGCATCTAACATTCCTGAATATAGAGAATTTTGGAAGCTCTTAGAACACTGGAAGGTTGAAATAGTAAATTCATTTAATACATATAAGGGTAAAAGAATATCTAATGCTTCTATTGAAAGAAAAAATAAAGATATAAAAGATTTAATCAGGATACAATATGGACTTAAAAATTTTATTAGATTTAAAAACAGGATTATATATTGTTTCAATGATAATTCACATATGTTAGCTTATAAAAAGAAAGATAATAATCAAAAACATAGGAAAATCTAGACATAATAAAAAGGTGGTTTTACACTCTCGTGTTTTACCACCTTTTTTTATAACACTATCGTTTTTTTATTGTTGCACACTATCAATATTTTATTGCTATTATACACACAACACTATCGATATTTTGTTATACTTTTTTGATTTAATCCTTATTCATTAAATTCTTTCTAATTTGAATAAAATATATTCTAGATGTCCTTCTTCGTCTAATCTTAATGGTTCAAGATGAGGTTCATCATTCATTTCATCATAACCCATTTCAAAGAAATAATCATTTCCTTTTTTTATAATAGGTGTTACTTCTACTTCATATATTCCATCTTCAACTTCCTTGAATCCTTCTTCTATAGCTTCTTGTTTTTCTTTGCCAGTTAAAGGCATGCGTACAGCCATAGAATCTTCAGTAATTACATAGATAGCTTTTAACATGTATTTTAAATCAGCATCTACTTTTTTACTTTTTAAAGCTTCATCTCTAGTTATAAATTTTAATTCGCCATCAGTAAATTCAGGAATAAAACCTATTCTCCAACTTCCTTTAATATCAGCCATTTATTTTACCCCCAAGGATTTTGTGATTTAGGTGTTTTAATACCAACCATTAAGAATTGTTGCCATAGATACCATGTTCCAGAAGCAACTCTAAGTTGTACTTGACGCTCTGCATCTGCACCACCTGAATAAATGTGTAATGTACAATAAGTATCTTGTTCATAAGAATGTGAATTAGTAAATAATTCTAATGTATATGGTTTAGATGGAGTATATTCATTCTCTGGTGTTGCACCTTTAAAATAAGAAATTGGAATTAATTTTCCACCATTACTATCTCTAAATCTATCATCAAAGAATTGAATTTCACTTGGAAGTAATGGTTTTTGGTGTGGTCC
>Ga0247608_10006951_pt1 | contig 11766 bp, 26 predicted proteins | sample 176DNAGHGlowgp2_FD_193490 | JGI IMG/M metagenome (GOLD analysis project Ga0247608, IMG submission 193490) | Sheep rumen microbial communities from Palmerston North, Manawatu-Wanganui, New Zealand - 1766 DNA GHGlow gp2 | ecosystem: Host-associated > Mammals > Digestive system > Stomach > Rumen ... | reverse complement strand
TTGTGGTATAATGGTTCGCGCCGGTCCGGAGGTAAGCGGCGCGCCCAGGCAGAGCGCGCCCCCGATTTTAATCTTCAATTACCTCTACTTTCAGAATTTCTCCATAATAGTCATTGCCAAGCACTTCGGTTTCACCAATGAGTTCAGCCTTAGCAGGTAATCCCACGTCCAAAACTTCACCAATGTCGGTATCATCGGGAACTTCCCAAGTCTGTTCTACGTCTGTGGTATATGTTGTAATTACTCTAATCTTCATCTCCATTTACCTCCAAGTTTTAAAATAGCAATATCAAGAGCCTGTCTTATCTCTTCATCAGTATATTTTTCAGTTTTTTCATATCGCCATAGTTCTTTTAAGATTTCAATAACTTTATCTGTTTTCATATTATTCTCCTTTTTATTTTACAGCAACCTTGCACGTTTTCTAACTTCTTTAATTATCTTATATTCAAAAGCATCTAAAGTATTTGAAATACAATATTCATAATTATCTGAATAGGCGATATAACCGTTAACTACGACCTCGGCAGGTATTCCTCTCTTAACCTGTTCCGCCATTTTGTTAAGTTCATCTTCGGATACAAAAATACTATTTGTACAAATAAATTCCATATTATTAACCCCCATAAAGCATAATCAAAAAATAAATATTAAGTGCGACATTTGATAGGTGCATAAGCAAGCCGTTTATGCGTCTATCCGTGGTCAAGTCCTTTATAACCCCTACAAAGGCAACGGCAAGTCCAAACCACGCTATTGACAAGCCATATATCATAATCAAAATGACATTTATAACGGTAATGAAACATCTAAGGTCATTCCATTCAAACTTATAAGGTTCTGTTATCTTAAAAAATTCTTTCATAGGCTTACCTCACTTTCAATGATATTATAGCACATCACACCCATAACTGTCAAGCATTTCATCATAAAGTTCATCATCTTCTGAAATACAATCCAAAAGAATGGACTTGCTTGCAATAGCGGAAGTCTCCATACCGAGAATGTGGCGAGCCGTGACTTCATTTGTGGCGGTAACACCGATAACACCGATGTTTTCATCTTCAAAAATGTAGCAATTCATAAGTCGTACCTCTTTCTTATTTACTTACAAGTAAAGTATACTACTAATACTTTGCCTTTGGTAGTGACAAAATGTACAAATCGGGTATCCTGGTTTTTTAATTTTTTGTGCAATTTTGCTCTTGACAAACTGGGAGGTAATGTAGTATAATATTGCGCGCCGGTTCAACAGATAGCGGCGCGCCCGCAAATAAAATACCCCTTGCCGAGTTTGCAACCTCATTGGCAAGGGGTAAGTATAAGGCAAAAAATTCTCCTGAAAACCTAGGTACCGAGGGAGTGTGAACGCCTTACAAAGTTTATTTTTATTCTCGCGTTTTGCGAATAGCAATTTTATAGGAGTTGCCAACTCCACTGGAACAGGGCTTTTTAGGAAAAGCCCTGTAAGAAACCTTAGGCTTATGCCTCTACTTCGACCTTGAAGTAAAGGTTGTCACCCTTGACCTTCTCGGCACGAGCCGTACCAGCCTCGACAAGCCTCTTGAGGATAGGTGTGACCTTCTGGAAGGATACACCCAACTCATCAGCGATAGCCTTAGGGGATACACCCTCTGCGCCAAGCAGTTCGGCTACCTTAGGCTCAAGGGCAAGGGACTCCAACTGAGCCTTTGTGGGCTTCTTCTCAGCGTTCTTGCGAGCCTCATTACGCTTATCCATAGACGCAATCTTCTTGTTAGCCCACTCTGCGTACTCGGGGATAACCTCAGCAATCTTTGTGTAACGGTCACGGTCTGTAATTCTGTTCTCCATAGAAAACACTTCCTTTCTGACTATTGGTTGTCAACCTTTATGTATTTATTATAGCATTGGCTATCAAGTTTGTCAAGCACTTTTTTTAACTTTTTTTATAAGGTGTTGAGGTTTGCTTTCCTCATTTCCTTCTTTATTATAGCACCGACTTTTTTGTTTGTCAAGCGTTATTTTAATATTCTGTAGTTCTTATTTTAAGTCTACCATCTTCGATAGTGCAGTCCCTAACTTTCCAGTTACCTTTCCACGCACATTGCGCTCCAGTATAAATGAAAGAATCGAGTTCATTATTTTTTGCATCTACTATAACAACAGGTGTATTCCATCTTACATACTTCCAAAGAAAATCATCAACTGTCATCTTTTGTATCTCCTTTCTTAACCTTACAAGTAAATTATAAACCCAAAAGCGAAAGTTGTGTAGTGGTCAGATTGCATAAATCGGGAGTAGAGAATTTGTGCAAAATTCCTGGGATTTACCTCTTGACAACTGGTGGGGTTTTATGGTATAATTTGCGGCCCGGTGCAACTGTAAGCGGGCCGCCCGAAGGCGACCCCACTTTAGAGGGCATTTTTAATATAATTTCTTATATATTCGGCTATTGCGTGATAATCGGTATCAACAGTCTTGTATACAGACTTCTTAGTAGTTCTTGTGACCTTAATAACATCAGTAGGGTCAGTTACGCATTGATACATCTTAGTAGTTCTAATAGCGTCTGTTCTCTCATACTTAACTATATTACCTGTACCCATTAGTATTGTCCTTGCAGGGACAGAGATGGTTGAAGGAGTAAATTCTTCGCCTACTGGAAGATTGGCGAGGGCATCACAAGCCTTTGCAAAGTTCAAAAGCGTTTTTAGATTTCTATCTTCGAGGCAACCAACAGGGAAACGATTGTTGATAGCGGTTTTTATATCGATAGAAGGGGCTGTTTTTATCATTTTTGTCTTTACCATTATATTACACTATTCCTTTCTTTATTTACCATATCTAATAGGTCATAGGCTGAATTTTCATTTATAAGATAACCAACAGCTGTAATAAAACCCGTTGCAAAGCCTGCCATACGAGTAGACAGATAGTTGCATGCTTCTTCATCTGTCAAGCCTTCTTCTTTCGCATCTAACAAGGAGTTTGTGGATTCCTCTTGCATAGATTGCTTTAGTACATCATAGTAACGCTTCAGATTGGGGTTGTTATCAAAAATCTTTTCATCAAATTCATATTCATTCATTTTCGTTTTCCCCTTACAGTTTAATCTTCTTGTATTTCCTATATTGAGTTGCTACTACAAAAGGCGATAACTCACATACAAAGGTCAAGCAATATGCCTTGAAGTTTATGTCGTGGAAGTTCCGCTTGCTTTTGATAATGACTATATCACCATTATATACACACTTGTAATATCTCATGCCACTACACCATACCTTTCCGTCAGGTTATAGAAATAATTAACGAGGTCATAGTAATCAGCAACCTCAGCCTTAAAGAAGAAGTCAATAGTCTTCTTACTTTCAAACCCAAAAATCTCTATAACAGTATTCTTCATTGTTTCGATGTTGTTTGCCTGTTCAAAAATGCTCATATTATTTACCTCTCTTTATCTTTGTACCCCTATTGTATCACACTTGAGCGCATATGTCAAGCGTCACGGTCATATCCGCGTTGCTTTTCCTTGCGCTCTTGGGCGACCTTCTTTTCCTTGAAGGTCTTTGTACGGCGAGGGAAGTACCCCTGCCATGTAGGTCCACGATGTTCATTGTTCTTTTTCTTAGCCATTTCCATTTCCTCTCTCTCTTTAACCTTACAATAAGAGTATAACATCAAAAGGGTTGTGTGTCAAGCACAAAATTGGGATAAAAAATTTGTGCAAAATTTTTGAAAAAAGGGGTTGACAAAAAGGGTGGGGTTGTGGTATAATAAACGCGGCCCGGTACAGTCGGGAGCGGGCCGCCTGAAGACGACCCCCCACTTATTTCTGTATTTCTTCTTAATGTGGATTATCAAATCCTTCGAGCAATTCTTCTAAATCAGAATGCACAGTCCCTAATACTTGCATTCTTCCATAAGAATAGTCGTCATTTCCTTTTTCTACTTCATACAAGTGATATAAGTTATCTCTCATATTCTCTAACTGCTCAACCATATCAAGAGCCTTGATTGCCTTATCAATGGCATCGTACACCTTTTGTGTATTGCCACCCATCTCAAGGTCAATATGGCTCTGTACTTCCTTGAGATATTCTATCTCCTTTTTGTTATTCATATTATTTTCTCCTTACAGTTTAATCTTCTTGTATTTCCTATATTATTTGATATTCAAAGGCTCAAAGGAGTAGGCGGTTTAAGTTAAGGGAGGAGGCATCGGTATACGCATATCTGCGCCCGCCCGCTCTTTTCAGCCTTTGAATGGCATATGGTCACCTATCGGTGACCGATTTGGAAAAGTAGGAGGGTCTGAACCTCTCGGTGACTTCCCAGTCACTCAACTTTTCCTTCTTTATTATAGCACGGTACTCGGCTTCTGTCAATACCTTAAAGGTAATTCTGTCAAAATATTTCTTAATGATTATCTTTGCCATTGCCTTGCACCCCTTTCTCTTAACTGTCTTTAGTATATCACCTTTTGGCTGTGCAGTCAACACAAATCGGGAGGTAAAAATTTGTGCATTTTTTCCTGGTTAACCCCTTGACAAATAGGTGAGAAATGTGATACAATATTGCGCGCCGGTTCGACCAAAAGCGGCGCGCTTGGCGCGCGCCTCGGTAGGAGGATTTTGGTCCTTGCCCCTACGGAGTGCGTCCATGGCGTAGAGGCAGAGGGATATCGGTTCATCACCTTCTTTTTATGTGCGAGGGGAGGCACTCAGGTTCCCCTCGCCTATCCAGTTAAGGATTAAATCAAGCGCATCTTGTACATCAAGCCAACCAGTAACATCATCGTCCTCTGTTATAAATGGACCATTTCTTCCCTCAAGAAGTCCGCTATCGTGTCCATATGAACCATCGTGACAGATGATATCAAAAGCCCAATCGCTATTATCATACTGCTTGCGACTTGCGCCAGGCTTGTAGCAAATAATCTGATAACCGTTGAACATAGGCATAGGCTTCATCTCAACATCAAACCCTATGTATGAAAGAACAGCGAACATTTTTGAAATACGGCTAAAGTGAATGTAATTCATCTTAGGATTTGACATATTAGTTACCCCCTTATACAATCTCATATACTTCACGGCGTGTAGGATAGATGACTACCAACTGCATACCAACGATATACATAGCTGTGAAAATCATACAGTTGCGTGAGCGAACGACTAAATCATGACCACCGTTCTGTGCGACTTCCCACATAAGGTCAGCCCATATAGAACGCTTTGTGGCGGACGGGTTGGCGTATGCGGTGAACAAATCACCCTTAGACCACTGATACATCTCATCTACATCGTGCTTTGTAATAGTTCTCATTTTTATTTACCTCGTTTCCTTAACTTTGTAACCTTATTATAAACGATAAATTGATGAATTACAATAAAATGCGTTTTGTGCAAATTGCTACAATTTTCCGGTTTCGGGAGCGAAATTTTTGTGCAAAATTTTTTGAAATTCCCTATTGACAACCTGGTGGGAAGTATGATATAATATGCGGCCCGGCTAGTCCATTGGCGGGCCGCTGGGCGGTCCCGCCTAAGGTAGGAGGATTAAGCGCAGTCGCGCATATATAGGAGGCTCATATCTGTCCACTTGAGCACGGAAATCTGATTGTGCTCTTTGCCTTCGGCTACTGCCTGCCTCTTGGTCTTTACCCAATGGCTTTCGTCGATATAGTAGATGCCGTCCTCAAGCCATATGCCACAGTTGCCATTGTAGCGAGTAATGGCACCGTATGCCGCCAGAGCATTGTCATATGCAACGCCATTTGTGGCGACTTGATAGCCGGTCTTGTACTTGATAGACTTGCCCTTCTTGAGTGTAGCACCGTCATTGTTCTTGAGATTGCAAAGGTCTGTAAGCGTGAATGTCATTTTGTTGTCCTCCCCTTAACTTTGTAATTTAATTATACAGGTTAAAGGTGAGAAAAACTATTGACAAAATGCACAAATCGGGATGGGCGTGTTTGTGAAAAATTTGTGCATTTTTACTATTGACTTTTGGTAAGGTTTTATGTTATAATGTTCGGCGCGGTTAGTCCGTAAGCGCGCCGTCCGGAGAAAAGGTACCCCCAACCGCGAGGAGGCACAGAGGCGGTTGGGGGAAAGGTAGGAGGTATTTTTACTTTTCTTATGTATTTATTATAACACTTAATTTTTTAATTGTCAAGTGTTATATCCAAGTTTTTCGTGGTCATGTGCTTTCTGTAATAACCACTGCGGAGCGACTTGATTAACGCCCTTATAGTAGCGTCTAATCTGCCCAGGTCTTGCAATAAGTTTTGTTACAAGACGCTTTGTATTGTAGTTATAGATAACAACAATCGCATTATCTGTTATCATATGCGCTTCTTTGCCGTCCTTATGCCCACGGTCTACGATAAAGCCCTTTATAACTTTACCCTGTCCGATCTTGCTGATGAGGGCTTCACGAGCGGATCTGTCTAAATTGTAATGAGCGGTGTATTCCATTTTTAGTTCCTCCTTGCTTTTGTACCTTTATTATATCATCATGGCTTTTGGTTGTCAAGCCTTTTTGTAAAAATTTTGCCTATTTACTCACACAAAGGACTTTATATGTGAGGGTAGTTACGCACAACTCCAAGCGGTTTCACGCACTCCTTACGGGTCTTGTGGTTTATAGTCCTACATCCGACGCCCGACTGTTAGACAACTTTGAGGCTTGTCTCTATCAACCTTATAACTTATTGTATCACGGAATCTTTTGGTTGTAAATACCAAAATCAGGATAATTTTTTTGTGCAATTTGTACACAAAAAAGGTATTGACTTTTTGGCAGCGAGTATGGTATAATAGTTCCGCCCGGTTCAACCAAAAGCGGGCGGTCCAGAGACCGCCCTCGGTGGGGGTTACCTGATTACTCGGGCGACCTTGGTAACGGAAGTGATGCCCTTCACCTCGGAGAGGGGCTTACCCGTGCTGTTGCCCTCGAACCACTTCGACTCGTACTTGGCGTTGCACGAGAGGTCGGTGATGATGAACTTATGGGTGTCCTTGTAGTTCACACCGAACACATATTCATCACCCTTTTCGGCGATAAAGACCACCGAACCGTTGTAGATGATGGGCTTAGCGTTCATAATGTCCACGATGTTAGTTGCCTTGAAAGTCTTTGTAGTAATAGCCATTTTGAGTTCCTCCTCAATCTTTATTGTAAGTATAGTATACCAGCAACCAGGCGTTTAGGGAATTGACAGATTGCACAAAAAATCGGGGTCAGATCTGTGCAAATTGCCAAGAGGGTATAAAATGAAAACTCTGCGCGTTCGGATCGTGAACGCGCAGTCCAATAAAAAACCCTCTGAAGCCGTCGCTCCAGAGGGTTCACGCGTGGGGTGTGCATTTCCCATACGGCGACCACCCAATCGCTTTCGGGGGGAGGTTCGCTCACTCCCAGTTGCCCCCTCTGTTTCGGTCTACCGCTTCGGGATTTGGCGGTGTTTGCGCTTGACCTCTCGGTTGGTATTATTCGGTATCCGTAGGTCTCACCGAGTTAACCTTGCGGACGGGTGTCCATTTAACGAGCTTTTCCTTGCTCGGGACTTAGAGTTTTACGACTTCCAAACCGTTTGGTCGGTAGGCTTTTTACCACTACCTCGGAGGGTTTTCACTTGCCTTAACCCTTTAGAGCACTTTGGTTTGGTGGTACTCACCAAGCGGTTTTTCTCAAATGGGGCTTTCCTGCTGAACCCTTCCCACTGTTGGGGCTTTCTTAACTGTCTTTAGTATACACTAATCAATGCCCGGGAGCTACTGACAAAATGCACAAAAATGGGAGTACCAAGAGTATCAGATTTGTGCGATCTGCCCCTTGACAAATTAGTAGGGGATCTGGTACAATAAACTCTGCGCGCCCGGGCCGCTGGCGCGCAGCCCAGAGACTGGACGCCCGCGCTTTAGGGAGTTAATTTACTTCTACTATTGGGGGGTTAGTGTTCCATTCGTCTACGGTTACTATGATTCCATTGGTAACGGTAAACATTAGCCTATCACCATTGGGATTAATCAACTGATAAACGCCGGAGCGCTTGTTACCCTTTTCCCCATTTGACTTGATTTCTGTTACCTTATAGCCCCCGTAGAGAACGGCTTTGCCGTCCTCTACATTACAGAGCTTATTTCCTACCTTGACAAGATTCTTTTCCATATTCTTATACCCCCATATAAAATTCAATTTCGGCACGCTCAGCGCCATATTTTGTGTATTCGTCGAAAAGTGACGGGTCGATAGCATCAAGGGTGGTCTTAATACCATCTACGAATGCCATATACTCAGGAACTGAGCAATGGCAATCAGCCCATTTTACCATCTCAGCCTTGTAGAGTGTATCAAACAGATCGTGTAAATCAAGATTCATAAACATTTTTCAAGTCCTCCTTAACTTTTGTAATTTTATTATACACAAAAATTTATTTGAAAACAACTGTACAGATTGTACAAATTGGGAGATCCATTTTTGTGCAGAATGCCTGGGAATTAGGTCTTGACTTTTGGAAGAGTTTATTTTATAATAATGCGGCGCGCACTGGTTCGTTCGCGCGCCGCCGCCATTATACCTTACTTTTGGGGGAAAGTCAATAGGCAATATGCACAAAAATATAGAAAAAATTTTGTGCATATTGCACAAAAATAAAAATCTACATATTGCACAAATTTTAGACTCAGGTTTTGTATAATATGTAGAAAAGTTCCACTTCTCAACTATCTTTTATAATACCCGTGAATACAGGTATCATTATAACTATACATATTATCTGAAACATAATAGCCCCCTTATATAAGTAAGGTTTGGGGGCTTGCGCCCCCGCGCCTTTGTATTATATACACCTATGATACATATCCATTAAATCATCGGGTATCCTATCAACGGTAATAGTTACCATTCGAGGTGTAACATCAATATGTTCTACCTTTGTTAAATCGGGCTTGTTAATCAAATTAACGAGTTCATCAACATTTTCATTGCCACACAGGTTGTAGAATACACCGTCATCAATGATAACACCGAGATCTCCGAGGCTAATCAAATTTTCTTCGTCTGTGGATTCAATATACAGGTTGTCATATACGGTGGAAACCGTCAGATACATAGGAAGTTCGTGCAAATACATCATAATTTTATACCTCACCAATTATAGAATATTTGGGGGCGTTTAGGCGCGCCCCCAGCGCCTTATGTGTGTATTACTTCATATCCATCACATCATAGATGAATTCCCCAGTGGGGCGATAGATTATCATGTAGTGCGTGCACCACGGGTGGCGGATGATTGATACCCAAAAAGTCTTAGTGCGGTAATACGACTCAAACGAGGTGTCGGTAGTCTCGTAGTCTACCTTACCGTGTGTATGTGTGTACTTTGCGATTGCGTAGAATGTGGATTTTGAAATAGTCATTTTTTATTTCCTACCTTTTGTTAGAGTATCGAGGCTGTACCCCCCCGACCTGTAATTAGTATAACACATCCACCAGGGAATAGTATTGACAAATTGCACAAAAAATCGCCCCAGATCTTTGACATTTTGCTTAAATTTTGTGCAGTTTGCACAAAAAGTAGTAAAGGAAATTTGATTTTTGAATTTGTGAACAATTTGTTAATTCTTTTGTTTACAAAAAATTCACATTTTGTAAATGTAAACAATTTGTAAATTCAGGTGCCAAAGATTTAGAGTAAAATTTGTGCAATTTGTCTATTGACTTCTGGACTCAATGTGTGGTAAAATCGGGGAACTTCGTTCGTGTTCGTAAACTTGTAACATAATTGTAACATAATTGTAATAAAGGGAGGCGTCAAAAATGTAACATAATTGTAACATTCCTGTAATAAAATTGTAACCTAATTGTAACAAAAGTTGGGCGCTGCGCGCCCGCCCTCCGGGCACTCCAATTATACCATACTTTTGGGGGAATGTCAAGGGTAAAAATGCACAAAATTTAAAAAATATTTTTGTGCGGCTGCACAAATTTAATTTTCTATAAAAAGCACAAGACCCGAGGGCAGGTCTTGTGCAATTTGTCAATTTTTAACTAATCCTGCAAATACGGGGACCATGATTACTATACATACCAATTGGAACATTTGTTCTACTCCTTTCGATTTGAGGTGGGAGAGGGCTTATGCCCTCACCCCCTTTGCGAAGCAATCGGCGAAGTAGTTATCTACTGCGTTATCGTAGATTTCCATGACTGCGTCCCTATTGGATGTATATACATCGATGGTAACCTTTGTGCCATACTGCACCATAGTGAAGTCGTATGGTGACTGCATAAAAGCCTTCTGGATCGCATTAGTAGCCTTCTGGTCTCTGCCGATGAATGAGATTGTAGTAACGGTCTGTAACATTGTTCCGTCCTCCTTTGTTTTATTGTACCTTTAGTATACAGCATTAGGGTGTGGGTGTCAAGCCTTTTGGAAAAATTTTTTTCGATTCGTCAACCTGCACAAATCGGGCCTGGGATTTTTGTGCAAAATGTAGAATTTTTAGGGGTTGACTTTTGGTGGGGATTGTGGTAAAATTTTCGGGGCTTTGCCCCGGCTGGCGTGTCTCAATAATGGGACGCATCGAAATTGTCATGAAATTGTAACATAAATGTAACAAAACTGTAACATAATTGTAACAAAAGTACGGCGCGCCAAGTCCGTCAAGGCGCCGCGCGCGCTAAAAGTCAATAGGCAGGTTGCACAAATATTTGGCGGTATATTTGTGCAGGTTGCACAAATTTGAAAATCTACATGTTGCACAATTTATGCCGGAGCGTATTGTGCAATCTGTAGAAAAGTGAGGGCTTATGCCCCCACCTTCCTTGTATACCCCTCAGGCATCAATTCGTCATATATTGCGAAGTATTCCGCCTCAGTGATAAAACGAATGTTTTCCTCGAATATAGGCTCAAGAGTGATATAGAAATCACCGTAGTCACCGCTTACTGAGGCGATTGCGACAAAGATATCCTCGGTGATTGCGAAATGCAATTCGCCAGCCGTGAATTCTACAGAATAGGACTGGGTCTTGTGACAGTCCCACTTGTTTACCTCGGTGGCTATCGACTTGGTTGCCTTAATCATTTCCCACATTACTCTTGCGCTAATCTCGATCGTATTCATAAAAATCCTCTTTTCCGCCCCTATGGGGCTATATTATAATAAGTGGGGCGTTTGGGGGACGCCCCGTCCCCTTATGTTACATTGTCCAGCCGGGCTTTTCAATTTCCGCCTTGAGCTTAGGATAACACTCAGGACAAGCCCTATTTGCGAACCCTACAAGCATCTGTTCCTTAATGTGGCAATAGTTACCACATACGGGGCAAGTATTGACTACCTTGAGACAGTCGGCGATAAAGGTGTCAAAATCGCCGTCCTTTTCGCTTGCCTTGTGGATAAACATTCCACTGCCTACCTTATTTGAGGGGCGACGATAAGTTGCCGTGTATGCGTATAAAGTTCCGTAAATGTCCGCCACATACAAATCTACTTCAGGCGTATTAACAACCCATGTGCCCTGTTCTACTAAAGTCTTTTCCATTTTCTGTGCCTCACTTATTAAGAAGTATCTTGGGGTCAACCCCCTCGACCTGATTTAAGTATAGCACTTTGGGCGGTGTTTGCAAGTCTCAAAATTCAAAAAATTTTTGTGCAAGGTGTACAAAAAATCAGGATCCGGTTAGAAAAATTTTGTGCGGGTTGCACAAAAAATAGTTTTTGGGGCGTGATTGTAAATTTTTTGTGAATTGTAAATAATTTGTAAATTTGGGG
>Ga0247608_10006949_pt1 | contig 11771 bp, 22 predicted proteins | sample 176DNAGHGlowgp2_FD_193490 | JGI IMG/M metagenome (GOLD analysis project Ga0247608, IMG submission 193490) | Sheep rumen microbial communities from Palmerston North, Manawatu-Wanganui, New Zealand - 1766 DNA GHGlow gp2 | ecosystem: Host-associated > Mammals > Digestive system > Stomach > Rumen ... | reverse complement strand
TGTATGTTTTTAGTTCCTAAAGACTTTGAACCAGATTCTTCTCATTTTGTTGTACCTCAAAATCAAAGTTATCATATTGGTTACCCTGATTTAGAATTAGTTGCTACAATGGACAATAGAGAAATTAATATAGATATGAAAACTTCTATTGATGGTTATACTCCAATTAATAAAAAGTTATTAACTTCACAATTTAATTATTTATATGTAACAAATTATACAGGAGCTGATACGACTTATAAATATGAATATTTTAAAGGTCATTTAAATGAAGTTAATTCATGTAAATTTGGGTTAAGAGCTGCTTTATTACCTGGATGTGCTATTGAATTAATACCTAGAGAATATCAACAATCATATAATGAATACCAAGCTGCTGCTTATTCTTTACCTGCTCCTAAGTTACCTTTATGTAATTGGAATAATGATCAATATACTAACTGGTTAGCTCAAAGTGGTGTTAATAGAATAGTTCAAACAGGAGTAAGTGCAGCATCTATTGTTGCAGGAACTGCTTTAATAGCTACTGGTGCTGGTGCTATGGCAGGTGCTGGTATGATTGCTGGAGGTATAGGTGGTATTGTAAATCAAATGGCACAAGTATCAGAACATTCATATTCTCCTAATAATACATGTGGTTCTTTAAATAATAGTGATATAAACTTTTTACATTCCAGAGTATTTGGTTTTTACCCTATGAGTATTAAAGCTGAAATGGCTCGTAAAATAGATAGATATTTTTCAGCTGTAGGCTATAGAACTAATGAGATGAAGATTCCTAATGTTACTGGTAGATTAAACTGGAATTATGTTCAAACTGAAGCTGTTTGTATAACAGGAGCATTACCTCAAGAAGACTTACAAGAGATTAAAAATATGTTTAATAATGGTGTTACATTCTGGCATAACCCAGCAACATTTTTGGACTATTCTCAATCTAATGGTATAATATAATAGAAAGGAGAATATATATGGCTAAAAGAAAAATTAAGAATGATATTTCAGACAATTTAGGCTTTTTAGTTAGTGAATTTGAGAATGAATCTACTTATCATGATTTCTTAGATCGTATGGCTACAATTTGCATGAATATGTTTGAATATGAAAATTTACCTGATTCAATGGATGCTCGTTATCTTGAAAGATGCTTATTCTTTGATGGTAAGGCTGCTTTGTTAAAAGATTCAAAATATGGTTATATAAACACTAGAGCTGCAACTAATGGTTATATTAATATTTATGGTCTACCAACAAGTATTCATTGCTATTCAGAGGGTGAAGTATTTTCTAGTGATAGGGCTGTATATTCAGGAATTAATGATTCTGATGATGAAGATAAATACTGTATTTTAGTTCGTAATAATTGGAATGATATTCCGACTGCTTTCAAAATACAACTCTTTGCTGAAAGATTATATAAAACACAAAGAGTAATAGATATTAATATTAATGCTCAAAAAACCCCAATATTATTAGTTGGTACTGAATCTCAAAAACTTACTCTTGAAAATTTATATTCACAATATGATGGAAATAAACCTGCTATTTTAGGTGATGAAGATTTAATAACTAATGAATCTTTAAAATCTATTAATACTCAAGCTCCATATGTTGCTGATAAACTTCAAGAATATAAAAAAGAAATATGGAATGAATTTCTTACTACTATAGGTATTAATACTATAGATGTAGAAAAGAAAGAAAGACTTATTTCTGGAGAATCTAATGCTAATAATGAGTTAATTAATATGAATCTTCAATCGTATTTAGTACCTCGTAAAAAGGCTTGTGAAGAGTTTAATAGATTATATGGTACTAATATTCAAGTTAAATTAAGAAGTGATTTAGCTAACTTAATTAAACAAAATGAATCTATTGTAAAAGATTATAATAATAATGGTGTAATTGATTCAGAAGATATAGAAAGAGAGGTAGATTTAAATGAGTAAATATACTACTAATTTCTATAGCTTAATAAATATGGGTATTTATACTCGTGAAGAATTAAAAGAAATATTCACTGATTATGAATTATCTGATTATCTTACTCCTGATGAAATTGAAGTAATTGAAACTCGTGGAACATGGAGTAAAGAAAAACTTGCTGATAAAATTATAGATCATTATTTTATGAGAGATTTAGGTTTTGAAACTCCTATGATGTTTAAACATTATGCTAAAGTAAAAATGAATGAAATTATGGAATCTAAACTTCCTTTAATTTATTCTGCTGCTATCAAATATGATCCTTTAGTTAATGTAGATTATAGTGAAGAATATAAATCAACATCTACAGGAACAAGTAAAAATACTGGTTTATCAGTTCAATCTGATACTCCTCAAGGACAAATTAATAAGGCTGCAATATTAAATGGTTCTTATGCGAGTTCTACTAATGCTAATGATGATGATTTATCTTCTAATGGTACTATGGACTATGTTAAAAAAATTAAAGGTAATAGTGGTGTTTCAGCTACTGCACAAGCTATGGTTAAACAATATAGACAAAATATAAGAGCAATAGATTATGAAATAATTCAAGAATTAAAAGATTTATTTATAGGTCTTTTTTAGAAAGGAATGATTATAATGCTAAAGAGATGTGTCTTTAATAGATTAAGTATTGGAATGATTCCTAAAACTTATAAAGAATCTCTTACTTATGAAGAACAAATTTTATGGCTACAAAAATATCTAAATGATATGTTAGAATGGCTTACTAAACTTCAAGAAGATTTTGATAATATCGACTTAAATTTTGATGAATTAGAACAAAAAATTACTAATCTTCAAAGTGAAGTTGATTCTATAACAGAACTTCTAAACACTAAAGCTAGTAAAGAAGAGCTTAATACTGCTATTAGTAATTTAGAAACTGAATTAAAATCATTAATTCAATCTGATTATGAAGTATTAAAAGAATATGTTGATACTCAAGATGAATATCTTCAATATCAAATTGATCACTTTGATATAGATAATATTAAAATTATTGATCCAACTACAGGTATTGAAGAAAATATTCAAACAGTTATTTATAATATCTATGATCAAACTCGTGATGATGCTATTACAGCAGCTGAATATGATGCTTTAGAATTAACTGCAACTGCTTATGATGCTAAAGAAATTACTGCATTTGATTTTGATAAATATGGTAAAACTTTGCTAACTGAATAATTTATAATAAATTTAACATAAGAAAGGATGTGTTGTTATGAGTGCAACAAATGGAACAACTCATTATAATTTAAGTCAATATGTAGGAACTGATAAACCTAGTTATTTAACTGATTATAATGGTGATATGAACAAAATTGATACTGCTATTAATACTGCTAAAACTACTGCTGATACAGCTTCTACTGCTGCTACTAATGCTCAAACTACAGCTGAAACTGCTCAAACTACTGCTACTACTGCTGTTACTAATGCTGCTACAGCTCAAACAAGTGCTAATAATGCACTAACTAATATTGGTACATTATCTAACTTAACAACTGTTAATAAAGATAATTTAGTAAATGCTGTTAATGAAAATGTTTCTAATATTGGTAACTTAAATAACTTAGAAACAACTAATAAAACATCATTAGTTACTGCTATTAATGAAGTAAAAAATGCTGAAAAGTATTTTAAACTTTATAATAATGCTAGTAATGAAAGAAATGCTTCAATTACATTATCAGACAATTATACTAATTATGATGAAATTATAGTTGAAGTAAATATGTTTGAATCAAGACAAAATATTATTGTTATAAGTGATGAAATTACTCCTGGTATTTCTTACTTAAGTAATTTCTCAAGTTCAGCAGCTAATAGAAGATTTGCTATTAACTTTAGTGATAACAATAAAGTAAATATTGATTTTGATGATTCAAATGCTGGTTATATTAAAGCTGTATATGGTTGCTATAAGAAAAACTAATCATTAAAAAGACACGAACGATAGTTCGTGTTTTTATTTTGTTTAATGGTCTATGTTAGATTAAATTACATGTGTAAAATATACTATAAGTTTCCACTGTCTTTATTTCAGTATAATAAAATCGATGGCTTGTTTAAAGTCTGTTCCACATAGATCAGTTGCATAAAAGATATTAGATTCTCTAAATGTATTTAAATACTTTTGTAATACAGGGTTATTTATAGTAGGATGATATATATCTCTTTGCCATAATTTAGATGGTCTTATTTCATCTGATATAACTATTGTTTTATTATCTATTTCACCTCTATATGGAAATATAAACCATGGTTGTGTCTTTCCATCATTTAATAACTTTCCTACAAATTTAAAACCTTTAAACTGAAATACTATTCTCATTAAACATTTATATTCATTTATACTCTTTGGTAAATGTGGTTGAGGATCTGTTTGCCAACTACCATCATTTAACATCTTAGCATGGTTACCAAATGTATGAGATGATACTCCTGTTGATTTACAATATTCTATTGCTAGTAATATCTTCTCACCATCAGTACCCTCCATCTCTTTTGTAACTATTGTACCTTGTTTTTGTGTACTTATTATATGTTGTAAGTCCCAATCATTAATATATGGACATACTCTTGAGATAGTATTTCCTACCATCCATAGTCTTGTAGTTCCTCTTTTTCTATCTACTGTACAATAAAAGTTTAATAACTTACTTGATTCACTTCTAGGTAAATATTCTCCTCTACTCATGAATTCCTCAAATATTATATCTTCTACATCTAAATAACTTGCTCCTGCATAATTTTGTTCAGTAGATAGAGCTACTACATAACCTATTTTTTCTCCTCTTTTGGTACTACCAGTACTAATATCATAATTAGCTAAATATAATACTTTTCTATACATGGTAATACAATTATACTTACCATCAGTTATCTCTGATACATTTACATCATTAAAATAACTCTCTATTTTTTCAGTAGTTATTTCTTCTTTCCATCTTCTCATCAGAATAAATCTCTTACCAGTTTTTAAATACTTAAGTACTCCCTTTTTGTGTTTAAGTTGCCAACTCTTACCATTACTTCTCTCCCCCCAGATAAGATTAAATAATGCTCCAATCTTATCAATTTCATCCATATTATAATGAATTATTTTTTGGTTAGCCATATACTACTACTTCCTCTCATTTCCTTTTGCTTTTTGTAAGTGCTTTAAAATAAGGTTTATATTCTTTTTTCTCATAATATTTATGAAGATGATGATTCTCATCTAAGATCATACTCTCAGAATATTTCTCATAATCTACAGAATCAATCATATAATCAAATTGTCTGGAATCACTAAAATACTCTATATCTTCCCATCTTTTTGTTACTCTATTTTTAGCTGTTAAACAGTACATAATAATCACTTCCTTATAATAATTATAACAAATAAAAAAGAGAATTAAAAATTCTCTATTTATCTAATATTTCCTCTACTAATAATGTGAATTCTCCAATTAATAGTCCAAATTCTAATCCTGCAAAAAACACTCTTAATTCAGGAATAATTAATTGTAAAATGAAACAAATCCATATAAGTGCTGATAATATAACACTTAAATAAGTTCTTAAATATCTATTCATGTGTGAATCCTCCTTTTCCATTATAAGGATATTTACATCCAATATTAGCAAGTTGATCAATTACATGTTTACATTCTTTATCAATTTCTTCAGTAGTCCATCTTTTATCTTCATAACTAGATTGAATATTCATTATATTATCACTATAACAAACATAATCTCCTAAATGTGCATAATCCCATCCTAAGATCCATGTATTATCTAAAAGTAATAATCCACTATCAGAATAAGTAAATCCTCCATGAACATCTATATCATCATTAATTTCATAATATTCAACTTCATAATATGGATGATTTTTAGGAATCTCTACATATGCACATGGATGAGTTCCATAACTAATTATAAAATAATTGAATCCTTTATATTTACCTTTATATAATATAGTAGAAGCTCTATAAGGTATATATTCCATTTCTCTCATTATTTATTCTCCATTTATCTTATCTATTATTTCATTTATTTTTTCAATTATTTCAGTTGTTGAAACTTCTTTATGTATTTTTTCTGTATGTATTTTACAGTCTAATCCCATAGTTTTTTTAATAGAAGTACACTTAATTTTTTCTATTTTATTATCTTCTTTTGGTGTATCTTCTATGATTTCTATTTCCATATTTAAAACTTCTTCAGTAAGAGCAAGCCTTTGACAAAAATCGTTCATAGTAAAGTTACCTTTTATACCAGTATTATTAATACTAAATTTAGTATCATAATAATCAAATTTACCATATGATATTAATTTTATATAATCAATTACTTTCATTTTATTCTCCTTTACTTTCAAATGTTGTTAAAAATAGAATACTAAATAATATAATCCACCATTTATTAAATACTATTGCTAATATAGTAAAACATATAATTGCTATAATATTCTTTAATATTAGCCAGTTATATTCATTCATACTTCTTCTCCTTTTAGTATTTTTATAAACTTTTCTCTCGTTTTTCTTGGTATTCCTAAATTACCATTGCCAATATATTCTATTGATTTATCTACTTTTTGTTGTAATAGGTATCTTTTTTCTAAATTTTGTTGATTTAATTTGTTTATTGTACTTATTGTCTTATCTTTTAATAATAATTGTTTGACTGCTTCTTCTGGGTTATTTTTAACCATTAATTCATAAGCATATTTATCTCTTTGTTCTATTGTCATTATTCTCTTTCCTCTTTTATATATTTATCTAATACTTTTTTATAAGCATTTCCAGATAGTCCATTTAAGTATCTATTATACATACCAAATGTCTTTAAAGTTAAATTCTCAACTCTAAAAAATAAAGACTGTTTAGTAACTCTATATACATAACCATTTAGTGCAAGATACTCTCTATAGTCCTCTTTTTTCTCTAATATTTTCATGTAATCACCTCTCTCCCTAAAGGTTCAATACCTCTTATGGTTTAATTAGAATTTTTATTAGTTTATATGTTAAGTTGTTTATGGTTAAAACCACTCTAAATAGGATTCGATTTTAATGAAAAAAGTAATATGAATTTATTTTTTTCTAATTAAACCATAGGAAATATTAAACCTATCTGTCTTTAAATATTTCCTAAACCTCTGTGTAAACTATCACTAAAGGTTATTTATTATCTTTTTTACAACTCTTTTTAATTTCTTCAAATTCAGTTGATACTTCATCCATCTTTTTATTAAAATCAACTTGAATATCAATTTGTTTTACAATTAATTTTAATGTTTCTTTTAATCTTTCAATTTCAGATGTTTCAATTTCTTCACCATTAAAATATGCAGATATTTTTCTAATATCATCATTGTTAATCATTTTTCTCACCTCACTCCCTCATTTATCTAAATGTAGTATATATTATTTTATTCTTTTTTGCAAGTCAGTTTCTCTTATGATCATATACTTCTTATTATCTATCTTTATATAATCATTTTTTAATGCTCTTAGAGTATTAGCTCTACTTCTATTTAATACTAAAGATAATTCATCTACTCCTATTGCACTTCCATAAAACTCCATTGGTTCTACTTTATATACTATAAAAAATTCCTTATTATATTTTTTCATTTTCTATTACTCCTAATATCTCTTCTTTTAATTCTTCACTCCATTTATTTTGTAAGATATAATCATTTATTAATATTAGCTTATTCTTCTCTTTTAATAATTCTTCTCTTGTTTTTAATAATTCTTTTAATAATGCTTTATTTCTTTTTATATAGAATGAATCACATGTTCTCCTTTTTTCAACATCACATATCTCTATAATTCTATCATTCTCCATTGATAACCTCCATTAGTTTCTTATATAACCAATATGGTATATATTTCTTAAATTCTAATAGAAGACTAGTTATATTGCATATCTTTTGTTGTAAGTCCTCTTCATTCTTTTTATGATTATAATTACTCATACTCCTCACCAGATTCTAATACTTTTATTTTTCTAAAGTAATAACTTCTCCTTATATACTTATCTCTCTCAAATTCAGTTTCAAAATACTTTTTAAATGTATTAAATGTACTTAAATTGATCATTAAACAATAATATCTCATTTTAAATGCTCCATACAATAGTTCTCACTATTTCCACTTGCTACACAACTTTTAATTGCTATTTTTTGCTCATTACATCCTAATACAATTAATAATAAAATTCCTAAACCAATTATTATATATCTTTTATATTCTTTCTTCATAATCTCTCTCCTCTTTTTTATATTATCTGTCTTCCATTATTCACTAACTATAAGTGTAAACTCTCACTCATAGTATAGTGAATTATCTGGAGCAGCTTAAATAAGTCCTTTTGATAATAATACCATTTTACACATAATTACTAAATCATCTACATCTAAGATTAATGTTGCTCTATGTAATAATGTTAAATTAATTAGATAAACTATTTCATTATTCTCATAAAAATATAAATATGAGAAATTTTCTGAATAGTTTAATTTTACATCATACTTTAAATCATTATTTAAAGTTTCAGTAACTAATTCAAATATTTTTTTCATTTTTCATCTCCTACCTTTCTTATAATAATCATAAATTATAAATTTTTAAATTTCAAGATACTTTTATTATGTTTACACATATTCCTAATATTATTAACACTATCATTATTATTACTGATAATATAAATATTATAAAACTATCAATTTTAATTCTCATCTCTCTCACTCCTTTTTTTTTACTCACTGTTCTCCATGAATGTGCTAACTTCATGTGAAAACTATCACTTATTATCTATACTATCTTTATTACAACTCTTTGTATTTATATCTATCAGTTGATTGATTTAATAATTCCATGTAGTCTTCTGCTTTACCTAATACATATGTTGTAGGTAATAAACATATTCCAGATTCATCAGTTACTTTATATTTATTTCCTAAATAGTCTTCTAATTCTACACTTAATTGCCCCTCACTATACATTAATGTATTCTTATTAGTATGACTATAATCAAATACTAAATCATTCCTGAAATTGTTTAAATCACCTTTTAAACATGCTACTCCACTTTTTGGTACTCCAGATACTGTGATGTGTAATTCATCTTTTGAATCTCTATAAGCATATTTTTTAGCCCCTTGAGTTATAAACTCTTTATAAACTCCATCATTATCAAATACTCCTAGTGGATGCTCTATTCCTTTTATATCTTTAGGTGCAAACTTCTCATATGGAATTTCTAATTCTTCTGATACTCTTTTAAGTCTTTTTAATACTTCCTCATTATATTCTTTTATTACATTAATATCATAACCATCACGAACTTTCATTGAATCAGTATCTGCATAACATTGATATTCATCTACTTTCATAATGTTATATTGTAAATTGGTTCGTGCATAACTTGTTGTCCATACTCCCCAACTAAATTCAAGAAAACCATCTTTATATCTCTTCTCTAATTGCTCATCAGTATCTTCATTAGTAAATGGTATTATAACCCATTCACCATCTTTAAAATCTACTGTATCTCTTATATCATTAGTAACTGTCATTCCATAAATACTATTGAATCTTGCTTTTTCTATTGCATATTCTATCTCATGTTCAGGATCATTCTTATATCTTGTTTTACTTACATATTTATCTAATATAAAATTAATTAACTTCTTAGGTAAATACTTATAGACACTATAGTATGATTCTTTTATCTCATAAGATTCATATTCATAAGCTTGTAATATTAACTTAAAATCTACATCAGTTAATACTATTTCTAACTCTTCTGCACTTATTATTCTTCCGTTATCAGCTACTGGTGATGTAAGACTCTTACATTTACTTTTACTGATAAAATTATTAAAGTATTTACTTCTGATATTTTTAAAATTAACTACTATTAGATAAGCTAAATGTGGACTCATATCTTCAGCTCTCTCAATTTTTCTATATCTGAATTTAGTCATTGGAAATTTAAAACAACATAAGCAATAAGGGTAACTTGAAGTAAAGTCCCAACTTGTTACATTATATATAATTTCATCAGCATATAAATAATTAGCATGTGTAAAACCTCCAGCAAATGCTCCAAATGCAAGTAAATTATAAATATGACCATCAGTATTAATTGCTTTACGAACCTTTGTTTTGTATGAATAATCACTTCTTACTAGATTTTTTAATTCTTCTCTTACTTGTCCTGTATTAGTCTTTGGTATATGATTTATAGAATCATAAAAGTTTAGTAAAAACTTTATATAATAATATATTACTAAACAATCATATTCACAGTAACCTAATTCTTTTTCAGTTAGTGGTGTTTCAGAATGTCTTATCTTAGTATAATCTAAATCTCCTACTTTTTTTTCTACTGGTAAATTATATACTTTAGGTAAATTAGCAAGTTTACAATTACTCATCATATATGTACATCTAAACTCTATATTATATTCTTTTGAGTAGGCTTTAATTGGTTTATGTGGTGTTCTTGCAAATACTTCATCAAATGTTAAAATACTTTTTAAATAATGAAATTCAAATGCTAAGTTATGAATAAATACAATCTTTAAATGTTCACTATTCTCATATAACTTATTTAAAAATTGTTTAAATTCTTCCCATGTTCTTCCATAATATACATCGGTGTTTATACTAAACATCCATATATACATATTAGATTGCTTTATACATCTCTCTTGCTCTTTTTTACTTAAATTATCATACTCTATTGCTGGTAGAATCTCACCATCTAATATTAAGTAAGAGGTAGTTTCAATATCGAATGAATATATAGTAGTATCAAACTTTTTTCTTTTTCCCTCTAAATCATACTTATGATCTTTATACTCTCTCCATGATTTCACTTTTCCACCTCTTACATAAGATACTTAATATACTTATCATATATTTTATTAGCTGATTGTATAAGTTCTACATCATTTTCACTATCAGCATAACTTAATATAGTCTTAGTAAAGTCTTCTTTTTTCATTTTATATTGTCCTGCATCTTCTGCTAATACCTTTACTAAGTCAGAACCAACAGCTCTTGATAATTTATCAAATGCACTGTCTGAATACATTCTATTAAAATTCATAATCTCTCTATCTGATAAACTATCAACAAACTCTTGATTACTTGTTGATGCAAGTAAATCTCTTCTTTGTCTTGAAATAATATTTCTTAAACCTTTTGGTGTACTTGATTCACTTTTAATGAATCTTTGATATGATTTTTCAATATTTCTATAATCAGTTGTACTTAGATGTGTTGGTAAATTAGTTCTAACTCTACCATTTTTTGTAATCATTCCAGACTTTTTAAGACTTTCTACTAATATATCTTTACTTAAACTCTTAACTGTTGGGTACTTATTTAATTTACTTATCATCTGATTCATTATTTTAGCTTGTTTTCTTATTCTTTTTCTAGCTTGAATTTGTTGATATGTATAATTTCCTGTTGTACTCCTATGTCTAGTTAAAACTACATCTCTTTTAAATCTAGATATATTAGTATATCTACCTTTTTTCATCTTTTATCACCTCCTACCCTTTAGTACTTTAAATATAATACAAAAATTAAATCTTAACAATATATTTTATTTAATTTGACATTAATTTTACTTAGTGAGGGTTCAATAGCTACTATTGAGTACTTACTGTCAACATATTTGTATTACTTCTTATTCTCTCCTCCCTCATGACACTGCGTGTTGGATCATATTAGTGACTTGAGGTTAGATGTGTGAGTG
>Ga0247608_10006945_pt1 | contig 11774 bp, 5 predicted proteins | sample 176DNAGHGlowgp2_FD_193490 | JGI IMG/M metagenome (GOLD analysis project Ga0247608, IMG submission 193490) | Sheep rumen microbial communities from Palmerston North, Manawatu-Wanganui, New Zealand - 1766 DNA GHGlow gp2 | ecosystem: Host-associated > Mammals > Digestive system > Stomach > Rumen ... | reverse complement strand
AGCATTTATGGCATTAAATGAACTTTTAAGCTTTTTAAATGACATGTTTTGTAATGGGTGCAACGCCATACCAGATGAAGCTGACCTGTATTTAGTAAGCCACATGTTTCCTGATGAAAATAGCACTTTACCATTCCCATTATTATCTTCCCATGCAAGTTTTCCTTCAATACTTCCTTTACCAGTTACAATTTTAATAATATCTTCACCATTTTTGATTGAGCCATTCTCTCCTATTGCACTCATCAATTTTGGATTCTTAATTTTGTTGAGCTTGTGAAAGTTGTATGCTTCTATTTTGCCTAATTTTTCAGCAAGTGCCAACCAGTTTGACTTATATTCTTTTCTGAAATGGTTCAATGAAAGTATTCCAAACATTCTCATACAAACCTTTCCAACAAACGCATCTATGTTGTTTGTTACATCATCTTCACTTCCATAAGGGTTCTTTTTTATCACAAAGTCATAGCTTGTTAAAGGCATTGGCATAATACTAACAGCAGTATTATCAACTGGTTCTGATTCTGAATTTATATTGTTTACAGCAGCCTGTATTTCTTTCTCAAGTTCGTATATTTTACTAACCCCATTGAAAAGACCGTTTACCATATCAACTTCCTTAAAGCCAATACCATCAGTGAAATTTCCAGCCCAGGCATCTTCACTTTTTGAATACCCATCAGCATCAGTGGTAAGTACAGTTAATCTTGGAAATGGTGCTACGTTATCATCTTTTTTATTGATGTCAACTACACCAGAATCACCAGACTCTATACCAAGTTGAGACAATGTCCTTGATTTTGTTTGGTCAACGACATCGTACATCATAGCCATAAGGGTTTCAAGGTGTGCCATCACAATTTTAGTAAAGTTTTCTATTGTTGGATACCACCCCATCTTTTCATACATATGTTTGTTAAGCGCTTTTCTCTTCTGTATTTTATCATCCTTGTTCCTATTTGCATCTTCTATGAGAGAATTTATTCTCCTTTTCAAATCAGTATAGTCAAGGTCTATAACAAAAGCACTAGTATATTGGTTTTCTCCATCATCATACAATTTCGCTAATACATTCTGTTGATGTGTTGGCTCTTTGCCAAAAATAGTTTCTATCGCTTCTTTCCTTGGTAAAATATTATCAGAATGAAAGCCATCAAATGTTAATATATTCTTTCTATTATTGTACCAAATAGGTCTGAGGGTTCTAATCTTTTTATAAGCAAAATTTTCTTTTATTCTGTCTAACTGCCTATATGCTTTTCCAGAATTGTTATATTCGTCTATGGCACTTTGTAAATTATCACTTAATTTCCTGAATGATTCGTCATATTGTAAAAACTCTTTAGACAAATCATTTTCCTTTATGTTCTTACCATTTGTGAAAATTACTATAAGTTTATAGTCTTCATCTTCCACCCCTCCAAAAGCATAACAATAGTCAGTTCCATACATAGAAGTACAATTTATATACAACGAATCATACCAAGACTTATACATATTTCTAAGCTTGGTAAGCGTTTGTATTTCTATTTCATGTGTTTTGCTTTCTTCGTCTTCTGTTGTATCGTGTGATTCGTTATCAGAATCATTCATAAGAGTTTCAAAATCTCTTCTTATCTCATACAACTTAGGCATCCTAACGATAGAGCCATTTTGGTTTGGTAATGTGAATCTACCAGATTTCACCTGACTATCCCAGTATTTTTCGCCAATGTAATCAGAAAATGGTGCAGCCAAAAGTGCATTAAATGAAACGTCAGCCATAAAAGAATAGGCAAATCCTATGAACCTTGCAGTAACATCGAAATTACCATCAGATGAGTTAAATGCCGTATCAAATTTATCGCACATAACCTGGTATGATACTGGTTCTCCGTAAAATCCCTTCAATACAATGGTAAACTTAGGTATTGGAAGTGTAAAGAATGAATGAAAAAATGATTGTGCTATATTATCTTTAGAAAATCCCCTAATACCGTTAAAAGACAAATCATCATTAAGCTCACTTGGTTGAAATAATGACATACCCCTTACGTCAGTGAACTTAATTGTAACAACAGGCACAGCAGTACTATTATACTCAACATCAACAGATTTGATACCAAGCATTTCAGTAGTACCATAGTCTACCAGGTCTGTTATATGCATGTCAGCATAATAGTTAGTGAGAACACTTTTACCATTTAATTTAGCTTTCCTTACCTCGTTATTAGAAGATGACTCATATCCTCCAATCATACTTCCACTCATGAAGCTAACATTACTTTTCTCACCACTTCTGTCCTGATATGACATAATAATAACCTTATTTTCGGTATCCATATCAGTGCCAACACTCTTTCTTCTTGATGAAAGCTCAACTATTATGTCAAGAGCAATACAGTAATCCTCAAGGTCTGGTGCTCTATCATAAGTATCACCGTCGTTAGCTGCTGCCGTAAGTCCACTAAATGTGTAATTAGGCTCTACATATGCAACAGATGAATGGTTTCTTGCCATATATTAATTTTCTAAACCGTATAATTTATCATATTTTTTTATTTCATCCTCATATCTCTGTATAGCATTTTCAAGAGGATATGGAATTCTAAGCTTAATGTCTGAATCAAGTAAATATTCTAGTGAACCATATTGTGGATTTGCTTGTAGAATAAGCCATCCAAAGTTTGGGTCATTATAATACTGATATGATAAAAGGTCAAGCCTTGTTTTACCATGCTCATAATAAACGAAACAATCTGTGTTACTCTCTGGTATTTTAATGAACGGAACTTTCAAATAAGCCCCGTCCACTATGAAATTCTTATATCTGTTGTAATTCATTTGATAAAGTTTTATGCATCCTCATTATCCTCATTATAAGGGTAGTTAAATGGCTTATAAGCTATTTCTTTACCTGTTCCATTAGGGTTGTATTCAACACGTTCTGCACGGTTATCATAAACGCCAGTATTCGCATAGTAATTGAATGATACTGCGTTCTGAAGCCTTGCAATAGGTCCTGCAAGGTCACTACCTCCTATGAAGTTAAAGTCAATATTAATTTTTGCAAACATTGGCATAACACCAATACCCTCTGGATTTAAATCCCATTGAGGGTCGTCATAGTTAATAGTTAACGAATTTATAATAATTTTCGTATAATAGAAATCACCTATCCTCAACACACAAACTGGAGGTCTTCCAAACGCTAAGTTATAAGCTGTTTGTACATTTGGGTCACTATTACCTATTGTTGCTCCCTGTCTTGTACACTGATGTAAGAAAGTAAGCCTTGCATTAAATCCCTCTGGAGAAATTGCATGATAAGCAGGGTCAAAATACTTGATTTTATCGGTTATCAGATTATGAAGGAAAGGACTCTTCTTGTCAAGAAGTTGGAAAAATTCTCCTTCATTATCATATCTCTTCACAGTACTTGTTTTTACTGTTATACCCTGTTTAAGAAAAGAATCGTCATAATTTGTCGCTGCTGTGTCTGTATAGTTTTTACCAGTATTTCTTTCAGCGTCTTCAACAGTGAAAGAATCTGGATTAATTATTTGGGGCACTAAAACTTTCTTCGGTGTTCCATCTTTCATCATAATATACTCAACAGCCATGTAAGTACCCTTTTCCATTAACTTTCTACCTTCTTCAGTATTTTCTAACCAATCTCTACCAGCACTAATTGACCCTTTTGATTTACTCTTATTTGATGACTTTGTTACTGTGTTAGTTTGGTCTAGTATCTTTCCATTTTCATCAGTAACAACATTTCCATTTTTATCAGTCTGTACTGCTGAGTCTTTATTTGACGCATTTTCTGTTGTACCAACCTCATATTCTATTTTAACATAGGCACTTCTCCAGAATTTTGTCACTGGGTCATTAACGTCATATTTATTTCCAGCCTTTTGAACCCCACCAGTAGTAGAGTTCTTCGTATCATGAAACTCGAATTTTCCGTTACCAGCTTCAGGGAAACCTACACTTGTCATCCATTTTTTTAATGTTAATGCTCTGTTTTTAGCAAGAGAGTTGTTCCTAATTGTATTAACTTTTTCACTTTTGTTATTACCCTGTGTTGATGCATGACCATAGAATGTTATGTTAGTTATTTTATGAGTACCTTTACTAACACCCTCTTTAACCTGTTTTATTAGATTTACTTTATCTTCATTGTATAGCTTATCGTTTTCAGATGTACCTTTTAATGGCTCTTTTACACCTTCAAGCGCCGTATACATATCAGCAAGACTTACAATAGTGTCATTATTTTTATCTATATCAATTTTGAATTGCCCACTTATATGCTTACAATTATATATACCAACACTGTTGTATTGAGAACTACTAGTATCAAGATAGTTTTCCTTAATTAGCCAAGTAGTCCCGCTACTACCATTAAGCTGCTGATTAGCAGTATCATTGTCAACCCTATAATACCAACGTTTTCTATACCACTCAAACGGTCTTGAATTGATATTTTTACCTTGCGCTGCACCAAGAGATAATGCTGTAGAACCAATCTGTTTAGCTAGTGTTGGACTACCAAAAGGTGGCTCACCACCATCGTAATAAGCGTTTATTTTTTCTGACTCACCATTTTCATCTGTTAAATACTGTGCTTTTCTCTCTGTTGTCTGTGTATCAGCATAAGTACCTCTTATTGTTTCATAGTTAGCTTTAAGAGGCTTTTCTGCTACTGATATACCATTTTCTCGCATCTCGTAGCCACCATATCCAGTTTTACCATAAACAAAGACTTTATGGTTCATATCAACCATAAAATCATCTGCGTTCTTGGTTATTTCATTAACCCTTTTCTGAGTACCTATACCATTCAATAGATAGTGTATTGGATTTACAATACCACCATCATCTTTACCACTATAGTTGTTAGGATAAAACACAAAACAATATATTGTCTTCTTAGCTGGTTCAGCCTCATCTGGCTTTGGTGGATTAGGCTGTGGAACATTATCCTTCTGTATATCTGGTTTTACTTCAGGTTTTACATCTCTAGACCAATACTGTTGTGGCTTTGCTGTAAGCATATCACACCCAGCAAAGAATCTCAAAAGAGTCTGCTCCTGGTTGTTTATTTCATCAACACCGCCAGAATTACCTGGCATTAGTTGTCTTCCATTATTTTTTAAGTCACCTCTTGGGGCATCGTGCCCAGTCCAATAGTCAAGTATTGCTGGGTGGTCAATCACCAACGTAAAAGAAAGATTACCTCTTCTTTCTGTGTTTGTATATGTGTAGATGTTTTCACCACGCCCAATGAACTCATTTGAATTCCATTTTACACTTACACTCTCATTGAACTGAATATCATATGGTGGAAACCACATTATACGACCACCAAGCGGCCCTCTTTGTTCTGGTGACAGCCCATAAGGTTCAAATTCAGATTTCTTGGCTTTATCGTCACGCCACGCAAGGTTTTCAATTGAAAACATACACCTTTTCGTAGACACAGACTTTTCCTCCTTACCCTCAAAATAATCTTTGAGCTTGGCTGTAGGTGCAATATTTACAAAATTATTATTATAATTAAGAGTTCCGTGTGTGTCTAGCCTATTGCTACCACTTCCAATTTTATAATTCTTACTACCATGTGTGCGGAATGAAACGTTACCATATTCGCCAGATTGTGCGTTTTCAAGCTGTTCAGCAGTGCCAATCATACCACCACCAAATGGTCTAATTGCATCAATCATCCTATGATACTGATGATGGTAAGTCCAAACTCTACAATATGGATTATTATATCCATTTTCCCTACTTGGACTAACTTTCAATAAGTTTCTACCATGAGACATACCATATTTGTCAGTAACGGCTGTTTGGGTAGGATTGTTTAATCTTCTTGAATCATCGCTGTTTGTATGAAATCTTGCAACAAGAGTGTTATAAGCGCCACTATTGAAATTCTCGTTTGTTTTCTTTATGAGGTCACATGTTGACAGATTCTGGAAACTGCTAGAATACTGTCCACTTGCAGTACCAGCATTTGATTCTGCACTATTAATAACCATGTTATTAGTGACACCATCATTCGATTCAGCGTAAAAATATCCAGTTTTGCTATATATCGTATCATTTGGAACAAAATCTGGCATCCACCTTCCAAGAAGATTCACATGGTCTGTGTAAGGGTCAGCAAACTTAACAGTTGGTCTTTCCTTATAGAATGTGAATTTAGGACACCAATATTCATTACCACTACCATACATGATACTACTGATTGTAGTACCTTGTTGATAGTTTCTCCTTACATGGTCAAATATATAAAGATAGTCTTTACCAAGTAAACTAACTGGTTGCCTTCCAAGGGCTTGTACAAGCAAAGTAATATCCTCATAGGAATTAGTCATTCCTATTGTTCTTGATATAAAATCGCTATTACTCAATAAATCACTAGCAGCGTGTTTCAGTATATCACCAGTGTTTTTGAGCATATCCCTTGCGTTCTTAGTAGAAATTGCCATATAGAAAATATACTTTCTTTTTCTTTTATTTAAATATTAAGTTGTTGTTTTCATTTTACCATACAATGATGTTGGCATAAATGCTCCACTTACATAAGCCGTATCGTTAACTGCCTTAAGGTTAAACTGATTTGTAAAATATTCAGACACCTTCTGAGCAATGATATCATATGCTCTGCTGTCAAGTTCACGAGTGTTTCCACCACCCATATCAATTCTTATAGTACCACCAACATTAACTTTTATTGCATCAACTGTAACTTTATTATTTCCAACATTAGAAGTAGATGTGTTCTGTGGAACATAGATATATTCTTTCTGTCCTACAGGCATTGCCTGAATATTATCAGTAAACATCTTCTGCTGCTTTTCATTAAGGACAATCTCACCCTTCTTAAGCCATGTTAATATATCCTCACCTTCTGGTTTTGTAACCCTACCTACTGAACCCCCAGAAGAGTGTTTCTCTGTTGAATTATTACTTACTGTCATGATAGTATCTCCAGCATTGGTTATGTTACCACCAACAGCACCTCCAACAGAGTGCTTCTCAGTTGTAAGATTCATAATGCTACTACCAAGATTAGTAACGTTACCTCCTATAGTGCCACCTGTTGAATGAGATTCTGTTGACATGTTCATAATAGTATCTCCAGCATTGGTTATATTACCACCAACAGCTCCTCCAACAGAGTGTTTCTCTGTTGAATTATTACTTACTGAGAAGCCAAAAAATTCTTTTCCTTTATTAATGGCTGCTTTAGCAACATTTTTGGTAGTACCCCAAGGGTCGTTTACAAATTTTATAAACCCATCAGCAGCTCGTTCAAAAAGCCCTATTATTTTTTTCGATTTATCAGAAACAAATTTCGAAATTTCGTCCCAATATCTAATAACCCCAATAACTGGGAAAATAATAGACATCGTATCTCCAAGCCACCCATCCCAAGCGGTTTTAAACCAAGACGAAATAGAATCCCATGCTTTAGATACAGCTCCAGTAATATCATCCCAATGTTCTCCAACAAATCTGCCAGCAAAATCTCCAAGGAATCCACCAATAGCAGCACCTATTGGCCCCCCTACAACAGCGCCTAAAGCTGTACCTACAGCAGTTCCAATACCAGCACCTCTATCTGCTGTATTGTCTGCTGTAATTGCATTATAAGCTCCTAGTCCAACACCTAACGCTGCACTACCACCAACTAATGCTTTACCAGTTCCACTTAGCCTTCCAAATGCTCTAAATGGTGCTTTTACTGCTGACATAAAACGTCCACGTCCACCACCCATTGGATGCCTTAAATAATTGTAATCATATCTAGCTTCGCTCATACCTTTTGATGCTGACCAAATATTACTACCAATATTTTTAATGCCGTTAAACATCTTACTAGAAGCGGCCTGTCCTATCGTTTGGGCTGGGGCTTTACCAACGCTTGCAAGACTAATACCACCTATGTATTTAGCTGCCTTTATCGCAAGTATTGCAGCCAACGTAAGTTTCCAGTGTTGTGTGACAAACTGCATAAACTTTATAAGTCCAGAGCCTAATGTCTTTATTACAGGTGACAAGACTTTTAACGTGTTGTACGCTTCACGAACTGACTTACCCATATCTTTCGCCAATGGTTCTAATTTCTGTTTAGCCCAAGCTCCATAATCCTTAATATCTTTGGTAATTCCTGGTAATAAGCCATTTAAAAAGCCAGAGAACATTGCTGATATTGATGCAGAAATGCCAGATAGCTGTTCGTTTATTGAAGTAAGTGTCTGAGCGTTTTGCTCCATTATATCTTTCTCAGACATGTTATCATACTTCATCATTTCATCAAGCAACTTTTTCATTTCCTCACCACTCTTGCTAACAGCCCCAAGGTCAATAGTTTCGTTATTGGCTGTCGTGAGTGAAACTTTTCCATCTTTTACATCAGATTTGTTGATTAGGAAATCCATCTGTTCCTGAGATAGACCCATGTTTCTCAATCTTGGGCTTATGTTTTGCTCTTTGTATTGGTTTGCAGCTGTTCTTTTGGCAATGTTAACTGCTTCGGTTGGGTCAATTCCAAGACCCTTTCCTATATTTCTTGCCATTTCTTGAGCAAATCCATTGAGATGCGCAACACCTTTTGTAGGGTCAAATTTAGCAAGACCACTAAGCATTTGAGGTATTCTCTTCTGCAAAGCTTCTGGGTCATAGTTTGCCTCATACATCATATCTAATGGGTTACCACCAATAGCGCCAGCAGCGCCACCAAGCATAGACAATTGAGCAGAACTCTCTATTGCGCTTTCAAAATCCATGAACTTATTGGCAACAGAATCTATTGTTTGAAGATTCATGCCAATCTTTTCAGCCTGCATTGCCATTCTCGTCAAGCCATCGATACCAGTACGGAATGAAAGTTTATTTGCAAGATTTAAGTTATTAGCGATTTTTTCACTAATCTTCTGGGCATTTAAACCACTCTTAGATGCAAGGGTGTATGCTTTTGAAACAGCACCTGTAACAGACTGTAAGCTACCGCCCATACCATTCATCATTTCATCAGTAAACTTACTTACTGTTGATGAACCTACCAGCTTATTAATTTGCAAGAATTGTTCAGCCTGAGCATCATTAAGCATTAACTGCCTACTAGTTGCAACTGATATGTTCTTCTGAAGCTCTATTACCTGTTCAGCAGCAACGCCATATTTTGCAGCAAGATTTTCAGTTCTTTCTGTCAATACTTCAGTATATGCCTGTGCTTCCTTCGCAGACATACCCATTTCACGAGCAAATGCAATACCTTCTTGGTGAAATTTGACAGCAGTATTAAAGCCACTCTTCAACAATGTTAAAAGTGACCCAAATCCAGCGTTAGCTGCTCCACCTAATATCTTTAGAAACTCCAAGAAAAAAATTTGACCCATATATTATAATGTTCTTTTTCAAAGATAAATACTATTTTTATAGTTTTTTAACTAATATAATTTTGTTATTTGATTTTTTTCTAGTAATTTTGCAGCAAAAATATAAATTATGAGATTTTTTAAAGAATTTTACGGTTTTATTTTCGAGTTTGGCTCGTGGGGGGAATATTTTAAGTTTATACTTGCAAGACTTCTTGGGGCAATTGCAGCAATAGCTGTGATAATATTGATATTGTTGTATTTTTCTTATTGTTACTAATGATATGATACCAAACTACAGAATGATGATAGGGTTGTTTTACGAGTATAACAACAAATATTTTGGTGGCATATTACCAGACCCAACACTAAAAATAAGACATTCATACAGAATACTTGGGTATTTCTCATGTGATGTTAATTACGATGGGACTATATTTAACGAATGTATTGAACTTAGTGACAATTATGACTACACAGAAAGCCAAATAAGAGACATACTAGTTCATGAAATGATTCATTACTATCTTGCATATTTTGGAATAGATATAAAATGTAAGCATGGTTATGAATTTATGAAAAAGGCTTCTGAAATGAATTCAAAATATGGTATGAATATAACACCAACAATAGATTTGACTGGATATAACATTAAAAAAGGAAAATCTAAACTAATATTCACTCTTTCTACGCTATTTTGATATTTATATGTGTAATTAAACACAACTATGGATAGATATTTAGCCATTATAAGAGAAGAAATAACAAAATTTATAATAAAAGAAGGAATTGAAATTCTTGGAAACCATGCAAATGTTCTAAATCAATTACTACCACATATAAGTACTATGAAAAGTACTGATACAAACGGAAAGGAACAACCAGAACTTGAAGGTTTTCTTACTAGACTTACTGTTTATATAAGACAAATAATAGCAGCAGTACAAAGGTGTGTTCAGAAAAATGTCTTAACTGAAGACTTAAGCCAATATGGAATTAATGTGCCACGTGAACTAGATGCCGTTAATCCAGCCGCATGGTGGAATAATTTTAAACAAGGATATAACAATACTGGATATTTCATGAATTCTATGAGGGGGTATGGAAATTACGCAAAGTACCAAAATAGAAATCAAATTAAAAACAATGGTGCTATTGATACTTCAGTACCGCTTTCAAAGTTGTTAGAACAATATGATACTTTTAAACAAGATTATAACAATATTGACAATAAATTTAGAATTTCATCTACTTTAGGAAGCGCACCAGGAAGTGCAATAAGAGAAATTGGTACTTTAAAAAATGACTTTGTTGCGCTTGTAGGTGGACAACAGCAACAGCCTAATCAAGGAGCTGGTAATCAGCAGCAACAGAACCCACAAAATGGTGGTAATAGTCAACATAACCAGCAACAAACACAGCATCCAGTAAATCAGACTAGTCAAGTAACTAGTAATCAAAACCAGTTAATAAGTCAACCAGCATATACCACCACAACAACTCAAAATTATAACTATCCAACATATACCACAACTCAAAATTATAGTTCTTCCGAAAGTAAACCACAACAGCCTGTAACACAACCACAGCAAACAGCAGCTAATTATTCTGCATATGCTCAAAAATTAAAAAGCATAGACCCAAATGGTGATAAATTTGCTGCAATTGTTGAAAAGTTAGAACAAAATGATACAGTACAAGGAAATCAAGTTTCATACAGGGGAAATAGTAATGAAGCTACTAAATGTGTACCATTAATTCAAACAATTGGAAATTTTACAGAAATGATTATTAACGACATTGAAAGTAATAATATTAATATGCTTCGTGAACATATGCTTTCAAATAATATTGATTATTCTTATAGTACTATAGATAGAACTTATAACAATTATAGCCAACAATATAAAATTTTAAGGGATAGTACAATACGCAAAACTATGAATACGCTTCAAAATTTATACATACAGATAAAAAATGGTGGCAAGAATTAACAAAATTCAAGAACTCAAATGCCAAATAAGCAAAAAAATCTAAGAGATGTTAAAAGGCAAAATGGTAGAAGATAAAAAGAAATGCACTAGGACTGTCCTAGTGCATTTTTATTTTATTCAAATATGTCATCACCAGTAACCCCCTGGCTCATATTGGTATACATACTTATATCAGTAGAAGAACTTGAATTATTCATTGCATTTTCTCTGGCTGTCATATATTCATTGTACTTGTGTATATAGTATTTTCTATCACGTATTGGCATCCTATCCAATACATCAAAAGGAATCTTTATGAACATATGACAAGCGAATAGTTCTTCTTTAAGATTCTGTTCATAGGTCGGGTATATTGAGGAAAACAGAATCGTCCCAGTTAAGAAAGGTTTTGAATGAGCCACCTCCC
>Ga0247608_10006942_pt1 | contig 11777 bp, 2 predicted proteins | sample 176DNAGHGlowgp2_FD_193490 | JGI IMG/M metagenome (GOLD analysis project Ga0247608, IMG submission 193490) | Sheep rumen microbial communities from Palmerston North, Manawatu-Wanganui, New Zealand - 1766 DNA GHGlow gp2 | ecosystem: Host-associated > Mammals > Digestive system > Stomach > Rumen ... | reverse complement strand
TTCCACCCTTACTTGCCGCATCCTCTGTAGCAATAGTATCCCCGGCTTTTTTCTCATATTTACCGGACACCTTTGTCTTTTCGGAATAACCCCGAAGAAGCGGGTTGCCTGAATAAATTGAGTATCTAAGGGCAAGTACATCCACTATAACAAATGGAATTTTAAGCAATGCTCCCGGAATGTTCTTGTTTATAAAAAGTTCAGTATATATATCATAGCTTTCAAACCCAAGACTTACTATCATACTCGCTTGGACTATGGAAATCGACATAAAGGCGGCACTTAACCCAGATAATGCTCCAAGCAATGCTCCATACTTTAAACCTTCTTTAAATGCATTTATTATCTGTTTTTTATTACCACCACATATAGCCGTAATCCCTGCACTTAAGGTGCCACCGATAAGCCCCATAACACTTAGCGTTTTCACGGTAGAAAGTATTACATTGATACTTGTTGAGACTACAGTGTTTAAAAGTGATGTATGTCCACTCGGATCACAATACTTCACCGGATTTGCATTTGAATAAAGATATCTGTGAAGTGATGCAGGATCATATATATTTCCTGCATAGCTGTCCATAGTTGTAAATAATGCTGATTCCGGATTCATGTATCTTGCTCTCAGATAGTAGAGTCCTGTCTCCGAGTCAAGATATTCTCCGGTATAGTAATAACCGTCTGTTATCACTCCGTTAATGTCAAGCATCTCTCCGTAGGCACTGTATCTGAAGGACGATCTTACAGATGCATTATCATCAAGAAGCATTCTGACATCATTATGTCCGTCAAGGATGTAATACGAAACTACTGATTCCTCATCATTATTGTTTGATGTAGAACTAATACCCGTTGTTTGCTCCTGAGTACTTCCATAACTCATTTTACTTATCAATTCAAAGCCAACAGTGTAGTTGGTTTTAAAGATGCCTGTTTCATCTGTTTCCGCAAGAGTCTGGGAATACTCTGTAAGTGTGTCAGAAACATACATGACAGTTTCCGAACCGGAATCCCCATGACGTGTCTTGCTTCTTCTGACACCTTCAGCATCATAGGTATACTCATATCTCTCGGTTCCATCCGTAAAGCCTGTCATTCGGTCAAAAATATCGTATGAATATTCACAGGTCTTTTCCCCACATACAGTCTTTACAAGATTTCCGTTAAGATCATATACATATGATGTCTCCGAATCATTTACATTTTCAATTCTCTCTGCTACAAGCTGGTTAAACTCATTATAATCATATTCAGTTTTTAATCCATTGACAGTTTTTGATATTCTGCTTCCGACCTTGTCATAAGAATATTCTATCTCAGATACGCTGGTCTTTCCAGCTCTTTTAACTGAAATATGTTCTGAAAGAAGCCTGCTGCAAACATCGTAAGTGTATTCGGTTTCTATCTCACTTCCGTCAGCATTTAACTCTCTACTCTTTGTACGTTCACCTTTTTCACTTGTATATTCATACTGAACAAGAAGATTCTGATTCTTATCGGTAACCTTCTCAAGCTTAAGTCTGTTGCATTCATCATATGTATATGATAAAACAACACCGTTTGCATAGGTTGCAGTGCTTCTGTTGCCATTCTTGTCATAAGAATAAACAGTAGCCTTTCCGTTATGGCCAATAACCCTGGTAAGCCTATCCATCCGGTCATACTCATATTTCGTAGAAAGATTTGTCCCTCCAGTTGTTACACTTACTTCATTCAATCGTCCGTATTCATCATAGCCATATGAAACTTTCTGATTGTTATCATAGATTTTCTCTAATAAACATCCAAATCTGTCATAAGAATACGTAATCTCAGATAATGTCCGTTCATTGTCTTCTTTTGTATCTCTTACTTTAATGACTCTTCCTTGCTCATCATATGTATATTCAATCGATTCACTTATTGTTTTTCCGGTTCTTTTTCCTGTTTTTGTTATTTTTTTAGTTCTTCCAAAACTGTCATGATCATATTTTGTAACAGAGCCATCCATATCAACAGAACTCGTCACATAACCGAATCTATCATATTCTGTACACATAGTAGATCCGTCAGGCATAACAGTTCTTGTAAGTCTCTGATCCTCATCATATTCATAATGAGTCTTTCTTCCGAGGGCATCCTTTACGGACAACAGATTACCTGTTACATCATAACTATATTCTGTAACCGCGCCATCAGGCTGTTTTACAGCTATCAGCCTGTCTCCCTCATCATAACTGTATTCAGTTCTGTTTCCTGCCGCACTAACTATCGCTGTCACACGTCCTCTGGAATCATATTCCTTTAATTCTCTTGTTCCGTCGGGATATATAACTGCCGTTCTCTCACCTTTAACATTATATTCATATTCTGTTTTATTCCCTACAGCATCGGTGACAGCTGTAAGCAGGGAGCCTGAATTATAAGAAAAGTGAGTTGTATTACCATTATCGTCAGTTATATCGGTATTTCTATTCAGACAGTCATAGCTGTAGCTTATCTTTGCGCCTGTTGCATATGCTACTGATATAAGATTGTAGTTTTCATCATAATCATATAACGTCTCATTTCCTCTTGAATCAGTTATTGTCTTAAGTTTTCCTACCTTATCATAGCTGTAGGCAGTTCTGCAGCCGGTTCTGCTGACAGCACATATAAGATTACCTTCTGCGTCATAAGTAAAGCTTTCACTTGTTCCGTCAGGATATGTTATCTTTGATACATTTTCAAGCTTATCATATGTGTATGATGTTCTTCTACCCTCAGAATCTATCAGCGCCGTCGTCTTACCGAGAACATTTCTTTCTATAACAGTTATCCTTCCATCAGGTGCTTCAGTACTAATAAGTTCACCTGCAGAGTTATAGTTATATTTTATTGTCCTCTTTTCCTGTCCTTCTGAGGTAATGACCATATATGTTTCTGTCAGCTTATGGCCCTCGCTGTCATAAGTAAATTCAGTCTTATTACCGGATGCATCCGTTGTTGAAATAACTCTTCCCAGAGAATCATACTCAGATGAAAGAATTTTACCTATCTCATCGGTTATACCTGTAACATTTCCATCATGATCTCTCTCATAATTTATAACACTTCCGTCAACATCCGTTGTCTCTGATATATAGCCCTTCGCATCATACTTTATAGTTGAAACAGCATCTTCCACAGTTACAAGTTTAACAAGTCTGTTACTTTTGTCATATTCCGCTGAAATGCTGTTTCCTTCAGCATCTGTGACAACTATAACATTACCGTGTTCATCATATGAATATGTTGTGATATTCCCTCTGGCATCGGTATGTGTAAGTATATTTCCATACTTATCATAAGTTGAATATACCGTATTACCATTTGCGTCGGTCTTTGTTATCACATTTCCGCAATCATCATAAACGTATATAGTATTATTACCGAGACGATCCGTGATAATCTCTTCAAAACCCTCAATGTTATGTGTATATTCTGTTCTGTTACCATCAGCATCAATACTTGCAATAAGACGTCCTGCGTCATCGTACTCATTTTGAGCAACAACTTTTCCCTCAGGATCAATGATATCCTTAAGATTACCTGCAGTATCATATGTGTAATCGATATTTCTTCCTGCCCTGTCATTTACTCCTGCAAGTTTACCATCATTATCATACGAATATCTGATAAGCTTTCCTTCTGCGTTTTTGATAGCTGTAATTCTGCCACTATTATCTCTGATAAATGTGATACCATTACCATCCTCATCACGGAAACCATTCTCATCAACGCTGATCACATGTCCGTCACTATCATCAATACGATATACGCCTGTTTTATTATTCATATAGTAAACCGTATCATCCTTTGACGTAAGCTTATAGCTAAGGCCTTCAAGAACCGCATCATCTATAAAGCCAACCTGACCACCCTCGTAGTAAGCTGTTGTATCTTCGAGTATCTCAAGCTTAAGACTCGGATCTGTTTCACAGACAAAATCAAAGCTTACTTCCTCTACCGGTGTAAGCACGCTTGTTCCACCATTAATAACAAGAGAAAATCTGTCGCTTGTACCATCACCATAACATACCATCACATCATGCCTTACGGTTTCATAGACTTGATAGGTCACTTTAAAAGCCGCTCCATCAATTGACATCGCATAACCATCTGTTAATGGATGGCTTTCAATAATCTTCATAGCAGATACGTCAAGATTCCATCCATACCCGAAATCCCCGCTTTCCTTATTCCTGCTGTCATAAATTCTGTTGACACTGACTTTGGCCTTGCCGATATTCTCGGTAAGATCAGTGAAGCCGATATGCATATTTCCAACCTTGAGATTTCCTTCAACAAAAACTGTTTTTGAAGAGCTTGCTGTGTTTCCGCCCTTGTCTTTAGCTGTGAGTCTAAGCTCGTAGATGCCGTTCATGAGCATGGTTGTGTCAAAGGTTCCAAGGATTGATTCTTCAATGTTTTCCGTGCCTTCTGCGATGGTAGTATATCCATCCGAATTCTTCTTGTTGTCATCTGTTCCGGTATTATTCTGGTCATCACTTATAACCGTATTTCTTGATGAATCAACAGCTTTATATTCAAGGCGCCAGAAAAGAAGCTCAGTTTCATCATATACTGAACCTGTTACGCCCGAAGGTGTTGTAAGGATATCATCATTTTCCGGAGTGATTATACTGACTGCAGGTGGAGTTATATCATCCGGATTTTCCGGTTCTGTCGTTTCTTCTGTAGCAGGTTCTTCTGATTCCTCTGTAGAACTATCTCCCGTTTCATCTGTCACGTCATTCTCTTTATCTTCTGTAGTATTTTCTTCCGTATCCTCAGTAGTTATCTCTTCTTTTATAACTGAAATATTAATTCTGTCTAAACTGCAGTTTCCTGCTTTATCCCATGCAGCAAGAAGGACACTGTATTCTCCTTCTTTGAGCTCATCCGGATCAAATTCTGCAAGAAGAGCGTCGGATATTTCTTCCGATCCTTCTGCAATCATACACTCTTCTGAAGCAGAAACCAATGTTTCAATATCATCGTCTGATGAACCATCTGTTATGTTCTCTGCATTACAGAAATACAGCTTATACTGATCAAGCTTTACGTCATCTATCACTGTACATCTTATCTGAAGAGCATCTTTAATCTCTTCATTTTCTAAAGGTGATGTTATGACAGCCACCGGCGGAGTCTTATCATCAGAATAGATTGTAATAACATCATCCGTGTCAGATTCTATCGGCGCATCATTGATGTAGAGATATAGTGTCAGATCTATGATTTTGTCTGTCTCCGGCAATGCTTCTGTGTCATTTTCATCCGCATCAGAGTTATCATCATTAACCCTGATAACCCTCACGCCCAGCTCATGATTTCCGGCTTCAGGCTTGATGAATTTAACGTAACTTCCATCCTCTGATATTTTAAGGATTTCAGATTCATTCTGACTATATATTTTTCCCGCAGCTTCAGAATTATCATCGTTTTTTGTTTTACTTTCTGAGTTTCCATCAATGCACGCCGAAATAAACCTGTATCCTTCATCGATATACAGGACTGCGTCATCTCCGTAGAAATATTTTTCTTTATCAAACCATGTCTTAACTGCTGACTCGTCCTTATAAACGTTAAAGACTACAGCTCTGGTAAATTTGTTTCCACTCTTATTTTTTATAGTCACTTTAAGGGAATGCTTTCCACTTGAGACATTTTCAAGTATAAAGCTGCCGTCTATTATGTCAGCCGATATGGACTGCATATCATAGAGAATCCGGGTGTCTGTATCCTCAGGGATATCAGTTATCACTTTTACCGTATCGCCTTCATAATAAGCAGATTTATCCAGAGACATATTGAAATACGGATACTTGTCTGCTACATTTTCTGCATCAGCGTCTTCATCAGTTTCAGATCCGCTTTCTTCAGAATCTTCTGCGCTCTTTCTAACCGTAACATTCTTCTCCGCATAAACCTCAGGATTATCCTTGTAGCATGCCTTAATGCAGTACTCACCCTCTTCTGCTGCGTAAAAAGATATAAGATGATCTCTGTACGAATCCACCTTGATTTCTTTACCATTTACATACCAGCAGATTTCACTATCATTCATCTCTCTCGTTACAGCAGAGAAAGTATACCAGGATGCCTCATTTATGTTCAGAATATCATCTCCGGAAATGTTGCAAAGAAGACATTCCTTATCTCGCTTTACAGGTCTCTTTGAGGTATCCGCTCCAACTGTTATATTATCCAGAAATGGAACAGTATTCTTTCTGCTGCTGTAAAAATATACAGCTACAGAAAGATATCTTCCCCTGACATCCTGTATTCCTTCTTCAGAGCAAGCTTCTTCTCTTGTTATCCTTCTGCTCGTTGAATATCTGTTATTAAGAACATCGTTCAGGTCATCTGATGCAAAAGCACAGAGAACCATACTGCCTGATGTTTCGTATGATCCGTCTATGTCAAAGTAATTCCAGCAGGCTCCTTCCTTTCCGGAATCGACTATAGCTGTCCATACCCCTTCTTCGTAATTCGAAGTATTAACAAATGAAATATCATCCAGTATTTCTGTGTGGTTTTCTATCTTAAACTGATCAGCAATATTTGAATCACCGTTCTCTGCATCGTCAACTACAACAGAATAACGGATATTTATGTTCTTTATCAGAGTGCTGAAGGCATCAGCCTCATTTACCTCTACAGGTATGGCAAGTTCTGCGCCATCCTCCATGTCAGCCTTCCATATGAGTTCCTTTTCCCCTGAAGGCAGGGTTTTTATGATTACATTATTTGTTTCATTCTGGTTGTCATTGCTGACATCAACATCCAGATCACCGCTTATTCGCATAGTAACAGCAACCGCTGACAGTTCATATGATGCAACGCTTTCTATATTGTCCCATTCGCATACATAATACCGAAGCTCACCTCTACCGTAGCCATCGTCCCATGTACCGTTTTCATACATATACGCATAGTCCTGACTTACTATAAAATCAGAACCGTCATTCGGTTCGCCGTCATTCCAGCAGGTATATGTTGAATCAGTCGGTACTACCCATTTCCATCTTCCTTCATTTTCTTCATCTGTGAAGCCTATCGCAACATAGCCTTCCTTGCCGGCTTCTATTGCAAGGTCACGAATAAAGGCATTTTCCTCAGCATCATCAATAACAACAAGATGGCCTCCCATATCCTCGCAGATTCTTTCCGCTTTCTCCCATGTCTGCATATCATTCGATATGGCGTAAGCATGGTTTCTAAAATATTCAACTGAATCCACATGACTCATAGGACTCAGCTTCAACCTGAAGCTGCCCTTATACTTTGAGTCAGTCTGATCAAGAGAAGTATTATAGGACTGAGAAGCGTCAAAAGCGCTGAAGTTATATGTATTGGTGTATCCCAGAAATCTTAAACTTTCCTTGTCAATGGTGAGGCCTGCTTCATTATCAGAAAGTGCAGCATTATCCTGAGCATCCCCCGAAACAGCATATGGATTCCTGTCAAGCATTTTCAGATAATACATTTCTGTTGCATCAATACTATCATCCGCCGATGTTATCACTTCATCGCCATAAATAAAATCATCTTTAGTATCAAAGGTTTTGAAAAATCCATCCACCACTTCCTCGGTGGTTGATTCTGTTGTTTCCTCTGATGTATCTTCTTTGCTTACTTCCTCCGTTTTTTCTGTTGAATCATCTTCTGATGATTCTTCATCTGTTTTTTCGTCAGATGTTAAATCATCAGTATTATCTTCTGTAGTATTATCTTCTGTAGTATCATCTTCTGTAGTATCATCTTCTGTAGTATCATCTTCTGTTACATCTTCTGTTATATCTTCTGTTACATCTTCTGTTACATCTTCTGTTACATCTTCTGTTACATCGTCCTTAACAATGTATATATCCTCCGGGATATCCTCATATTCTTCCGGTTCTTTTCCATTCTCTAAGCCCTTCGTTTCATACTGAAGGCTGAGTGGAATAAGTCCAATTGTCTTTACAGCTTCAATATCACTGTTTTTAATATAAGTATCCAGCTCAACCCACTCGTGATCACCTGCATTATTTCCTGCGCATCTGTAATCTGTTATCGGAATATATGCTTTTACCCAGATATGAGAAACCTCAAAAAGAGCAGATTCTTGCTGCTCCGATTTCTTATCTTTGTAATCCGTCTTCGTATAGTTTATACCGTAACTATCCAGTACAGCCTCTGCATCTGATAATTTGTCAGTATTTGTCAGATCCATAATCTGCTTTTCATCTAGTACAGCCTTGCCCCAAACATATTTAACTTTGTAGCCTTTATCTCTGAGGAGGCTTCCTAAAAGCAGAGCGCTTTCAGATGCCGTTGCCTCTTTATCCTCAAGAATCTCTTCTACCGTTCTGCTTCCTTTAATACCCGGAACTGAAGTGATATTCTTTCTGATATGGTTATAAATATCAAGAGGTGTATCAAGTTCATTAAGAATGCTTTTGTATATTTCATTATGATCATCCGGTTCCTCGTCATAATTACGGTCTTCCCCATCAATGATATGATTACTGTTGCAACCATATTCTTTTCCGGAATAGATTTCTGCTATCCCTCCTGTGCTTCCGGCTCCCGAAAAGAGCGATATAACCGTTGAAACCACAAGCATTATAGAAATCGCCCTGTTCCATGTTTTATGTAATAAAATGTTCATTGAATACTTTCCCCACTGATTGTTTTATTATTGCTTCAAATATAATCCTTATTCATTGTTAACTATTTTTCAATCTTGTCTGATTTTTTCTTTAAAATGACCATCACACCAACCGCTATTCCTGATAAAATTAAAATCCATATAGAAGATGAATTATACTCATCCGATGTTTTGGGATCCTCTGTTTTATCCTCATTTGATTCTTTCTGTGCATCCGTTTCACTATTATCTGTAGAACCATCCGTTATTATTTCGGTTACAGTTTTCTCATCCGCTGATACTGTAGTATCTGTTGTTGTCAGATTTTTTTCAGAATCATAATCCTGTTCAGTAGTTGTATCATTCTCTGTATCCGAATCAAACTCAGAATTTTCTTCACTATCAATACCGGTCTCTGACTCGTCTTCAGATTTATCATCTGTGTCTGCTTCAGTATCTTCAGTGCTTTCATCTGTATCATTTTTCGTATCTTCTGTATAATCAACAGATTCAGTTTCTGTTTGTTCAGAATTATCATCCGCTTCAGTTTCCGTATCTTCAATATGATCATCATAGTCTGTTTTTTCAGAGTTTCCGTTTTTCTCACTTAACAGCCATATGACAAGAGCAGTAATGTGATCGTCATCATAAAAGCTTCCGTTTTCCAGCTGAAGCTCATCAAGTAGTGAAACTAATTCATTTAATCCGTAATCCTCTCCGCACCTCTGAAGTGCAAGAGCCATATAGAGCTTTTCTTCCGTAAGACCTGAATCATTTTTATCACAATAACACTCAGAAATATATGCAGCAGCCATTCTGATGACTGTCGATAAATCCTTACTCTTATCGCTGTAAATCTCCTTATATTCCGCCATATCATACAAAGCTTTTGCCGTAAGTATCAGATCTTCCCTTCCAGCCTTCACATAAGAAAATGCACCATTATCTGTAATATTCCAACAAAGATAATCTATAAGCTTCTCCGCCGCTTCAGCAAACCTTGTATCCTTCACCCTGTTCAGTGCCTCTAAAGCAAGCAACGAATCATGGACATCACTCAGGTATTCATCGGTGATTCCAAAGCCTCCATCACTGTTTTGACGAGTAATGAGCTTTCCCATTAGCTTTTCGTCACCTGTCGCCCTGATATATCTTGCCAAAGCATCCGTGTTTATCGTACTGATATCTAAAATCTCTGTATCTATCGTTTCTTTATCCAATGCATCAGCATTTAAAACCTCCGCACTATCAACAATATATTCTTTAATCCAACAAATAGAAGAATCAATACTTCCTTCAGCATGATCATCCAGAATAAAACATATTTCAGCTGTAACATTGTATGGATAACTTCCGTCATAACTGCCATCTTCGTTATGACTTGTCAATAAATATCCAATTGATTTATCGACTATCATACCAATGATATCATCTTTGTCCTGTTTATCATCTGTGTCCTGATCTTCATCAGCATACACAAAAAGGCTATTGTGTTGAAATGAAAATATCAAAAACACAATAGCCAAACTTAATACAACTATTCTCTTAATACTTGAAACCTTCACTTGAAAAATCCTCCCCGCCGCAAATGTAAGCGCTTACACTAATAATATTTTTTTAAGATATCATTTCTCAAAGTGAATGTCAAATATATTATCGGATTAAATAATCCTTTTTTCAGTCAGAGACTTTAATTCTTCTTCTGTAAGTCTGCGGTACTGTCCTTCCTCCAGACCTTCATCAAGCTTAAGCTTTCCCATACTCAGTCTTTTCAGATAGACAACCATATGTCCTCTTTCAGAAAACATTCTCTTGACCTGATGGAATCTTCCTTCCCGAAGGGTAACTTCTGCATCAGTATTATAGGTTTTGATCCAGCCGTTATCAGCTTCGGAATTATCACCGGAAATGAGCGGGCACTCGTTTACAGAAATGATACGCAGATCCGCAGGCATCGTCAGCTTTTCATCTCCAATATCGATCCCCTCACGAAAAGCTTTTACATCCTCTTCATCAAGTCTGCCTGTCACCTTCACACGGTAAACCTTATCCACATGTTTTCCCGGTGCCAGAAGCCTTCTTGCAAGATTTCCGTCATTTGTCAGAAGCAGAAGCCCAACAGTATCCCTGTCAAGCCTTCCCACCGGAAACAGATCTCTTCTTTTCTTATCACTGATGAGATCGACAACAGTTTTTTCTCTCTCATCGGTTGCAGCAGAGATAACTCCCGCCGGCTTGTTCATCATATAGTATTCATACTCTTCATATTGAACTGTCTTTCCATTTACGGAAATGACATTTTTCTCTGTATCTATCTTTATATCAGCCTTCTTAACCTGAAGCCCGTCAACCGTCACAGCAGATTTTTTCAGCAGCTGCTTTACGGTACTTCTGGTACCGTAACCGGTGTCTGCAAGGAATTTATCCAGTCTTATCAGCATATCGAACTGCCACTCCTTTTTATCATTTTGTCATTGAATCATAGAGATCCGTCACTTCGTTCACATCACCGGAGGCGATCATTTTGCCCTTCTCAAGGATTATCGCCTTGTTGCATATCCTTCTGACCTGCTCAGAGCTGTGCGAAACGAAAAGCACCGTTACGCCTTTTTTGATAAGCTCCATGAGCCTTGCTTCGCTCTTCTTCTTGAATTTTGCATCTCCAACGGATAGTATCTCATCAAGTATCAGAATGTCCGGCTCCACGACGGTTGCGATGGAAAAGCCAAGACGGGCCTTCATTCCAGAAGAATAGTTCTTGAGCGGTACGTCGATAAATTCGCGAAGCCCGGAAAACTCTATGATCTCATCCAGCTTCTCATCTATGAATTTACGTCTGTAGCCCAGCACCGCTCCATAGAGATAAATGTTTTCCCGCCCGGTATACTGCATGTCAAAGCCTGCTCCGAGCTCGATAAGCGGAGCCAGCACGCCGCATTTTCTGACGCTTCCTTCGGTCGGCTTAAAGACTCCTGCCACCACCTTAAGAAGTGTACTCTTTCCGGCGCCGTTCAGTCCGAGTATTCCAAGCCTGTCGCCCTTTTTAAGCGAGAAGCTGATATCACGAAGTGCCCAGAACTCATTATACCTAAGCTCATTCTTCATGAATTTGATGAAATACTCTTTCAGGCTGTCCACC
>Ga0247608_10006941_pt1 | contig 11777 bp, 14 predicted proteins | sample 176DNAGHGlowgp2_FD_193490 | JGI IMG/M metagenome (GOLD analysis project Ga0247608, IMG submission 193490) | Sheep rumen microbial communities from Palmerston North, Manawatu-Wanganui, New Zealand - 1766 DNA GHGlow gp2 | ecosystem: Host-associated > Mammals > Digestive system > Stomach > Rumen ... | reverse complement strand
AATCAACATCTACACCAACAATACTTATGTTTAAAGATATAATTAGACGATTTCTAATATTATTAGGATTGGTGAAAGTATATAAGCCATATGATCTATGGCTTATGCAACATAACCCTGATAAATTTTATAAGATTCTAAAAAAGTTATCATTTGATAAATTACAATTGGATAAAATTTATCCAATGGAAGGTAATAAGCGTTTAAAACTTGATGAAATTACTGTAAAAGCTAGTAAAGATAAAAGTGAAATTGAAGTATATTTAGATTATGTACCTAGAGAAGCTAATCTAAATAAATATAAAGCAGTTGACGAAAGCTCTTATATAGAAATTCAGTTTAAGATTATAAATGGCGAGTTTGTATATCATACGAATATAGATGAAACGCATGGTTTAAATCTTATATTTAAGTATTTTACTTATGATTTTTATGATAAATTCTTAAGTAAGATTACTATGCTTGATACATATTTATATGACCATCAAGTCATTAATCTTGATGGGTTTGGGGATATATTAGTCCTTTATAATAAAATTGCAAGCTTTAAAGATCTAGATAGGGAAGATACTAAATTTGCATGTATTAATGGATTTGATATAGAGCCTATTATTCCTTATGAGCATGAGGATATAAAGGTAACCAGTTATTATGGTATATCTCAATTTAACCTTAAAGTTGATATCAATGATGGCATAGGCAACCGTATAGTTGTAAAGTCATATCATCAAGATAATAAGCTAAAGATTAAAGTTAAAGAATGTATTAATAGATTTAAGATAGACATTATAAAGCTTCATAATACTATAGAAGATATAGCTTATATGCTAGATGAGAATAGCCGTAAGCTATTGAATTTGGATTATAATATAAACTATAATGAAAATTATATCTATGTATATAGCAACAATACTACGATTATTGAATTCAGAGATGAAGATGATTTTAATAGCTTTATTGACGGAGCTAAGGAATCTTTCTTAAGAATTATAAAGACTGGGATTTGCGTTGTTAAATATGATGAAGAACTTTACACTTGTTTCAAGGGAGTAGCTAATAACGGTATAATTGAATACATTGCAATATCTGGCGATACTCGCATACAGACTACTGCAATGAAGTATGACCCTATTAGATTAAGGAACGAGTATGCAACCAACTGACGATAGTAATAATATCGTAAGAAGAGCCGACCCTGATACATGGAATTTCTTTTTTGTATCTGATACTGATAGAGAAGCATATGCAAAAAAGAAAGAAGCATATTTAAAGGAAAGAAATGACCCTAGAAATATCATGATGCGAAAGATAGATAGGGCAAGGCAAAGTTGTAATAAATGTTGGACATGTTTTCATTTTCCTAATCATTATTACAAGTGTATGGAATGTACTCATATTGCTGAAAAAATAAAATAGCAGAGAAATCTGCTATTTTATTTATTTTAAAATTCAAGAAGATGAATTTCATCTGGTAACGATGTGTCTGTTTGATACTGAATAGACTTATCAAAGAACAGACCATCTAGCTTTGCAAATGGTGTCATGGTTAGTACCATACCCGGATCACCTGCTGATGCAGCATGCAAGCCAACTTTTCCAACATAGGACGGATGTAGACCTCTATAACGGGTCTGCACATTTGTGCTAGACAATCCTTGTGGACCACTCTGTGTAATCTTCATTGCAGAAGAGAACAAGTCAAGACAGTTAACGCAGTTAACATACCTAAGCAATTCGCTTGTAATAAGTTGCTTTGTACAAAGGTTCGGTTTAATATTGCTAAAGATCGATAGCAATGTTTTCATTGTAAGCTTCTTTGTATTTAAGCAGCGATAAGTTTCAGTTGAAAGCTTCTTTGTAAGTGGGTAAAGGATATATTCAAAGAGTCTTAAACGCTTATTTCTTAAGTCCATATTATCTTCTCTAGAGAGCTGATCAAAGAATATCAGCATCCATCTAAAGATATGATAGATAGACAGTTTATCTCTCGGAGCCACATGCACCATATTTTCTACTGTACATTTATCCAAGATACGTCTTACTGAACAATGGATCTTATAAGCTTTCTTAATAGCTTGGTCTTTGTTTGGCGTATAAATTCTACCAAGGATATAGTTCCAGAAATCAGGATTAGATGCTTCTTCAATAGAACTACACTTACTCTTAATAAATAGATGAACGAGAGATGATACAAACCAATTATCATCTTCTAAGAAATCTTTCTTAACATGAAGATATAACAACTTCTTACGGAGTTCAAATCCAATTTCGTCATCTTCAGATTCAGGTCTATCACTTAATCTAACAGATTCATGATGACCAAAGAACTGTAAGGTTTCTTCAAACCCACATTCTGAAATGAAGTATAGAAGAATATTAACCTTTCTTCTAAATACATCAAGTTCCATCAATCGACCCTTGTGAACTTCACCTTCTAAGTCGACAATTTCAATATCGTTACGGTTTAACATAAACGGCATCAACATAGTCTTTAGACCAAGTGAATAACCATTATTGATATTGAATGTACCTTTATCAATCATCTGATAAATGGCATAGTATCTTACCCCGTTTAATTTATAATAGAAATTGTCTATAAGCTTAGGTAATAACAATTTGATGGATACATCTTGTTTCTCAAGTTCTCCTGTTGCAGAATCAATACATTCAATATGGAACGATAAAGTTGCTTGAATCAATCTAGATTCTTCAATTTTATGAAGATCTGTAAACTTGGATTCGTCCTCTTCTATTTCACAGCCAGTGAACTTAATGTTAGGGATGGATTCTAGAGCCATGGCTATGGATTCAAGTATTGATTTCATATTCTCTTCTTTATTTCTATTGAATATGAAATTCTCATTAAATACTTCAGGATTTTTAGCCTGGTATTGTGCGTACCATTCTGTTAACATACTCATTGAGTATCTCCTTGGGTTTAAACATAAATATGTTCGTTAATAAGAATTTTCTATTTATAATATAAAATTCATTATTTACAAACAAAACACTAAATTGAAATTCATTCACTCCATTAACAAAGGATAAATATTATGGCTAACAAGCAAACCTCTAAGAAATATTCCCCGGCTACCGAACTCCGTCGTGCAGTTGCTGCTTCTTTGAAGATTACTCAGATTGAAGCTGCTACCGCTATCAAGGCTGTCTTTGAAGCTGTGACTGAACACATCAAGGAAAAGAAGACTGTTCGTATTGATGGCTTCGGTGTCTTCAAGAAGCAGGATCGTCCGGCTCGTAAGGGTTATGATCCGATCAAGAAGACCTATGTCGATATTCAGGCTAGCTCCAGCGTGTCTTTCCGCAATGCTAAGGCTCTGAAGGATAAGATGTCTAAGTAATTAACACAAGTGCAAGAGAGAAATTCTCTTGCACATTATTTTTGTAAGGGTTACATATGATAAAGAATTTTAATTCTGAAGACTTTGTTCATGAACTCATGAGCATGACTGAAATGGAACGGTCTGATACAATTCAAGAACTATTCAATTCTAAAACTATCGATTTTGCTAAGGAATTAGATAATTTTAGTAATGAATTTTCTGCCACATTTTCTAATGCCCTAGAAGCAGATAGTACTGACCCTGATGCCGGAGCTGATGATAAAGGTGATGATGACAAGGGTACTGATCCAGATGCAGGGGCTGATGATAATAGCAGTGATCCTGATGCGGGCGCAGGTGATGATGCAGGAACTGACCCGGATGCAGGTGGTGGCGATGAAGGCGGTACTGATCCTGACTTTACTAAGGGGGCAGATCCTGATGCTGGTGGTGGAGCTAATCCAGATGCCGGAGCAGGTGGTGGTGCGGCACCTTCTGGTGGCAATGTTGAACCACCTAAGAATGAAGAAGAAAAGGAAGAAAAGAATAAGGATATTAGTGAAAGAATTCATCTCTTCAAGAATTATAAGCGTTTAGCAGCAATGACCGAAAGCCTTGTAAACGGTATGCAAGGGTTCATAGATTACGCGCTAAGCATTGAAGATAGAAACGTAGTTCTTCGTATTAAGCAAGAATTAATCAAGACTTCTGGTCAGCTTGACTTTGCAATGGCATTGAATTTTAAGACAGCTGATAAGGAAAAGCTTACTGAACTTTATGATATTATCAATAAGAAGATTCAGAAGTTTATAGAAGCTCTTGAAAAAGTTAGAAAAGCAAAGCAAAACCCACAAAAATAATTATATGAGTAATACACATTATGTGTATTACTCAATTTATTCATTATATTAAATAATGCACTAATAAGGAGAAATATGAAGATTAAGATAGAGATATCCGATGAATTTAAGATGGCAGATTTCATTCGTTCCATTTGTAATGAATTTACGGAAGACTATTATAATTATAGAATCAAATCTTATAAAACAGAATTTTCTAAAGGCAAATATAAGACGACTATAATTGCAGTAGATCAGAGGCATTATTACAAAACGGAAAAGGTAGAGATAGAATTTCTTCAGCCTGAAGAATTTATCAAACAATTTGCAGATAAGTTTAAATATAGTAACGCTGATATTGTATCGGCAATACTAGCTGATTATGGTGGGGCAATTAATCATGATAAATTAAAAATTTCATTCACTTAGGAGAAAATAAATGCTTGAAAAATTAAAAAAGTTAGCTAAGGAACTTAATGTCGAAATCGAAGATCGAGAAGACTTTGATACCGATAAAAAATTTAAGGGGATTAGCTTTGAAGCTAAGGGCTGTGATTTATTCATTGCTTATTATAACAATGATGAATACAGTCTTCAGTTTGATTTTAGAAAAAGTAGTAAACGTTGTAAGGCTGGCAACCATTTTGAAGAAATGGGTTATAACCGTGCCTATGAAGTTGGACAAATTATATTTGATAGTGAAGTTAGTAATAATAAAGAGGTATTTTTTAATACAATAGAGTATATCAAAACACTTATCAAATAGGAGAACTTATGCCTAATAAATTGAAATTGGCATTCGTCAGTAATGATCCAAATACATTTTTTAGCTTGGACATGAAAGAAGCATTGGCATACCGCAATGAAAATAAACTTGACAAGGCGGTAATAGCAAAGACTGTAGAACACCTGCATGTTGCAACATTGACTGAAGGCTATGGTATTAGTAGAAAAGATCCAAGGACTACAATCCTTGCAATTGGTTCTGAAGACCAATGCCGTAAAGCATATGTACAGATGGTAGGCAATCTTTCAAATTCAGAAGATATCAATCCTGATTTCGAAAAGAATAAAGGATCAGATAATTACTGGCGTGGTATTGACGAAGGTGAAGATAAAGTCTACATAGTTGAGTACTATGCCCCTTAACACTAAGCCCTTCGGGGCTTTTATTTTTTATATTCATAGAATTCATAATTACATTTTAAAATAACTTGCGAACGTTGTGAAACGTGCGCAGTTATTTTTTTTTTATACATCAATATTTATTGTACCAGTAATCTTTTTTACCATGACTATAGTTGTATATTTATAATCATTGCTTTCATCATGATTTAAAGTTATAACTGGTTTAAATCCTACTCTAGTATATAAAGATATTCCTATGCTATTGTTAGCACTAACTTCTACAACATAATCTTTATCTTTGAATTTGCTAAATACGTGGTCGAATAACCTTATAGCTAAATGTTTTCCTCTATATTTTTCTTCTATGAACACTTCTGAAATTTCATAAGCGTTCAAATCTTCATGATAGCACATAGCTAAAAGCGCAAAATCCTTAATCATAAAGTAGTGAAAAGCTTTATCATTAAAATAATCCATACAATTTTTTCTACGTTCCGCAGTGAATTTTACGCCACGCCTTATAGCTTCTAAATACTCATTCTTAAGGATTAATTTTCTTGCATCTTTTAATGATACTTCTTCCACTTTATAATAATCTTTAGGTTCTACATTTATATTTACTATGCACTTTTCAACAGATTCAAATTCTATTTCAGAAATTCCTGATATGAATGCTTCTTTATCAGGTTGCATCCATGAAATCTTTCCAATATTGTCTTTATATTTATCATAATCAATGGTGTAAATATAACCAGTAGCCTTTATATTGAATGGCTTAAAATTTAAATTTTTTATGTACAAAGTAATATTACTTAAAGGCATATCTACACAAGCAGAATTATTTTCCCATTCGGCATATTCTAATTTGATTGATTTCTGCTTTACAACTTTGTGAATAGATGACATTACTGATTGCGATATAAATAATGACGCTACACCTTTATACGGTGTAATGAACATTTTCTTATTATTTAATTTTATAGAATCATTATACAAATTCGGCAATGTCAGGTACAGTTTTCTCATGATAAATCCTTTATTACAATAATAAGTAAATAATTTAGTTATTTATTTATATACAATTTATGAAAATTTCTAAAATAATAGCCGTTTAAATTAAAATTATTAAACTTTATACAACTACAATCTAACTCAATATTAGAATCGCTTCTGTCTAACTCGCTATAAATGTAGCCACACGTTGACTATAGGGTTAGTTTAGGATTTCCCCGGAAGCAAACACAATAATCTATATAGGTAAATACTATGGCTATTATGTATACTAAGGCTGCGCGCCCGAATGCGTCCGTTAACGACGGCTTTAGCCAGATTCTTCATAATACTTATGATGAATTTAAGGCTCAGGACATCAACATCTTTGGTGATGGCTTCCAGGAAGTTCTTCGTGACGACTCTTACTTCTCTCGTTACGTTGACATGCTTGCTGAAGAATTCAATACCGATGATGCTGAAAACTTCAAGATCATGGCTAACAACAACCGTGAAGTTGCTCTTGAATCTGCTTCTCTCGGTAACATCGCTCCGATGTCTTACCTTGCTAACCCGATGCTTCGTAAGTCTTGGGCTAAGCTCGCTATGCCGAAGGCTCTCCCGACTGAAGCTGTCGAACAGCCGAAGTTCACGATTACTTACCTCCAGCCGTGGATCCGCAACTCTGATGGAAAGAAGCTCTTCGTGCCGGAAGACCTCGACAAGTTTGGTGATGCTGTCTCTAAGATTAAGCTCGCTGACGGTGTTGCTATCGCTTTCACTAATGGTTTTGCTTCTGTGAACCTCTTGACTGGTAAGACCCTTAACGAACTTGGCAAGGATACTGGTACCGATTGGGATACTAAGGCTTCTACTGACGGTTATGCCGCAGCTATCGCTAAGGTTAAGCCGAATGATGAAATGGATCGTGATGTCGTGATCCGTCAGGTTAAGTTTGATGACTCTGCTGTCATTATTTATAATGGTGCAGCTGTTACTGGTAAGACCCTTGGTTCTCTTAAGGTTGATACTGTTGCTCTTACCGATGCAGATAAGACTGTTGATGCTAAGATCAATATGGCAACTCGTAACAACTCTTTCAAGGATCTCGTTCGCCTTGAAATCGAAGTTGATAATGATGGTATTGATACCACAGATGGTGCTCCGGCTAAGGTTACGGTTGAAGTTATTGATACGATTTTTGCTGAAGCTGATCTTCAGTCTGGTCGTTTCACCATCACCTCTGTCGGTGGCAAGATTGCCTCTGTGACTGTTGATGCCTACGTGTCTTCTGTCATGAACAACTACACGACCGAAGTTAACTTCGACGTGATCGACAAGGAAGTGCATGTCGCTACCGCTCCGCACATCAGCGCCACTGTACCGAATGAATACATTACTGACCTTCTCAAGATGTATTCCTTCTCTGGTGTGACCAAGGTTGTTGACATCATCTCCAACACTCTCGCTCAGAAGCTTGACCTCGATGGTATCAAGTTCATCGATGAAACCACTGATGAATTCCTTACCAAGTCCAATGGTCGCTTTGTTCGTAAGTTCTCTGCAAAGCCGGTTGGCAATACTCTGATTCCGCCTTCTGAATGGAGAAAGGAAATCCGTATTGTCCTCGACCATCTCGCTCAGGACCTCATCAACCATCTCCACTTTGAAGTTGGTTACTTCGTGATCCTCGGCAACCCTCTCGATACCATGCTCATTCCTGAAGTGACTTGGTCTTTCGAAGGCAATGGTCGCGAAATGGCTGGCGTTCCGACGCAGTATGCTACTGGTACGTTCCGTGGTGCCTACAACTACAACGTTGTGTCCTCTCCGAACGTTCCGCAGGGCAACCTCCGTATGTACTTCATCCCGACGGCTGAAGACCAGATGACGATGAAGTTCTTCCCGTACAGCTTCACGGTTGAACAGCCGGGTAATGGCTACCTCAACCCGAATGCTCAGAACGTGCCGGGTATCATCGCTCATAGACGTTATGCCTTTGAGAAGATCCTTGCATGCCAGGGCCGTATCGTGATTACCAACAACAGCTATCGTGAATATAGCTTCGCTGGTACTTCTAGCTACCTCCCGACTGATACGGAAGTCTAATTAGAATCTTATATTAATTAATGAATCATGGGAAACCATGATTCATTAATTTTCTACGAGGACACATGACAGAGCAAGATATTAAAGAAAGATACGGTATGTCTCAAGGGCGATTCTTACTTGTATCTTACACAATGATCGCAATATTTTATAATCTAATAAGTCTTTTAGAAGATTTAATAGGATTTAGTATTAATTGCGTATTTCAATTTATTATAGCCTTAATTATAGCATCATTAGTTATGGCGAGGGATACATATGGTTCGTCGAAATAATTCTATTGAAAACCAAAGGCTTAGATGTATATGCGGAGCTACAATAGATGTAAATGCTGATAATAGCAGCGCCTTTATATTAATGAATAAAAAAGATAAGTATCTTAATCAGAGATTATTGCTATGTCCAAGATGTAGCTATGGATTAATTGAATGGATTAATGAAAAGAATTATATAAATAGACAAGCAGAAATAGAAGAGTATAAATCATCACTAGAGATGTCTAGGATTCCACCTGCTATTCAAAGTCTTTTAGATCAAATGAATGAAGTCAATTCTAGCTGGTTAAATAATACGCAAGATAGTGTATTAGAATCAGTGCTAAGAGGAATTAATGACAATGGAGCAAATAATGAAACAACAGAAAGTCAATGATAAAGAATTCTTTGCTAATACCGATGAAATAAAATTAAACGTTACAGATCCTACACTCATAGATATTGTAGGAAAAGAAAATGTTGATGTATTTAACGATCTTGTTAAGAAGCATAGCAAACTTAAAGGCTCTATTGATGGATTAAATAGCGAAGTTGATTATGGAATGGTAGGAACTATAACTAACCATGTCATATATGAAAATAAACCTTTTAAGACATTTAGAGCTGGAATAGCTTCAGTTGCAATAGCTAAAGCTGCTATAAAGATCATGGAAATAGCTAAGTCTAAAGGAGTTAACCTTAAAATTGGATATACTAATTATATGCCAATAGGCGAAGAGTATAAATTCCAATGGACTTTAGCTGATGCTAGCGAAATCTTAGATATTAGACTTAATGAGAAAGGTAAGGAATTATTTAGAAAGCTTATTAAGATGGGGAGTCGATATCCTGGCTTCTTCTTTGATGAATCTACAATCGTTCAACCATAAGGGATTCTAATTATCCCTTATTTTTTTTTTTAGGAGAGATATGTCTACTTACACTGAAGTTTATATTGAATATAGAAATAAAAAAGAACCAAATTGGCATTTATTTTGTATAGACAAGAATTGTGATTTAAGTTGTATTAATGAAGATCTAAAATATGATATTGAAAGAATAAGCGAATATGGCGATTTAAATCTAGAAGATATAGCATCTTGTGTAGATACTAAAGATATGTCTATGGAATTTAGAGCTATATTTAAAGACTTAGATGAAGATTATAGTCATATAAAGGTTATAGATTTAAAATATTTAAATGCAGCGTTAGATAAAATTATTAGTAATTATATTACTGAACTTAAGAGCATTTATACTGCACTTGGGTGTTATTTAATTACAGATATATATGACGATGTACCTGATGATGATAAGTATGATGATGACGGAAATATAAAGAAGGATTATAATCCGTTAACTTATCCTGTCAATAAAGAACTTTTAGAAAAGAATAATAGAAATTTTATAGCTTATGAAGCCGCACATAGACTATCCGCACAAGTAGAAATGGTGCTTGTTATGCTTAATCATTATAATTATTATGGTGATGATAAAGTAGAATATGAAGGAAGGCTTATTCTTATAAATACTTAATGTACAAAATAAGAATAATCTTTATAACTTAATAATGTAAAAATTAAATTAACACTAAGGAACAAAAGTATGTCTTACGCTAGAGAATGTCTGGAAAGATATAAGACTTATGAACCTCGTCCTTCTGATAAGGCTTTTAAGACTTTAGAAGATTTCCTTGACAATGTTGAACGAAAAGGTGTTGATACAGAAGATTGGGTACTGTATATCACATCTAATAATATTCTAGAAATCGAATATGGCGATGATGATCATGGGTATGTAAGTGTACAGTTTATGCCAGATGGGAGTATAGACTATACCTTTAAGAACTCTGAAGAACGTAACATCGACATCGATAAGCTCTCAAATAGGGTTATTCAGAATAATAAGACATTTAGACATTCTAAGTAAAATAATCATAGAGAGAAATCTCTATGATTATTTATTGAGGTTTATATGGAATACTCACCAGACATGATGATACCAGATCAAGTCTATTACCAGACTGATACTAAAAATAAATCTTTTCTTAAGTTATATAAATTCCTTAGGGATATGGGTATTAAGAATAATAAATTCTTCTTAGCCCTATATGATAGAGACCTTGCAAAAATTGACCCACTTACAATGCGACAGCCTGATAAATTTATCAAGGCTAAAGTTTTAAGAGAGTGTATTATTAACCCTTGGTACTACCTTCGTGAAATTTGTACAATTAAGGTTCCCGGCGGTACTACAAGATATATACTTAACCGTGGTAACTTAGCTCTTACGTATTGTGTATTAAATAATATAGATACTGCTCTGATGATGCCTCGTCAGAACGGTAAGTCTATTGGTGCTGCTGCTGTATTTGCTTGGCTATTAAGATTTGGTGCAACTAATAGTAATATCCTATTATTTAATAAGAAACAATCTGACGCATCCTTAAACTTAAAGCGTATTACGGAATTTATTGACCCTTATATTCCATACTGGCTTAAGGATTCTGCAGCTGTTGAAGATAAAGATAATAGCGAGATTTTCTATTTGTCTAAGCGCGGTAATGAAATTCAGGTTATGCCTAGCGCTAACTCTGCTGATGTTGCTGACAAGCTTGGTCGTGGTTGTACTGTTCCTATATTCTGGGGCGACGAATGGGCGTTCACACCTTATAATAAAGTGATATATAATGCTTCTACATTCGCCGTATCTAAGGCCAGAGAAGTTGCTCTTGAAAAAGGTAATCCAAGCTTTAAGATTCTTACAACTACTCCGAATTCTATTGACTTGCCTGAAGGACAATACTGTAAGATGATGTTCGATATGGCTATGCCATTCGATGAAAAAGAAATCTATGATTGCCCTGTTGACCAGCTTACACAATACGTTCATGATCATTCTGAAAATAACTTCGTCTATATTGAATTCTCTTGGCGACAACTCGGTAAAGATGAAAAATGGTATGAAGAACAAAAGCGTCTTTGTAACTATGATAAGCTAACTATCAAGAGAGAAATTGACCTTGAATGGACTCTATCTTCTGATAACTCTCCGTTCTCTGAAGATGAACTTGAACAAGTTAGAGCCTATACCGTACCTACTGAAAAATTTATACA